>ERZ791897.728-NODE-728-length-20589-cov-96.537596_pt1 | contig 20589 bp, 10 predicted proteins | sample MGYA00510152_ERZ791897 | MGnify/ENA primary metagenome ERZ791897 (study PRJEB30046, sample SAMN00792050) | human gut metagenome | study: EMG produced TPA metagenomics assembly of the A metagenome-wide association study of gut microbiota in type 2...
CTCTTTGGAGTCCGTGGCGCTGTTCTCGTTGAAGCAGGAAGCTCCCGCCTCTATATGCGGGAGTACGTTCACATAATACTACTATGTATTCGTATATTCAAAATTCCATATTACATCAATTCTTTTGGAGGTTTCCTTGTTTTCTGCTATACTGAACTAATAATGTGTGTTAAGGTAATTTGTGACAGGTGTATAGAGGTGAAATCATGAATCGTAAACCGTATAGTGCCGGGGCTGTTAAATTTGCTTTCTGGTTTCCTGAGTTCCGTAAAGAAATCGCTATGATTTCTAAGGGGCTGAGTTTGGATGAAATCAAGACGGCTTGTCTTGAACACAATGTTTTTAATGCTTCAACGCCGGCCCGGGCCACGATGATATATCAGACAGTGACAGCACGGATTCAGGAACTGGATGCCAGTATTTATCCGTTATTCCAGCAATCGGATTTGGCAACACAGAAATTAATTAACTTGACAGCTATTATGATGCATGAAAGCCTCTTTTTTGATTTCATGTATGAAGTATTTAAAGAAAAAATTCTCATTGGGACCAATGAGCTGAGTGACAGCGATATACGGATTTTTTTTCGCGCCAAACAGCTACAGGACAGCAAAGCCGCAACCTGGACGGATCAGACGTTGCAACGCCTGGGGCGAACCTATAAAAGCTATCTTTTGGGAGCTGGCCTTTCTGACCGGGGCCAGAAGACGCGGAAATTATTCAAACCCATCCTGGATCCGGCTTTTGAAACTTGGCTGGTCCAGCAGCACCTGGAACCGATTATCAAAGCATTGACGGGAGTTTGATCAGCATGGCAGCACAGACAATATCGCGTGAATATTATAAAAACCGCCGCAGCCTTTCCGAACGGTTTGCCGAGATGGACGAAAAAATCAAGGCACCTTCCTTCAGGCAATCTACAGGTAAAGCCAATGAGGTCAACTACTGGGTGTTCGACTATCCACCGGAACAGGAATTGGAAGTCCGCAGTCATATTGAATGGCTGGAGAAGCGCAATCGCAAAGGCTTTGATGATTACAAATTAATTATATATGATTTATATGACATTATCATCGACAGGCTAATCGAAAAGGGCTTTATTGAAAAGACCAAGAAATTAGAAAGCCGTGGCGGCATCCAGCGTGTCGTGACCGCCATACAGCGGATGCTGCGCATTACCGACAAAGATAACTACCTGGTCCACTACCTGGAAGAACACACGTCGGAAAATGCGGTTGTCCTGATTACTGGGATTGGCAAATGCTATCCAATCTTAGAAGCGCCGGAAGTTTTTAATAAAGTACTCTACAATTTGCCTCAAAAATTTTCCGCTACGCCAGTTATCCTGTTTTACCCGGGAACCTATACGGAACAAGAGCTGATAGTGTTTAATGAATTTGTGGAAGATAGCTATTATCGGGCATTCCGCATTGCCCGCTAAAAAGGGATGGATGAATTATGGAAATTAAAGATATGTTTGCTAAACCGATTGACCGTGACCTGCAAGGCGTCATCAAGGTTGGCGACATCGAAAACGAAAATATCCGACAGGAGCTGGAAGAATATGTCGTAACGAAGGAGCTGCAAAAACACTTTGCAGATTTTTTTGCTGCCTATAAAAAAGGTATCAACGGGACAACGCCGAAGATGGGCGTCTGGATTTCCGGCTTCTTTGGCAGTGGTAAATCACACCTGTTAAAGATATTCTCCTACCTGCTGGATAATACGGAAGTAGGCGGCAAGAAAGCCATTGACTACTTCATCGATGACCATAAAATCGAAGATCCGATGGTGCTGGCCGATATGAAGTTGGCCGCCGAAACGCCGACGGATGTCGTCCTGTTTAATATCGATTCCAAGAGCGACTCCAATGGCAAGAAAGATAAGGATGCCATCGTCAACGTGTTTCTCAAAGTGTTCAACGAAATGCAGGGCTTCTGCGGGACCATTCCTTATGTAGCCGACCTGGAACGCAACTTGTCAGAAAAAGGCCGCTATGAAGAATTTAAGCAAAAATTTGCAGCCGCCTGCGATGAATCATGGGAAGACGCACGCCATGAATTCGACTTTGTTCAGGACGATATCGTCGATGTCTTGGTAGACATGGGCGTCATGTCCGAAGAATCGGCACGGAACTGGTGCGAAAAAGCCATTCAGCCCTATCGCATCTCCATTGAAGAATTCGCCAACCGGGTCAAGAAGTATATCGACGAAAAAGGCCATGACCATCATGTCGTGTTCCTCGTCGATGAAGTCGGCCAGTATATCGGTGACGACCGCAATCTCATGCTCAATCTACAGACCGTGACCGAAGATCTGGGCAGTGCCTGCAATGGCAAAGCCTGGGTTATCGTCACATCCCAGCAGGATATCGATTCCATTATTAAAGTCAAAGGCAATGACTTCTCCAAAATTCAGGGCCGCTTTGATACGCGTCTGTCCCTGTCTTCGGCCAATGTCGATGCCGTCATCAAAAAGCGTATCCTCGAAAAGAATGATACCGCCGCCCAAACGCTGCGCCTCCTGTACGGCCAGGAAGAAACGACAATCAAGAACAAGATAGTCTTCACCGATTCGGTAGAACGCAAATTATACACAGGCAAAGACGATTTTGCCGCCGTCTATCCCTTCATCCCCTATCAATTCAACCTGCTCGGTTCCGTTCTGACCGCCATCCGTACCCACGGCGCATCAGGCAAGCACCTGTCCGAAGGGGAACGCTCCATGCTGGCTATGTTCAAGGAATCGGCCGTCGCCTACATGCATGAGCAGCAGGGCACGATTATCCCGTTCTATGCTTTCTACACGCCCATGGAAAACTTTCTCGACCACAGCCATCGCAGTGTCATCATCAAAGCCTATGAAAATGACTACATCAACCCGGATCACAAGACAGGCGATGTATTTGCCATCAATGTACTGAAAACGTTATTCCTCATCAAGTATGTCCAGGACATGACTCCGAATATTGACAATATTACGACGCTCATGATGGATAATCTCGAGGAAGACCGGATTACCTTAAAAGGCAAAGTAGAAGAAGCGCTTAAAATCCTGATTCGCCAGATGCTGGTGCAGAAAAACGGTGAATCCTATGTGTTCCTGACCAATGAAGAACAGGAAATCAACCGGGAAATCGAAAGTGAAGATGTTGACAATGCCGATGTCATCCATAAAATCTCGGAAATGATCTTTGAAGATATCTTCACGGACAAAAAATACCGCTATCCTAAATTCAACGGCCGCTATACCTTCAGCTTTAATCAGACTGTCGATGAATACGCCTATAAAGCGATTAAAAGCAACGATATCGGTATCCACGTCCTGACGCCGGCTTCGGACATCACCGATGATGCCATGCTGGCTTCTATATCCATCGAACATCCGGATGTCCTCATAGTACTGCCCAATGACCGGGACTTTATGGATGAAATCCAGACCTATCTGAAAATCGAAAAATTCCTGCGCCGCAATGCGACGGCCTCGATGGTGCAATACGAAAGTATCAAAGAAGGAAAACGGCTGGAAATGCGGGAACGCTATGATAATGCTCGTCTATTCCTGATGGAAAATCTGAAAAATGCCACTATCTATATCAACGGCAGCCCTGCTGATATTAAAGCCAAGGATGTCAATGTCCGTATCCAGGATGCCTTGCAGCACCTTGTCGACAAGGTATACAACAAGTTATATTATATTGATACGCCCTTTGATGAAAGCAGTATCCGCAAACTGTTTGCTACGAACGGGCAGGCATCGCTCAAGCTGGATCAGACGCGTCAGGCTAACCAGCTGGCCCTGGATGACATACTAGGCTATATCCAGATGAATTCTCAGGCGCACCTGAAAACCTCCCTCAAATCTGTCAAGGACCGGTTTATGAAAGCCCCTTATGGATTCGTCGAAGACGATGTGGAGTACCTCGTGGCCCGGCTGTTCCAGCAGGGCGATATCGCCTTTACCGTCAATGGAGCTCCGGTCAGCCTGATGAATAAATCGAAGGATGAAATCGTCACCTATATCACGAAGAAGCAATTCGTAGAAAAACTGATGATAGAACGAAAAATCCGCATTTCCGACCGGGATAAGAAAATCTGCAAGGGCGTCATGAAAGACTTGCTGGATATCACCCCAGCGACAGATGACGAAGACAGCCTCATGCAGCATACCCTCAACAAATCTAAAATGCTGCTATCTGAATTAGAGAAAACGCAGATATATTATGAAAATACCAATGCCTATCCAGGCAAAACAGTCATTACTGAAGGTATTCAGCTATTGCGTTCTCTCGTGGCGACGAAATCTACGAAAACATTTTATAAAGAAATCGTTGAGGCTCAGAAAGATTTGCTCGACTTTGCCGATGACTACGAATCCATCCATAATTTTTTCCAGGGCGAACAGAAACAGATTTTCGATAAGGCCTTACATTTGATGAAAATCTATAACGACAGTAAGACCTATATCGTCAACCATGAATTAGAAAATACGGTAAAAGAAATCAATCAGATTCTCTACGAACCGGACCCGTATGGAGATATTCCCCATCTGCCGGAATTGCTGGATACCTTTCAGACGATTTATAACGAGGTTTTAAATGAACAGGAAAAGCCGGTCCGTAAGGCTATCTGTGATTCCCGGCAGCGAATTATGGAGGTATTGCAGAAAAAATCCTATGTAAAAGAAAAACAGACCTCCTATGCCCATCAGTTCGATGAACTGCTGCAAGGCGCAGAACGTTGTAATAACGTATCGACATTACGCAGCTTCGCCGACCGGGCCGACGCCTTGAAAATCCGCCTGCTCGATGAAATGAGCGAAAAGGATAATGAGCTGGCGCAAAAACAAGCCGAAATGGCCCAAAAGCAAGACCAGGGACAGTCAGGATCAGCAAAGTCCACACCAAAGGCTGTTCCGCTGCCGGTTAAAAGGACGAAGAACGTAACCATCAAGGCCATGACCGGGACGGCTTCGTGGCGACTGGAATCGCCGCAGGATGTCGATACCTATGTCGAAGCCTTACGAAAAAAATTACTGAGTGAATTGAAAAAAGACACGATTCTTAATGTTGAATTTTAATTAGAAAGGGCAAGGATATCATGGATAAAACGGCCATAAAGAAATTTGCGATTTGGGCGAGAAATAAGCTCATTGCCGACAGCGTGTATAAAGCACGTCTCCTGGGCATCACCGAAACAGGCATACAGGACCCGTTGCCTCAGTCTACGATGGATGCTCAATTCTTCGATATCGGCTTGAAAGAACCTTCAGCTATTACTGGAGCTGCTATCACTCAGCGTAAAAATCTGGTGGCCGTCATCAAGGAAAAGGCCAAAGAACTCACCTATCAGGATGCTTTTTCTCATATCATGGAAGAAACAGCCTACACCTGGTTCAATCGGCTCATCGCTATCCGGTTCATGGAAGTCAATGAGTACCTGCCCGACCGAGTCCTATCCTCGGGCAACCCGGATAAAATCGAACCGGATTTGGTAACGTCTCCCTTTGATTCGGACCTGACCTTTAGTGAAGACGAATCGCGGCAAATCGTAGACTGGAAAATGAATAACCAGACCGACGACTTGTTCCGGATGTTGTTCATCAAGACATGCAATGCCCTGAATGAACCCCTGCCCATGCTGTTTGAAACCATTGCCGATTACACAGAACTCCTGCTCACCATTTCCATTTCCGACCGGGATGGCGTCGTCTGGCATCTCGTCCATGATATCCCGCAGGAAGATTTCCAGGACCAGGTACAAATCATCGGCTGGCTCTATCAGTACTACAATACAGAACCGAAGGACCGGGTCTTTGGCCGGAAGAGCAGCGAAAAGATAAAGAAAGAAGATATTCCTGCCGCTACCCAGCTGTTTACGCCAGACTGGATTGTCCGTTACATGGTAGAAAATTCCCTGGGACGGCTGTGGCTGGAAGGTCATCCCAAGGCAGAACTAAAAGAACAATGGAAATATTATCTCGACGAAGCAGAACAGGAAGAGGAAGTCCAACAGCAGCTCGACCAGATTCATGACGAACATGCCAAACTGACGATAGAAGACATTTCCTGCCTGGACCCTTGCTGTGGCAGCGGCCATATCCTGGCCTATCTGTTCGATGTGCTCATGCAGATATATCAGAACCAGGGCTATCGTGCCCGTGATGCGGCGGTCAGCATTGTCGAGCATAACCTCTATGGCCTGGATATCGACGAACGGGCTGCCCAGCTGGCTTATTTTGCCGTCATGATGAAGGCCCGCCAGTATGACCGGCGCTTCCTGTCTCGGGGAATCCAGCCCCATGTTTACGCCATCGAAGAAAGCAATGGTCTTTCTACATGGGAAGAATTTGCCGGAAATGATTATGGCCAGATGACGCTGGACCAGACCTATATCAATCAGGCAGATGACTTGATTGAGTTGTTCCACGATGCCAAGGAATACGGCTCCATCCTCAAAGTAGAACCGGATACATATGATAATCTTCAGGAGTATCTGGAAGAAATTCGCCAGAAAGGCTCGGAAAATATCCTCTTTGCCGCCTGGAGTGGCGAAATGGCAAAGCAGATGCCCAAGCTCATCCGTCAGGCAAAAATGCTGTCCAGAAAATACGATGTCGTCGTAACCAATCCGCCCTACATGGGCAGCGGTGGTATGGATGCAAAACTGTCGAAGTACGTCAAAAACAACTATCCCGATAGCAAGAGCGACCTGTTTTCCGTCTTTATCGAACAATGCGGAGCCATGACCAAGGCCAATGGCTATCAAGCCATGATTACACAACACGCGTGGATGTTCTTGTCGAGCTTTGAAAAATTGCGGGAAAAGATTCTGCAAAAGACGATTGTCAATATGGCTCATCTGGGACTCAGAGCCTTTGATGAAATAAAAGGCGAAGTGGTGCAAACAACTAGCTTTGTCTTGCGCAAAGATGATTTAAAGGGATATCAGGGAGTATATTGCCGGCTTATAGAACCTACAACACAGAGCGGTAAGGACAAAATGTTTTTGTCGGCACAAAACAGATATACAAGCAAGCAAGAAAATTTTGCTAAAATTCCTGGAAGTCCCGTGGCGTATTGGGCAAGTGATAACATATTTAAAACCTTTAAAAATGCCACAATAGAAAATATAGCAGTACCTCGAATGGGGCTCACTACAGGGAATAATAATTATTATTTAAGACTTTGGCCAGAAGTTTCTGTGAAAAATATAGGATTTTCTTATACGAGAGAAAAAGCAGCTCAGAGTTCTATAAAATGGTTTCCTTACAATAAAGGCGGAGAGTATAGAAAATGGTATGGTAATAGAGAATATGTAGTGAATTGGTATAAAGATGGTAAGGAAATGCAGACAAAACTAGATCCAACCGGTTCTAGAATTTGGGCACATAATTTTAATTTAGAATATAATTTAAAAAAACATATCACGTGGAATGACTTAACCAGTGGACCTATTTCGTTTAGAGCCTTTGAAGATGGTTTTTTATTTGACTCGTCAGCCGCAGTTGCATTCGTACTAGATAAGGATTTTTACTATGTGCTTGGTTTGCTTAACACAAACTATGTTAATCTTATTTCTAAAATTCTTAATCCTACAATGCATTTTAAATTAAATGATTTTATTAAAATACCATATATAAATGCTAAAAATTCCCATGTTGAAAAACTTGTAAAAAGTTGTATAGAATTATCGAAAAAAGATTGGGATACTTTCGAATATTCTTGGAATTTTAAAAAGTGTTTGTTGCTGAACGATAACTTTAATAACTTAAAATCCGCATATGAAACATTTCAAAGAATTTGTGAAGAACGCTTTCAACAATTAAAGGAAAACGAAGAAAAATTAAATTACATTTTTACAAATACGTATGGTTTGCAAGGGGAGCTAACGACAGAAGTTGCAGATTATGATGTTTCGGTTCACCGTATTTATGATTATAAAAATGAAATTCCAAAAAATATGTACAAGAGTGAAACGGACGAAGAAGGGAAAACGAAAAGCAAAGTAAGCTCGTATGCCCTGACCAAGCAGGACGTCATCAAATCATTTATTTCCTATGCCGTAGGCTGTATGTTTGGTCGTTATTCTCTCGATGTGGAAGGATTGGCCTATGCCGGCGGCGACTGGGATGATGGCAAATATCAGACATTCCGGCCCGATGAAGACAACGTCTTGCCCATTACCGACGAAGACTATTTTGATGATGATATCGTCGGCCGCTTTGTCGATTTCGTCAAGACCGTCTATGGCACCGATACGCTGGAAGAAAACCTGACCTTTATCGCCGATGCCCTGGGTACCCGCGGCAAATCGAGCCGTGACGTCATCCGCACGTATTTCCTCAAAGATTTCTTCAAGGACCACCGCAAAACCTACCAGAACCGGCCTATTTACTGGCTCTATGACAGTGGCAAACAGAACGGCTTCAAAGGCCTGGTCTATCTCCATCGCTGTGACAAGAACACAACTGGCCGCGTCCGCGCCGATTATCTTCACCGCATGGAACAGATTTACAGCGACGAAGTCAATCGCATGCAGGATGTCATCGACCACAGTCATTCGGCCCATGAAGTATCGGTAGCCGAAAAACGCTTGGAAAAGATGAAGAAGCAAATCAAGGAATGTCAGGACTACGATGCCAGGCTCGGCCACCTGGCCCTGGACCAGATTCAGCTCAATCTCGACGACGGCGTCAAGATCAATTACCGCAAAGCCCAGACCGGCCGCGACGGCAAATTCTACGAAGTCCTCGCCGACTCTAAGAAAATCATGGCCAAAGACGCCCTCTGGCACGAATACCTCACGGAATGGCATCATGAACAATAGCGCTATCTTTTGAATATCTTGTGAACTTCGAAATTTATACGCGAGAGAACGCAAAAAAAGCGGATAACTAAGCGGTTCAAAAGGTATTGTCTATCTTTTGATTATCTTTTGATTATCTTTCGAAATTCGAAAATTATACGCAAGAAACTGCGAAAAAAGCTGATAACCAAGCGGCTTAAAAGCATGGCACTATCTTTTGATTATCTTTTAATTATCTTTTGAGGAACGAGTGAATTATGGCAGAATTAAATCTCAAGCAAATAGAAGACAGACTTAATGAAGAGTTTCGTACAAGTGGAGACGAAAACCGGAAACTGGTCTTTTGGTATGATGATCGGGCTGAATTTGCCGAAGATGTAGATTCATTGCAACTGGATAACGCAAAAATCCTGCATCTTATGCCGGATAATCAGTTTGCTACCAAACTCTTCCTCGAACGCGAAGACCGAACCACGAATTACCTTATTTATGCCCCATTCTCCAAGCCCGATGTCCACGAGAACCATTTGGAAGATATACTGCTCTACTCGCGGCGATTTTACGCAGACCGGGCTTCTTTGCTCGCTGTCGACCTCGGCATCGGTGAAGAATGGAAGCCGGTCCTGGAGGCGCATATTCGCTTTTTTGCCAACAAGGAGCGGACGAAGAAGTTTTATGATCTGGGTATCAGCCAGTACGATGGAACGACGATTCGCCTAGGTATGATATGTGCTCTGGCAGGCGCCCGGACGTGTTCACTCGAAGAAGCACTGCGCATCGTCCTTGATGAAGAAAGCCAGGAAAACCATCGGATTTTTGACGAATTAGCCCGGTATGATTTGATGGATTCTTTTTGGGATTTGTGCGCCCGCCATTTTGGCCTGGCCTGGGAAAATCCAAGCATAGCCAAGCTGGTACTGGCTCTGTTTGTGACCTGTGCCGCTCATGAAATCATGGAACCCGTACCCAATAGTTGGGAACCTTTCAAAATGCGCAAGACCGGCAATGCCATTGCTTTCTTGGACAGCATAATGAACAGCGTCGTTTATCAGGCTGTTTTTGATAGGCTATCGCTCTTTGCCAGCCAGCAGCTCCATGTCGCAGATTCACTGAAAACGTACCCTCTGGAAAGCTTAATTGCCTGCGGCTGCTTTGCTGATGTCGATACGCTGCTGATCCAGTGGATCGCCGGTCGGCTGGAATCTGAAGACGTGGATGCGCATTTGGGTGATTATCGTATTCTGGCACTCTGTGAATTTCGCAAAAAGACACATTTCGGCCAACAGCGGGAACATATATATGACATGTTTATCTGTGCCATCAGATTGGAAATGTTGACAAGACAGTCATATCCTGATGGTTTCCAGAATATCATCAAAGACTATAAAAATCATTTGTACCAGGTTGATACAGATTATCGCCATTTTTATTATCACTTAGATAGACTTGCTGATGCCAGTGCTTATGAACCGTTGCGTATATTGATTGAAAATATATACACTAATGAATACTTGGGCAAATTATTGCCGGAATGGAATGCGGGAATCATGGAAGATAAGGCTTTGTCGGTGATTCCCCTGCAACGTGATTTCTATGACCATTATGTAGCTAACAGTAAAGACCGGGTCGTAGTCATTATTTCCGATGCGATGCGTTATGAAACAGGGCGGGAACTCTTTGACCGCCTGGGCGATAATCCCCGCAGTGAAGTGAAAATTGAGGCTATGCTCAGCACCTTACCATCATATACCCGGCTAGGCATGTCGGCTCTCCTGCCCCATCGGAAGCTGGAATTGTCCCCGGAAGGGAAAGAACTCGTCGACGGGGCATACTGTATCGATATCCAGAGCCGGGAAAAAGCATTACAGGCTCGGCAGCCGCTGGCCCGCTGTGTATCCTTTGATGATTTGAAACACATGAAAACACGGGATATGCGGGATATTTTTACAGGCCAGCAAGTCATTTACGTATATCATGACCAGATTGATGTCCGCGGCGAACATGCCGAGGATGAAGTGTTCCAGGCCTGTGAAGAAGCGGTGAAAGAAATCCTGGATTTCATCGAGAAAGTCCATAACGGGGCTAATACACATCATTTCATCGTGACGGCAGACCATGGGTTCATTTACAAGCGCAATAAGGTGCAGGAATCGGATAAAATCGGCAACGTTCATCATCATGATATTGTGAAACGGCGTTACATCATCTCGCAGGGAGGAATTCAAGAAGATGGTGTACAGAACCTGAATCTCGGCTATCTGCTGGGGAACGAGGACAGCCGCATGGTTTCTTTCCCCATTGGGACAAGTGTCTTCAAAACGCGGGGCAGCGGCGGCCAGAATTATGTACACGGTGGTTCTTCGCCACAGGAAATGCTGGTCCCGGTCATTGAGGTCCGTATGGAACGGGGCAAGGCCGACGTGCGGGCTGCACAAATCCATTTCATCAATACGATGAATAAGATTACGAACCTCATCACGACGCTGGATTTCATCCAGTCGGAACCTGTCGGAGAGGCTGTCAAGGAAGCCACGTATCTGATAGGCTTTGTGGATGCTGAAGGTCAGCCCATTTCTAATGAAATCACCCATGTGGCCGACAGCCGGGAAAACGAAGCGGCCAAGCGGACATTCCGGCTCCGTTTTACGTTCAAAAATCAGGACTATGATATTAGCCAGTCGTATTTCCTGGTCATCAAAAATGCGGAAACGGGCATAGACGTATTCCGCCATCCGTTCATTATGGATCTTCCCTTTGCTGGAGATTTTGGCTTTGATTTGTGATGAACGCAGAGAGGAAGGATTGATATGGAGACAGCAGGTGGAACCACCAACCGGGAAGAAATCCGCCAGAAATTGAAGACTCATTTCCCAGGGAAAATCGTCCGCAAGGATTTGACGAAAAAAATCAAAGAAGGGGCCAATGTCCCTGTGTACGTCTTGGAATTTCTATTAGGTCAGTATTGCAGCTCTGACGATGAAGAAATCGTCAAAGCGGGAGTGGAAAACGTAAAAAAGATTTTATCTGCCAATTTTGTGCGCCCCGATGAAGCGCAGAAAGTACTCTCGGTCCTGCGTCAGCACGGCAGCCACACCGTCATCGATATGATTACGGTCAGCTTGAATATCAAGCAGGATTATTATGAAGCCTCATTTTCCAATCTGGGCCTGACCGGAATCCTCATTGCTGATGAATACCCGGAAAAATACGACCGCCTTTTGTGCGGCGGTATATGGTGCATCGTACAGCTGAATTATGACGCAGAAGGAACGGAGAACCTGGATATCATTCTGCCCAGTGAAAATAGCCCGCAGGGGAATAACAGGAAGCAGAAGAACATTTATCCCATCAGTATCCGTAATCTCACGCCCATCCAGATGCCCCATGTCGATATGGACGAATTGAAGCGCGGCCGCCAGGCCTTTACCAAGGAAGAATGGCTGGACGTCATGCTGCGTTCGACTGGTATGGAACCGGATTCGCTGACCTACCGGGAAAAATGGCTGCTCCTGACACGGATGATTCCGCTTGTGGAAAATAATTTCAACCTCTGTGAACTGGGGCCGCGCAGTACGGGGAAATCCCATTTATATAAGGAAATTTCTCCCAATAGCATTTTAGTCTCTGGAGGTCAAACTACCGTGGCTAACTTGTTTTACAATATGGCAAGCCATCAGGTCGGTTTGGTGGGCCTGTGGGACTGTGTAGCCTTTGATGAGGTAGCAGGCATCAAATTCAAGGACAAAGACGGCATCCAGATCATGAAAGACTATATGGCATCGGGATCCTTTGCCCGGGGCAAGGAAGAAAAAGCGGCTTCGGCATCGATGGTCTTTGTCGGCAATATCAACCAGTCTGTCGATGTCCTGCTGAAAACGTCGAGCCTGTTCGACCCGTTCCCGCCAGAAATGGGAACGGACACGGCTTTCCTCGACCGTATCCATGGCTACAACCCTGGTTGGGAAATCCCTAAATTCCGGCCTGAACATTTCACCGACGATTACGGATTCATTTCTGATTATCTGGCTGGATTCATGCGAGAACTGCGAAAAGAGCAGTATGGTGACGCCCTGGATGCCTATTTCCGGCTGGGGAAAAATCTGAACCAGCGCGATACTATTGCGGTCCGCAAGATGGTCGGCGGATACATCAAGTTGCTGCACCCGGATGGCCGTTTTAGCAAAGACGAAGTAGAAGAAATATTGCAAATGGCGCTGGAGATGCGCCGCCGCGTCAAAGAACAGCTCAAAAAGCTAGGCGGCATGGAATTCTACGACGTGAATTTTTCCTACATCGACAACGAAACTTTTGAAGAACACTACGTCTCCGTGCCGGAACAAGGCGGCGGCAAACTCATTCCTGAAGGCCTCTGCAATCCCGGGCAGGTCTATACCGTTTCCCATGGGAAAAACAACATGATCGGCGTATTCCGCCTGGAAAGCCAGATGCTGCCGGGCAGCGGGAAATTTGAACGCACCGGTATTGGCAGCGACCGGGAATGCAAAGAAGCCGTCAACACTGCCTATAACTACCTAAAAGCCAATGGCAGGCGTATCAGCGGCAGCATTTCGACGACCGCCAAAGACTATATCATCAACTACCAGGACCTTCAAGGCATCGGTATGACCCATCGCTTAGCGCTCCCGACGCTCATCGCTATTTGCTCCATCGCCCTGAACAAATCCGTCCAAAGCTCCCTCGTCGCCCTTGGCGAAATCAGTATCAGCGGTACACTTATGAAAGTCGACGAACTGGCCAACACCTTGCAAGTATGCCTCGACTCGGGCGCAAAAAAAGTCCTGCTTCCCATTACATCCGCCGCCGATTTGGGAACGGTACCACCTGAATTAATCGGAAGTTTTCAACTGATATTTTATAGTAATCCTGAAGATGCTGTCTTTAAAGCCTTGGGAGTAGAATGATGCTATGCTTCAGGTGGATTTAACAGGATTTACATGATGTATATCGAAACTATACTATATAGTAGAAGCGTGCTGTACATATTTTCAGGATGGGAGGAATCGAAATGAACGCTAAGAAAAGATTTTTCAGTTTTTTTATGGGGATAATTCTTTTGGCATGCACTAGTATAAATATCAGCCAAGCTGCTAATTTCCGCCCCGAATCGCCACAATCTGTCGCGAAAATTTTAAAGGCAATTGATGGTAATTGGTACGATCATAATGGCAATCTGGTATTACAGATACAAGACGGGTATATTAATGGCTGCAAAATATTGACGGTATATGATCTCGCCGGAGCTTCAGGTAATGGCGGTGCCAATTTCCGTATTTTGGAAAGTACGGGGGAACGTTTAATGCATTTTTCGTGGTATGCACGGCATGATAACATGGATCGTCTGAAAGTTAATGATTCGCAGATGCTGCACCGGGTTGCCAAAATTCCCTTTAGTGAATCCGTTGCCGGCATCCATCTGGGAATGACGCCTGATGAAGTCAAAGCCGTATTAGGAACCCCTTCACAAACAGGAGATTTGCAGCCTTACTGGAGAATGCCTGGCTGGTATTATGCCGATAAAAAAATCGTAGTAACCTTTGACGGTGATTGTGTCGACAGAATTATCCTATTACGTGGCAGCAACACAGTACTAAATAACTCGGGTTTAAATTGCTCTAATACTCCGTCTGAATTTGTACAAGCCTATCATATGAATCGCATTCCTAAAGTTGATTTCAACAGCGAAAATGAAAGCGATGGCTGTTATAATATTGGGAATGGAGAATACCTGGCCTTTGGAAATCGTATGTCCTATATTATGCTGACGTATTATTCGTATTAATATAATTGATAAGGGAATATTTTTTATAGAGGATGCTGAATGTAGGGGGGTGAAAGTAATGGATAAAGGGGAACATAAAGAGAAATGTATTGCTGAAATTGACCAACTGTATGAAAGTGTAATGCATTTTAATACACAACGAGACTTTCTGGAATATATGGGAGAGTTGCGAAAATTTCCCTATTTAGCACCTTATAATGCGATGATGGTTAAAGTGCAAAAACCAGGCAGTGCTTTTGTAGCGACTCTGGATACGTGGCAAAAAGTATATCATCGTCGGCCTAAACCAGGAGCCCGTCCTCTAGTTATCCTGCGTCGTTTTGGACCTATTTCTTTTGTCTATGAATTAGACGATACAGAAGGAAAGAAGATGCCGCAAGAAGTCATTTCTAAGTACATTCTTCATCCATTTCATTCCGATACACTCATTGATGAGGCAAAGCTTCAAACGCTTATTAGCTCCCTGCTTAAGGAGGGAATTCGTTATCGGGAAGAAAACTATGGCACATATTACGGCGGCCAGATACAATGGAACGCCACCAATGTTGCCAGACTCTCGCATACCTCGAAAAGTAATGTCGATATCATCAGCCACTATTGCATTACCGTTAATAAAAATCAGTCACCAGCAGAAAAATTTGCGACTATTATCCATGAACTTGGACATTACTTTTGTGGGCATTTGAATCGTGAAAAAATCGAATATATTCCCATTCGGACTAATCTTTCCAAAGAAACAAAGGAATTTGAAGCAGAAACAGTTTGCTGGGTAGTTTGTGAAAGACTTAATCTCTCCCATCAGTCCGTGCCTTATTTGCATGGTTATCTGAACCCAGATGGGAAGGTGCCGGATATCAGTCTTGATGCGATTTTAAGGGCTGTCGGTCGGATTGAAAGTATGATCAAAGGCATCAATGAGCCTAGAAAAAATCTAAAAGTAACCCTGTCCAAAGAGGCTGATTCGGCATTAGAACGAACTTTTCCTGGCTTCAAACAAGCTATTCCGATCCATTTTACGGATTCTAAGAGCTATGACTATGTCTTGCGAATTCCTAGGGAAAGAGGAAAAGCGGACTTTTTAATTGTTAAATATATTTCTAAAGAACGCCAATGGACCTGTTTATATCGTTTTCAAATGGATTCAGCATGGCTGAACGTCATAGAAGGGAATTTTACGCATCATCGGCACCGAGAATTGCTTATCTATATCCATAATGGCAGCGGTCATGTTTTATCGTACCGGGTATTGGCATATGTACATAATCAGGTGCATCCCATCCTCGCAGGAGACTTGATTCCGCAAGGAAATGTCCGGGTTGAAGGTAATCGGCTTATCGTAAGCTCAGGCCATCTAGACAGTATTTATACATGGTCGAAGGAAAAAGGCTTTTTACGCTTTGATTGTGAACAAGAATTGGTTCCTGAAACTGATGCCAATACAATACGGCTACAATACGCGATTTCTAACGATGAAAAAATAGAGCTTTATATGAATGGAGAAGGATATCCTTCAATGAAACCTATTGAGCTGCAGATTGGACAAAAATTACAGTTGCAGCGCATTCACCGTGGCCCTTATGAACGTATTCTTGGCGGAGGACAATGTTTGCAGTCTATTTCCCGTCACGAATATGTAGCACAAGCCGTAGGTGATGCAAGTTTTCAGATTATACCAAAGGGCTATGACTGGGAACATGCTGTTAAGTTTCATGTCAAAGTTCTTCCTCAGAATCCGGTGAAAGAGTTACGTTTTGAGGATATGCAAAAAGAGCTTTCTATCCGGAAAAAGAAGTCCATAAAAGAGCAAATAAAAAAGTTTTTAAGAAATCACAACATTATCCATGTATAGTAAGTATATATTGTGCATTTTTGAATTTCAGGAAGAAATATTACGTTTAAATTTTATGATGTTAGGAGATTGCTTAATCGTTAAAATAGGTATTTATAATTTTTTTTGATGATTGATATTAGCCGATGAAGGTTAGCTTTTGTATAGCAGTTGCTACCAGAAGTATTTTGTTCATTGGATACATTGGGCTGTTTGTACTATTTAAATAATACATATGGAGCTGATTGAGCTTATTTTCCGGGAATTTGGAGATGGCATGCAAGAGGTCAGGAGTTCGATCCTCCTTATCTCCACCATAAAGAATACGATAACCACGCGGTTTATGAGCCGCGTGGTTATTTTTTTTCGCCTCTATGCGATTTCGTAGGGGACGCCTGTTAAGACGTCCCGCTACGCGCTGAGGATTTCCCGAAGCGTCGTTGTTAGTTTGAGTTTATAGCGGCGAAGCCGCATCTGAATCCGAGTTCGTAAAAGCCTGCCATTAGAATAGAATGGGCTGTGGTGAAATATCAAAGCGGGCCGCCCAGCCACGGCTGTCCGTTTTGGCAACCGTCCTGCACCTCCCGCTGGTCGGCACCTGACGGGTCAAAAAGGCTTTCGGGACAGCCCCTACGCAACGGCTTCAAGCCGTATTTTTTTACGACAGGTGTATTGTTTTCATCGCTTCTATGCGATAGCCGGAATTTATGGCAGATGGATTCCCTTAATCCATTGACGATTCCCTTGTTTTGATATGGGCTTTAAGGGAATCGCTGGGAAATAAAGGAATGATTGCAGCCTCGTCCTTGACGAAGATTAACTGATAACGGTATAATAAACGTGAAAGAGGTCCTGCCGATAGACGGTTGGTCCCCAAATAATGACTACAAAAGTAGCCGCTTACGAGTGGGATCGAGGGCGGCTATTTTTGTGTTCTATTTGAAGCGCATCCGATGGCATACCCAAGCGCGAAAGCACCTAAGCAGAGGCCGAGAATACCAATAAAAGTATCTACAGTCAGAAGCATACAAATCCCCTCCTTTCCCATGGATTGGAGGGTTCACACAAAATCCCTCCTTAGGAAGCAAGGGACCAACCGCCTACCGTTTTAGGCAGAACTTCGAAGCTAGTATATCATAGGCATACCTTATCGTCTACCTTTGAGTGACTAGTACTAACAGAATAAGAACCACAAAAATAGTCGCTTACGATGGGGAGTCCTGGGCGGCTATTTTTGTTTTTTATCGTCTGTATGCGATGCCGTAGGGGCCGCCCAGAGCTATTCTGGCCCGTCAGATGCAGGAGACGATTTCCTGGATAGATGACAGCGGCGGGCGGCCCGCTACGCGCAGAGAGTTTCCCGAAGCGTCGTTGTCAGTTTGAGTTTATAGCGGCGAAGCCGTATCTGAATCCGAGAAAAGGCCGTAGCTCGTTGTTCGTAAAGACCCGCCATCATACTCGGCTAGGCTGTGGCGAAATCTCTCTAGCGGGCTTCCCACGTGGAAGCCCCTACGAAACGGCCGCAGGCCGTGGATTTTTTTGCGGCCTGCTTATTATTTTCATCGCCTCTATGCGATACCGTAGGGGACGTCCTGTTAAGGCGTCCCGTGTGAATCCTGTACATAGCCGGAATTTATGACAAATGGGATGAATTTGACGCGGCAAAGCCGCATCTGAATCCGAGAAAAGGCCGTAGATGGTTGTTCGTAAAGCTCCGCCATCATACTCGGTTAGGCTGTGGCGAAATATCACAGCGGGCCGCCCTTTGGCCGGCCCCTACGCACAAGGCCGCAGGCCGTGTATTTTTTTGCGGCCTGCGGCCTGCCGCCTGCGACCGGCGTCTTATTATCATCGCCGTCTTGACGATGCTTGAGGATTGACGGTATAATAGATATGTGAAAATAGGCAGCCGCCCAAGATGGGGATCCGGGGCGGCTCTTTTTTTGTTTTGTCGTCAGTATGCCAGGGAGGGCAGGTATCATATAGATGGGTAGTATTAAAGTACAGAAATTGAGTAAGTCTTTTGGGGTACATACGGTATTCCATGATGTCAGTTTTGAAATCCGCCGGGGCGAACGGATCGGCCTCATCGGGGCCAATGGGGCCGGGAAGTCGACGCTGCTCAAGTGCCTCATGGGCGAAGAGGAGTATGATAACGGGGCGTTTGTCGTTTCCGAAGGCGAATCTATCGGCTATTTGCAGCAGGATATCACTTACGCCGACGACGTAACGTTGCGCCAGACGATTACCGAGGCCTGGCAGGATGTCATGAAGCTGGAAAAGGATTTGAAGGCTGTCGAAAAGGACATGCAGGCCCATCCCGACGATGAAGGCTTGATGAACCGCTATGCCCGCATGCAGGAACGGTTCGAGTGGCTCGGCGGCTATGAATACGAGTCGATGTCGCGGAAAATCGTCCAGGGCCTGGGCTTTTCAGAAGCCGATATGGATCGGCCGGTCCAGAGCTTTTCCGGCGGTCAGAAGACGCGCATCAACCTGGCCAAGGCTCTCGTCCGCCGGCCGGACTATTTGTTCCTCGACGAACCGACGAACCATCTCGACGTGGACATGCTGGAATGGCTGGAAAGCTATCTCTTGTCTTATGGCGGCGGCATCCTCATCGTATCCCATGACCGCTATTTCCTCGACCGCGTGGCGACGGGCATCCTCGAACTGTCCCACGGCAAGGTGACTAAGTACAAGGGAAATTATTCGCGCTACGTCGAGCAGCATGCCCAGCAGCAGAAAGCCCTGGAAAAAGCCTATAAGAAGCAGCAGGAGCACATCCACGAAACAGAAGAATATATCCGCAAGTACAAGGCCGGCATCAAGGCCAAGCAGGCCCGCGGCCGTCAGTCCCAGCTGGACCGGCTGGAACGCATCGAATGGCAGCCGGAAGATGAATCGCTGCATTTCAATTTCAAGCCTGTCGAAGAGTGCGGCCAGAAAGTCCTGGTCCTGGACAAGGTCAGCGGCGGTTTTGCCGACCGCCAGTTGTTCGACCATCTGTCGCTCCTCCTGCGCCGCGGCGAAGCAGCGTCCCTCATCGGCCCTAACGGGACGGGGAAGACGACGCTCATCCGCATGATCATGGGCGAAAAGGAACCGACAGACGGTCATATCACCTTGGGCAGCCGCGTCCATATCGGCTATTTTGCCCAGGAACACACGGACCTGCACGGAGCTTGGACGGTCCTCGATGAAATCATGAACGATTTCAGTTATGGCGAAGAAGAAGCCCGGTCCGTCCTGGGGCGCTTCATGTTCCGCGGCGACGATGTCTTCAAGGTCATCGACAGCCTCAGCGGCGGCGAACAGGCCCGGCTGGCCCTGTTGAAGCTCTTCCTGCAGGGGCCGAATTTCCTCATCCTCGACGAACCGACGAACCATCTCGACATCCCGACGCGGGAAGTCCTGGAACAGGCCTTGCTGGAATTCGGCGGGACGTACCTCGTCGTATCCCATGACCGCTATTTCCTCGACAAAATCACCCAGCGGACGCTGGTCCTGGAACATAAGCAGCTCACGGAATACGTCGGCAATTACAGTTATTACCGGGAAAAGGTCCGTGAAGCCCAGGAAGCGGCAGAAAAGGCGGCAGCTGAAGCGCAAGGCTCCTCACAGGCTCAGGAAAAGGCAGCAGCTCCGGCAGTGAAGAAGGCGGAACCGGCACCGGCCGTGAAAGCGCCGGCCAAGGCCCCGGCTTATGGCCAGGCGGCCAAGCTGGAAAAAATCGAGATGAAGATTGCCGAACTGGAAGCGACTATCAAGATGTATGAAGTGCAGATGAATATGCCCCAGAACCAGACCGATGCCGACGCCATGATGGAATTGACGAAGGAATACGAAGTGGCCCAGGCCCAGCTCGATGAGGCTTATGAAAAGTGGGAAGCCCTTTCGGAATCGTGACGCTGTCCGCACATGACAGATATGAAAAATAAATTTGAACCTCTCCCGCTTGTAGAAGCGGGAGATTCTTGAGAAGGTTGCTGTTTAAGTTTCCTCCTGAAATCAGGATAGCCTTATTCTCAAAGGGCTGTCCAAAAGCCCCTTACACAGTCCTTCGAAATCGAAGTTCTGCTTACTTTTACGAAGTATATTGGCGGCGCCGTTGATGTCGGCATTGGCCGTCCTGCCGTTGGCGAAACGGTACA
>ERZ791897.742-NODE-742-length-20205-cov-72.675633_pt1 | contig 20205 bp, 19 predicted proteins | sample MGYA00510152_ERZ791897 | MGnify/ENA primary metagenome ERZ791897 (study PRJEB30046, sample SAMN00792050) | human gut metagenome | study: EMG produced TPA metagenomics assembly of the A metagenome-wide association study of gut microbiota in type 2...
TTTTTGCATACATAAAAAGAGCCTGTGCACGATTACGTGCGACAGGCCCTTTTTTCTGTAGGGGCGACCACGTGGGGCGCCCGTTTACGCTTTTTAGTTGTTAGGGGCTAGGGGATGGTTTTAAATTTAAAGGTTTTCTCTGCAAACTACAAATGCTATACTATAATATAAACCATAAAAGAAAAAGAACCTCGCAGGAGGGCAGAAGCCTTCGTGCGACAGTCTAAAAGGGAGGTTTTCTCATGAAATTGAAAAAATGGCAGGCTTTGGATTACCTTCGCCTCGCCGGAATGGCAGGCCAAGCACCCCTGCTTCGTCCTGGCCCCTCAATACGATACGATCATCGTCGATGACAACTATCAATACGGGCCGGAACTGGACCGGACCATCCATCTCGTCCAACAGCTCTGCCGTCAATATTCCATCGATACGGACCGCATCTATAACACGGGGCAGTCCATGGGCGGCATGACATCCATCGCCATGGATGTCAAATATCCGGACTTCTTCGCCGGCTCTTACCTCGTCGCCTGCAAATGGGACGAAACCGTCACTTCGCCCTTAGGTCACCAGCATATCTGGGCCGTTACCTCCCAAGGTGACCCCGGTGCCAGCCCGAGCCTGGCAAAAATCATGGAAAACTTAGAAAAAGACGGCGTCAAAGTAGCCAGCCAGACCCTCGACCCCACCCAGCCGCAAGACCAGGTCGACGCCCAGGCCGCTGCCCTCATCACGCCGGACTGCAGCCACTACCTGACCCAGTACCAAGGCGGCAGCCACCGCTCTACCTGGCAGCATGCCTACACCATGCAGCCCGCCTTAGAATGGCTTTTTGCTCAGAAAAAAACAGACCGTATTCATTAAAACATAATTCATAGCTGTCACATGAAGGCTTCTGCCATCGTGCAAGGCTCCTTTCTCTTTAAAGTTTGTAGTTTATAGAAGACAACTTTAAATTTAAAAACCATTCACTAAAAACTACAAACTGCAAACTTAATACTCAAAAAGCGCTGTCTTCATGCGACAGCGCTTTTTTTCTACATGGACAAGATTTTTTGGTAAATCTGGTGGTCCCGGAGTGCCGCCCGGCCGATGCCGATGAGGTCGGCCTGCCCTTTTTCCAGGAAGGCTTCCGCTTCGGCGCCGTCGGCAATGCCGCCGGTCAGCAAGACGGGAAGGGTCGTCCCTTTTTTGGCTGCTGCCGATAATTCGGCAAAATATCCCGCTTCCGTATGGCCAGGGCGGAAGAAGACGCTCATGCCGCCGGAAAGGCTGAGCATGTCGATGCCGGCCGTTTCAAAAATCTTAGCCGCTTCGCTGACATCGCCGACGACGGCACCGCCATCCATATAATCGCTGCCGCCCAGGCGCAGGGAAAGGACAAAATCAGACCCGACCTGGCGGCGGATAGCCTGAATGATTTCAACGTGCAGCCGGGTCCGGCCAGCCAAGGTCTGGCCCGTATAGTCATCGGTCCGCTTATTGGTCACCGGTGAATAGAACTGGTCCAGCAGATAGCCATGGGCCGAGTGGATTTCCACGCCGTCGTAGCCGGCCTGCTGTGCCCGGACAGCGGCGTCGACAAAGGCCTGGACGATGCGCTGGATATCGCCCTGCGTCATTTCCCGGGGAAATTCCGGCTGGCCCTGGACCGAAGCGGCCCGCGACGGATTGGAAACAGCACTGGCACTGATGACTTCCTGCCCCGTAATGGCCCGATGGGCAGCACTGCCGGCATGGCTGATCTGTGCCAGGATGGGTACGCCCTGAGCGTGGACAGCCGCCGTCAGGCGCTGCAGTCCGGGAATATCGGCATCGGCCGCCAGCGACACCTGGTTGGCACTGGCCCGGCCTTCAGGCGAAACGAAACTGTGTTCCTGAATGATCAGGCCTGGACCGCTGCGGGCCATATCACCATAATAAGCGACCAGCCCATCCGTCACCTGGCCTTTCGCCGACTTTTCCGTCGCCATCGGCGGCAGGACCAGACGGTTCTTCAAAACCAGAGACCCAACATTCAGCGTTTCATGTAATAACGGATACATCATCAAAATCCCTTCTTTCGTAAAAATAATTTAAAGTGGTTCATGGTTCGTGGCTCGTACATTTAAGAACCCCTCAGTCCGCCTTCGGCGGCCAGCTCCCCTTCGCAGGAGAGCCTTTCGGACCGCAGGAGCTCAATGACGCGGTCAGATCCGCGCCGGATTTGCCGGGCTGGCAAGGAGAAAAACGCAGGCATAGCGGGGCTCTGTCGAGGCTTTTCGACGCAGTCAGCCCGGCAAAGACAAGCGGAGATGGCTGCACGAATTGAGCTTCTGCGGTCCGCTAAAAAGCATCCCATTCGGCGAAGCGTTCGTTCATGCGTTTTTTCTTGATTTTCTTGGTTTCCCCTTCGGCTGCAGCAAAGGGCATTTTCCCGGCCGCAATGGTCCGTTTATAAAAGAGTTCAACTGCTTGTTCTTCCGTCAGTCCCAGGCGCTCAAAGATGGCCTGGGCTTTTTTTCTCGTTTCTTCATCCATGCGTTTCATCTCCTTTGCGGTTGTCATGGCGGTCCTGGGCTTCCTGGTTGATGCCGTCCAGGGTAGCCATATGCCAGACGGCATACATCATGGTCTTCATGAGGACGACGCCCAAGACGGCCCCCGTCCCTTCACCCAGGGAGAGACCGGCCTGGATGGGCACGTCGTATTCATCGATGCCGCACAGGCGCAGGGCCTGGGCCATGCCGGGCTCCCGGGAAATATGGGACGGCAGGGCATAATCGCGGACGGCAGGCTTCATGGCGATGGCACAGGCCAGGGCTGTCGCCGTAATGAAGCCGTCGATATAAAAGGGAATCTTTTCGTCGGCACAGGCCATCATGGCGCCGCAGAGTGCTGCCAAATCAAAGCCGCCGACGCAGCGCAGGGCATCAGCCGGCATCTGGATTTCTTTTTCATAGGCCTTGACGGCTGCGGCGATGACATGGCGCTTATGGAAGAGCAGTTTATAATTGCCCCGGGCCGAACCGAAGCCAGTCAGCCAGGACATCTTTTTCGGCGACAATGCCGTAAGGACCGCGGCAGACGTCGTCGTGTTGCCAATGCCCATTTCCCCGAATGACAGGAGATTGATGCCATCTTTGGCCGCTGCCTGCACCCGTTCGCGGCCCGTCGCCATGGCTTGCGCCAGCTCTTCCCGGCTCATAGCCGGTTCGACGGCAAAGTTCTTTGTCCCCCTGGCGATTTTGCGGTCCAGTCCGACGGCATCATCACTGTCGATACCGACATCGACGACTTCATAAGGGATATCCTGGCTGCGGCAGAAACAGGTCACGGCCGACGTCCCCTGTACCATATGGCAGCTCTGCATATACGTGATATCCGACAACTGCGCGACGACACCGGCCCGGACGACACCATTGTCGGCGGCAAAGATGATGTGTTTCGGCCGCAGCTCCCGGTGAAAGGTCCCCCAGGCCAATAAAATCTGCTTGGCCTGCTTTTCCAAAAGTCCCAGGCTTCCCGGCGGCTTGGCCAGATTGTCGATTTGATGAAGGGCCTGGCGCCGGTAACGTTCTTTGCTCACTGTCATACACATCCTCTTTTCTCGTCTTAATCGCTTCTATTGTACCATGATTGCAAACGATTCGCGACTTACATAAAAATGAATATTTGTTCATCCTGTAACACAGATTTCCTTGAAAAAACGTTTAATTTATGTCAAAATAAAAGCAAGAGTGGAGGTGGCCATCGTGTCCACAATTAAAGACATTGCCAAAGCTGCTGGCGTTTCCATCGCCACCGTTTCCATCGTCCTGAACGGCAAGGGCCGGGAACGGAAAATCTCGCAGGAAACACAACAGCGTATATACAAAATTGCACAAGACCTGAATTACGTCCCCAACCAGTCGGCCAAAAAACTGCGGTCGGCTAAAAAGGACAGCTATGCCATTGCCTTCTACTGGGCAACGGACTTCCGTATCAACTACCTGGCCCGCATCACCCTCGGCATCCAGGAAGAAATCATGAAACAGGACAAAGCCATTCATCTGACCGTCGTCCCTTATAAGGTCGACCAGCTGCAAAAACAGCTCGAAGCCATGCAGAATGAATTTTTCAACGGCATCATCATCGCGAATATGTCCAATAAAGATATGGACTACCTCAATTCCATCCATATCCCCTGCCCTGTCGTCCTCTTTAACCGGGAATCGGATAAATACAGCAGCGTCACCATGGACAACTATACTATCGGCTGCAACGTCGCCCAGCACTTCCTGGACAAGGGCATCTTCGACGCCGGCGTCCTGACCCATGACACGTCGTTCCCGATCATGCGCACGTGGATGCAGGGCTTCCTCGACACCTTCGCCAAGGCCGGCCACGCCGTACCAGAAGAAAACATCATCCTCTGCGATACGTCTTCATCGAGCGCTGTGGAAGCTACGAAGAAGCTCTATGAAGAAAAGCGGATGCCCCGGGCTATGTTCTGTGAATCCGACGTCCTGGCCCACGGCATGCTCTATACCTGCCATGAACTGGGTATCGCTATCCCACAGGACGTGGAAGTCTTCACCATCGGGATCAACATGGCTCAATTCAATGATTACGCCATTCCCTCCCTGTCCCGCGTCGATATCCCCATGGGCGAAATCGGTCAGCACTGTCTGCACCTCATGGTCGACCTCATTGAAAAGAAAAAACCGAATCCTACGGTCCAGTTCGTAGAAGGAAAAGAAATCATCGGCCAATCATCCCCGCGGTAGGAAATGTAAAAAGGCGCTGTCATATGAAGACAGCGCCTTTTTGAGTATTAAGTTTGCAGTTTGTAGTGAAGTTTTTTTAATTCAAAACCCTCTTCTACAAACTACAAACTCCGTACTACAAACTATAAAGAACGGCCCGCTCATACATGATGGCAGAAACCTCCACGCGACGCTCAAACGCCCAACGCTTCCCGCACGATGCGGGCGACGTCCGGGAATTCGTCGTCGCCGATGGTGCGCAGGGACAGGACGACGGCGCAGTGCTGGACGCGGGCGATGATGGGGATGTCGGCCTGGCGCAGGCGCTGTTCCAGTTTTTCCGCCGACAGGTCATAGGGATCAATGGCCAGGGCCCAGCCCGGCAGGACGGCATCGGGGCAGGCGCCGCCGCCGACACAATCGTCTACACGGCGCAGGGAAACGCAGGCCGGCAGGTCATCTGTATGCAGGGCCTGCAACAGCCGTTCCGCCCGTTCCCGCGTCTCTTTCTTCGTCTGGGCCAGGCAGTACAGCGTCGGGATCTGGCAAACGGCCGTACCGTCGCGATAGGTCTGCAAAGTCCCTTGCAAACCGGCCAGGGTCATCTTATCGACGCGCAGGGCCCGCAGCAGGGGATGGTGTTTCATGGCATCCAGATAGGCGGCTTTACCGACGATGATACCCGCCTGAGGGCCGCCCAGGAGCTTGTCGCCGCTGAAAGTCACGACATCGCAGCCAGCGTCCAACACTTCGCGGACCGTCGGTTCATGAGGCAGTCCCCATGCGGCCAAATCGACGAACAGGCCGCTGCCGACATCGTTGATGCAGGGCAGTCCGTGGTCATGGGCCAGGCGGGCCAGGTCCGAAGCGGAGACACTCTCGGTAAAACCGATGATGCGGTAATTACTGGTGTGGACCTTCATGAAGGCCGCCGTATCTTCGCCGATGGCCCGTTCGTAGTCGGACAAATGAGTCTTGTTGGTCGTACCGACTTCGCAGATACGGCCGCCGCTCTGTTCGATGACGTCGGGAATCCGGAAGGAGCCGCCGATTTCGACGAGTTCCCCCCGCGACACGACGACTTCCCGGCCGGCGGCCATGCTGGACAGGGTCAAGAGGACGGCAGCGGCATTGTTATTGACGACGATGGCATCTTCGGCACCGGTCAGCTCACAGAGAAGTTCCCGGACATGGTCATAGCGCGATCCCCGCTTGCCGGAAGCCAGGTCGTATTCTAAATTGCTGTAATGGCAGACCAGATTGGCAATGTGACGGGCCAGGTCCGGACTGAAAACAGCCCGGCCCAGATTCGTATGCAGGACCGTCCCGGTGGCGTTGATGACCCGGCGCAGATGGCCCGTTTCTTCTGCCTGCAGGCGGGAGACGACGGCCCGGTCAAAGTCATCGCCGGAAAAAGGCTGGTCCCACTGGCCGGCCAAGATGGCCTGACGCCGTTCATCCAATACGTTCCGGACGGCATCGCGGACAGCCTGGCGCGATTTCCTCTCCTGCCAGGTCAGCAGTACCGGCCGTTGCAGTAAATGGTCTACATCGGGCAGCTGACGGAGCAGCTGCTGTCGTTCTTCATCCATGGTCATTCTCCCCTTTTATTTCATATTTCCGGGCTGCCGGTCCGGCCAGGCGCCCGTCGGCAACGCGGCGGGTAATGCCACAGCGGTCCATATATTCCAGGATGAGCAGGGCCTGCTGGCGGCTGACTCCCAGGACATCGCGAAAATCGCCGAGTGTCAGCGGACAGCCTGATTGCAGATACCGGCAGGCCGCTTCAGCGGCTTTCATCATGTAGCGCTTCGACAAGATGAAATCAGGCGATAAGAAGACGAGGCTCTTGCCGTTGAGGGCATCGGCGACGGCCTGGGCTTCCCGGCCCAAAGCCCGGACGTCGCGGACCGGGACGGGCACATAGCCACTGTGGTCCAGCTTCTTTTCAATAGCCGACTGCAATTTCCGCTGAGACGGAGAAAAGGTGATACGGAATTGTTTCGCCGCTACGCACTGGCGGGACAGGCGGCAGATGCCGCCAGCCGTCAGCAGCCGCAATAGGGCCGTCCCGTCATTTTCATCGAGATGCAGGCGGCTCCGGAAGGCCGGCTGGGGAATCCCAGGCTGCAGCGGTTTCTCTCTATGATAGGCCAGGAGGACTTGCAGGGCCTTGGCCTGCCAGGTCTTATAGACGTCACCGTGGATGTAGCCCTGACGGGTCCGGCGGACAATCCCATTTTGCCGCAAATGGTCCAGGGCCAGCTCTACCTTATCCAGGGGCAGGTCCGTCGCCCCGGCAATGACGTCAGCCTGGGTAAAGGGGACCTGGCGCAGGCGCAGGAAGCCGGCGACGACGTCGTCCGTCAGACCGGCATCGCGGGCTTCCAGGCTGGTCACGACGTCGTCTTTGAAGCGGCGGTGTTTCTGCGGATGGGCGTCGAGGATTTCCCCGCCGGCTACGGTATGCATGGGCGAAAAGGTCCGCAGGATGAAACGGTCCCCAGCCTTGACATAGATTTCATCCTGCTCCAGGCGCAGCTGCAAAAAGCCCTCCGTCCCCGGCGCAATCTGTTCGGCTCCCAAGGGTACGATGCGGGCCATGACTTCCCGCGTCCCGACGAGGAGGCGCATGCGCTGCCATAGAAAAAGGGGCTGCGCGTCAGCCAGGCAGGTCACTTTGACATCGATCATCCGCGTCGCTGTAAAATCCGGCGCCGTACAGAGGACGTCACCGCGATGGATGGCGCCACAGGAAATGCCTGCCAGGTTCAATGCCGTCCGCTGCGGCGGGTCGGCCCGCAGGACATCCTGCTCGTGGACCTGCATATTGCGGATGCGCAGGCGCCGGCCGCCGGGATAAAGCCAGACTTCGCGGCCATTCATCATGGGGCCGTCGATGAGGGTCCCCGTGACGATAGTCCCGAATCCCTTGATGGAGAACGACCGGTCGACGTTGAGACGGCCCATCCCCTGAGCGCTTTCCATGGGCAGCGTCGCTGCCATGGCCTGGATTTCATCGATCAGTTCCGTCAGGCCGCGGCCGCTGACGGCATCGGTGACGACGACCGGGGCCCCTTCGGCTGCCGTATCGGCCAGATTCTGGCGGATGTCCTGCAGGGTCAGGCTGAGCAGCATGTCGTCGACGGTGTCGGCCTTGGTGACGACGATGATGAATTTATGCACGCCAAGAAGGGTCAAGATGTCGAGATGTTCTTTCGTCTGCGGCATGACCCCTTCGTTGGCATCGACGACGAGCAGGACCAGATTGAGGCCCGGCAGGCCGGCGACCATATTCTTGATGAACTTTTCATGACCCGGCACATCGACGATGCCGGCCCGCGTACCATCAGGCAGGTCGAGCCAGGCAAAGCCCAGGTTGATGGTCAATCCCCGTTTCTTTTCTTCCGCTGTCGTATCCGTATCGATCCCGGTCAGGGCCCGGACCAGCGTCGTCTTGCCATGATCGACATGGCCGGCCGTCCCGATGACGATATGTCTGGCCATAATATCACCCTTCTCTGATTTTAGTGTACGTGACGGTCAGGCCCTGGCGGCAGGCATGATATAAAGCGACCCATGCCAGCCCCTCCTCATCGAGGAGAGCTGTCAGGGCCGCTTCATCAACCAGTTCATAGCGCAGGGAAAAGCCGCACGACGCGTCGAGCTTTCCCGGCGTCGGAATGATGCGCACGGCCAGGCCGGCTGCCTTGGCCAGCTTTTCGCCTTCCATAGCCTGCCGTGTCGACGGCACCAGGGCGACGCCATAGACTGACTCCGCCATCAGGCGCCTTGTTTCAAGGCCTGTTCGACGGCGATGGCCAGTTGATCGGCACAGGAGGTACCGCGGTCACCGCAGGGATTCCCTTTCAGGAGCTTTACGGCCCGGGCGGCATCGGTATCTTCCAACAACTTGCTGAGAGCCAGGGTATTGCCGGGACAGCCGCCTACGAAATGGACGTCATGCAGTTTGCCGTCTTCTAGGCTGAAGGTAATCTGACGGGCACAAGTCCCCTGGGTCATATAGGAATAATTTTTCATGAAAATCCTCCTCCGGCGCCAGCTGCTTATTTGAGCAAAGCGTCTAATTTTTCTTTCAATACATTGTCCGGGACGACACCGATGACGCGGTTGACCACTTTCCCGTCTTTGAAGAAGACCAGGTTCGGGATCGTGGCGACTTCATAGGCCTGGGCTACGCCCGGATTTTCGTCGACATTGATCTTGCCGATCTTAATCTTGCCGGCATATTCTTCGGCCAGATTGGCGATGACCGGTCCCATCATCTGGCACGGGCCGCACCAGTTAGCGAAAAAGTCGACCATGACCGGCTGGCTGCTGTTCAATACTTCCTGCTGAAAATTATCGGCTGTGAATTTATATTCCATGAGAGATTCCACCTTTCTTTTGACTATTTGTCTTTTATGACTATATCTATTATATATTACTATACCAAAGCAGTCAAGTTTTCCTGATGGATTGCCAGAAAATCTTACATCGCCGCAATGGCCCGCAAGGCCCGGACAGCGGCCCGGACGTCGTCAGCCGTCGTGAACTGGGAAAAAGAAAAGCGTACCGCTCCCTGGACGGCCGTCCCCAGGGCCTGATGGATGAGGGGCGCACAGTGATAGGCCGGGCGCGTCGCCATCTGGTATGTCTGCCAAAGGATGTCGCTGACGACGGCCGATTCTGCATCGCCGATATTGAGGCTGTAGACGCCGACGCGGGGTCCGGAAAAGTCGCCATACAGGCGGATACCCGGGATAGCCTGGACGGCGGGTACGAAAATCCGGGCCAGTGCTTCCTGATGAGCAGCCGCAGCGGCGACGCCACCATCCAGGAGCTGCTTTATCCCGGCGTCGAGGCCGGCAATGCCCGCTACGTTGGCCGTACCCGCTTCAAAGACACCGGGGACAGCCGACGGCTGCTCCCGCTCGAAGGAATGGACGCCGTCGCCGCCGGTGATGTACGGCGTCACGAGAGCATCGCGGCGGATGACGATGCCGCCCGTCCCGCCTGGCCCGTAAAGCGACTTATGGCCCGTAAAGCAGACTGCCGTGACGATGCCATCGGATAAGTCGACGTCGATGGCGCCGGCTGTCTGGGATACATCGACGATGAGCCCCAGATGGTGACGCTGGCAGAAGGCCTTGATGCGGGGCAGGTCCAAAACATTGCCGGTCACGTTCGACGCGTGGTTGCAGACGAACCATTTCGTCCGCGGTGTCAGCCGTTCTTCCAGGGTGTCATACTGCAAGGCGCCGCCGGGACTGTCGCTGGCGATGAAAGCCAGGGATACGCCTTGGGCTTCCAACTGGTAAAGCGGCCGCAGGACGGCATTGTGTTCCCACGACGTCGTCAAAACGCCGTCGCCGGGATGGATGAGCCCTTTGAGGACCATGTTCAGGGCTGCCGTCGAGTTATGCGTAAAGGCGACATCATATTCCGGGCCGCAGTGGAACAAGGCCTTTACATCGTCCTTGGCCTGCAAGACGATACCATAGGCCTTCAGGGCGTAGCCATGGGCCCCGCGGGACGGGTTGCCCACGGTTCCCGATGACAGGACATTGTAAACGGCCCGGGCGACGGCCTCGGGCTTCTGCGCCGTCGTCGCCGCATTATCGAAATAATACATAAAATCACCTCCTGGGAGATTCGTGGCTCGTGGTTCGTAGGGGCCACCCAAAGGGCGGCCCGGCTCTCCTGTTAGGAGAGCTGTCAGCGCAGCTGACTGAGAGGTTAACCGCTCCGGCCCTTTGAGCCACCTCTCCTGTTAGGAGAGGCTTTCGTGGATGCAGATTTCCGAGACAGCAAAAAAGGGCTTGCCGCACGACGACAAACCCTTTTTTACATATCCTCGGGGCGGGCTCGCCACGTGCGAGCCCCTACAAACTATTTTTAAATTCCGAAACGTGCGAAGATGGTGTCGACGTGGCTGAGCATCTTCTTGACGTCGAAGCAGCCTTCGATTTCTTCGGCTGTCATGTATTTCGTGACGTCTTCGTCTTTTTTCAGGTTTCCCAGGAAGTCTTCCCCTTCGAGCCAGCGTTTCATGGCATTGCGCTGAACCCAGCGGTATGCCTGTTCGCGGACAGCGCCTTTTTCAACGAGCGTGTTGAGGATGATCGGGCTGTAGATGAGGCCGCCAGTAAGGTTGAGGTCCTTCATCATCTTGTCCGGATAGACCAGGAGCTTGTCGATGACGCGGGTGAAAGTCTGGAGCATGTAGTCCAGAGCGATAGTGCTGTCTGGCAGGATGACGCGTTCGACAGACGAATGGGAAATGTCGCGTTCGTGCCAGAGGGCGACGTCTTCCAAAGCAGCCTGGGCGTTGCCGCGGATGACGCGGGCCAAGCCGCACATGCGTTCACAAGTGATAGGATTGCGTTTGTGAGGCATGATGGAAGAGCCTTTCTGTTTGGGGCTGAAGTATTCTTCGGCTTCGCGGACTTCCGTGCGCTGGAGGTGACGGATTTCCGTAGCCATCTTGTCGATGGAGCTGGCAATGACAGCCAGGGTCGTTACGTATTCAGCATGGCGGTCGCGCTGCAAGGTCTGCGACGAAATCGGCGAAGCAGCGATGCCGAGGTGTTCGCAGACATATTTTTCAACAAAGGGATCAATGTCGGCATAGGTACCGACAGCACCGGAGATCTTGCCGACGGAAATCGTTTCCTTGGCGTGTTTCATGCGGTCGATGTCGCGTTCGATTTCAGCCATCCAGTTGCACAGCTTGAGGCCGAACGTCGTCGCTTCGGCATGGATGCCGTGGGTACGGCCGATGCACGGAGTATATTTGAATTCAACGGCGCGGCGGCGCAATACGGCGTGGAAGTTTTCCAGGTCCTTGATGAGGATGTCCGAAGCCTGTTTGAGCATGTAGCCCAGAGCCGTGTCTTTGACGTCTGTCGAGGTCAGGCCGAGGTGTACATATTTACCGGCTTCGCCGATATTTTCCGAAAGCGTCGAGACGAAAGCCGCAATGTCATGGTGTGTTTCCGCTTCGATTTCATGGATGCGGTCGACAGAAAAAGCAGCTTTTTCGCGAATTTCCTTAGCCGCTTCTTTCGGGATGTTACCCAGTTCGGCCTGTGCTTCACTAGCCAGGATTTCGACCTGTTTCATCGTATCCCATTCATTGTATTCTGTCCAAATATGACCCATTTCCGGTTTCGTATAGCGTTCAATCACAGTTGATCTCTCCTTTGTAGTTGACATGAGTACGGTAAAAAAACTCACCAACTTTATTATACACTATCTATGGGGCTGAAGGTAGCCGTTTTTACAAGTTTTATTCGATTACGATGGACCATTTGTCCCGCTCGGTCACATAGCCGACGACGGCCGCACAGGGAATGGCATCTTTCAAGGCCCGTTCCAGGGCCAGCGCGTCCTTTTCAGCGACAGCGATGAGCAGGCCGCCCGAAGTCTGGGGATCGTAGAGGATGTCCATGAAGCGCTTATCAGCGCCGTCCGCCTTGACGCGTCCCGCAGCAAAGTCGCGGTTGCGGTAGGCTCCAGCCGGAATCAGCCCCATGGCTGCCATGTCCAATGCCTGTTTATGGTAGGGAATGGCGTCACTCTGAAAATGAATCGTCGTTCCACTGCCGTCAGCCATTTCACAGGCATGGCCGAGCAGGCCGAAGCCCGTAACGTCGGTACAGCTGTGGACTTCGTAGCCGACCATGATGTCGCGGGCCCCTTTATTGAGCTGGGCCATCTGGTCGTAGAGCTGCTGCAGGAGCGGCTTGGCCACGAAATCGCCCTGGGCTGCCGTCATGAGGATGCCCACGCCTAAGGGCTTGGTCAGGATGAGGACATCGCCAGGCCGGGCCGACGAGTTGCGCAACAGTTTCTGTGGATGGACGAAACCCGTGACGGACAAGCCGTATTTCGGTTCCTTGTCTTCGATAGTATGGCCGCCGGTGATGATGACACCGCCTTCATAGGCCTTCTGGTAGCCCCCTTCAAGGATAGCCCGGACGGCTTCGCGGCCCATGGACAGGTTGACGCACATGACGTTCATGGCCAGTTTGGCTTCGGCTCCCATGGCATAGACGTCGCTCAGGGCGTTGGCCGCCGCAATTTGACCGAATAAATAAGGATCGTCGACGATAGGCGGGAAGAAATCGACCGTTTGGACGACAGCCAGATCGTCGCTCACCTGATAGACCGACGCGTCGTCGCTCTTATCATAGCCAACGAGGAGGCGGTCATCTTTATGTGTTGGAAGCCCGTCCAACAATTGAGCCAGTGTCCCTGGCCCTAACTTAGCGCCTCAACCGGAGCAGGACGCCATTTGAGTCAATTTCAAACGTTCATCGTTCATGGTAGATACCTCCTTGATGTTACAGTATTCAGAATAAGGTCATCGTACAAAGACGGCCTTATTGTTAGCTTTGAGTTTGCAGTTTTTAGTTTTCAGTGATGGCTAAAAATTTAAAACCATCTGCTACAAACTATAGGCTACAAACTCATTATACTATATTTATGTAATTCTTACGGCCTGGTTTAGCTCGATTTTAGATTTATCCGTTATACTGTCCTCGTAGTCAAGAATAAGTGATTGAAGACAGGAGGAATTCATCATGACCCAGGAAAAATGGCAAGATACACTCGTTTCGATTAAAAATAAAGTCTGCACGGCCCGCAATGCAAAAATCGCTGCTGCCTTCTGCGTCGTCTGCGTCGTAGCCACGGCCGGCGGCCACTACTATCTGCACCAGCAGCATCTGGCCCGTCACGCCGAACGGGTCGACGCCATGGCCCAGATGACCAAGGCCCAGGCCGACCAGCACAACATCTCCCTCATCAGTGAAGACCAGGCCTGCGCCGCTGCCGCCCAGGCCATCGGCAAGGACGAAAGTGAATTGGATTTCAAAGAAATCGCCCTCTTCGATATGAGCAGCGCCAAGCACGGTCCGAAAGACGGCCGCAAGGATGACCGCAAAGGCGACCACAAAGAAAAAGCGAAGGACAGAGACCGCAAAGGCGATGAAAGAGGCGACCAGCGCGGACCAGAAGGCATGAAACCTGGCCGTCCTGGTGAAGAAAAGGCCGATGCCGCTGCCGGTGCTACGGCCAAAGCCGCTCCCGACGGCCAGGCCGGCAACCAATCCGCCCCCATGACACCGCCCCAGGGCCAGCCGCCGATGACTGCTTCTGGACAACCGGGCCAGCCGGATATGAAAGGCCAGCCGCCGCAGGGAGCTATGCCGCAACGCGCCTTCCACCCCATGTATAAAGTCCGCGTCACATCCGGATCCGTCCGCTACGACGTCCTCGTAGACGCCACTAACGGCACCGTCATCCATACAGAAATTGAAGATTAGCTTGATACAAAAGAGGCTGTCCATGAAGACAGCCTCTTTTGTAGTTTTAAGTTTGTAGTTTGTAGTTTTTAGTTTTCTACAAACTACAAACTCCATGCTACAAACTATAGAGAAAAAGGAGCCGCGCATGATGGCAGAAACCTTCGTGCGACATCCCCCTACGAATCACTAGCCACGAGCCACGAATCACTCTATAATGAAACTATCACTACGAAAGGATGGCCTGTTTATGCTGCATATACGTGATATTTCACTGCGACACCGCCTGCTCATCACTAATTTTACCATGGTCTTTGTTCCCATCGCTATTTTGACGGCCCTGGGATTCCTACTCATCTCAGGACTCCGCTTTTCATCGCCTCACAATGATTTGACGACGTTATGGCCGGAAAAGGGGCCGGCCCTGTCCATCCAGTATACGGTTAGTTCCCTTCGCGTCAAGGCCGAACGGCCTGGGCCGTTAAAGGTCAAGGATATGCGCGAAGACTGCCGGGTCCTGGAAGACCTGGGCATTGCCACGGCCATCGTCCGCAACGACCAGGTCGCCTATATCACGCCGGGCATCGACTTTTATGGTCTGGCCGACAGGGTCCTGAAAAAAGCCCATGGCCAGCAGACGGTCATGACCTGGGACGGCGACGGTTTCTTTTTCCGCTACACGTCCCCCCACAGCGGGACGACGGTCATCGCTGCCGGCAATACGCCGTTCATTGCTAAAAGCGGCATCCGCGAAGGCATGGCCAAGGGCGTCATGCAAATGCTGCTCCTGTTCATCGTCGGCACGGCCAGCGCCATCATCATCGCCTGCGGCTTCATCCTGTCCCGCGTCTTGTCCCGCCAGATACTGACGCCGCTGGCAGCGCTTCGGACAGCGGCAGCTGAAATCGAGAAAGGCAATCTCGACTACGAGCTCCGCCTGTCGTCGCGCGATGAACTCGGCCGGACCTGTGAAGCCTTCGACCACATGCGCCGCCAGCTGCGCTCAGCCCGCCTGGCCCAGGAAAAGTATGAGCAGAACCGCAAAGAGCTCATCGCCGGCATCTCCCATGATTTGTCGACGCCCCTGACCCTGCTCAAAGGCTATGCCAGCGGCATCCTGGTCGGCATCGCCAAGACCGCTGAAAAGCGCCATCATTACGTCGAGCTCATCTACCAGAACGCCTGCACCCTGGAAAAACTCGTCGACAGGCTGTTCCTCTTTTCCAAACTCGACTTGGGCCAAGTATCCTTTATGATGGAACGGGTATCGCTGCGCGATTATTTCGCTGATTTCGCCGCCGAAAACACGGAACGCCTGGCCGAGCGGGGCCTCATCCTGCACTATTCGCCGCCAGCCGGTCCGGCCTGGACAGCTATCGACAGGATGCAGTTCCAGCGGGTCATCGACAACCTATTGGAAAATGCCCTGAAATATAAAGAAGGCCCTACAGTCACCATGGACCTGCACCTCGCCGAAACGCCGCAGGCCGTCGTCCTGACCGCAGCCGACCACGGGCCAGGTGTCCCGGCGGCAGACCTGCCCCGCTTATTCGACAGTTTTTACCGGACCGATGCCGCCCGGACGGATGTCCAAAAGGGCAGCGGCCTGGGCCTGGCCATTGCCAAACAGATCATTACGACCCTGCACGGCCAAATCCATGCAGAAGCAACACCCGGCGGCGGCCTGACCGTCGTCATCACCTTACCGCGGATAGAGGAGGAATATCATGAAACGGATTCTGATCATTGAAGATAACTTAGAAATTGCCGAACTGGAACGGGATTTTCTCGAAGCCAGTGCCATTGAGAGCGTCATCGAAACGGATGGGACGAAAGGCCTGGAACGGGCCCTGCAGGAAGATTTCGACCTCATCCTGCTGGACATCATGCTGCCCGGGACCGACGGCTTCCACATCTGCCGCCGCATCCGCGAGGAAAAGGAAGTACCCATCCTGATGGTATCGGCAAAGCGGGAAGACATGGACAAGATACGCGGCCTGGGCCTCGGCGCCGACGACTACATCATCAAACCCTTCAGCCCGACAGAGCTCGTAGCCCGCGTCAAGGCTCACATCACACGCTATGAACGGCTCATGGGCAAGGCCCAGCAGAAAGCGGCCGATGGCGAAGTCATCCGCAGCGGCGACCTGGAAATTTACGTCGATAAGCACCGGGTCTACGTCAAAGGAAAAGAAATCGCCCTGACCAACCGCGAGTTCGAGCTCCTCATCTTCCTGGCCAAGCATCCCGGCCTGGTCTTCAGCCGGGACCGACTCTTCGAGCGCGTCTGGGGTCTCGACGCCGAAGGCGACACGGCGACAGTCATGGTCCACATCAACCGCATCCGCGAAAAAATAGAACCGGACCCGGCCAAGCCCATCTACATCGAGACGGTCTGGGGTGCCGGATACCGGTTCAAAGAATGACGCTATTTACTTTTCTTCCCGCCGCAGGATTTCCTGACCGACTGTCACGCCGGCTGCCGAAGCCTGTACCAGGCCGCGGGTGATGCCGGCGCCATCGCCGATGGCAAAGAAGTTGGGAATCTTCGTTTCCAGGACATGGCTCAATTCCAGCCGGTTCGAGTAGAACTTGGCTTCCACGCCGTACAACAGGGTATGGCGCGAGTTGGCACCAGGTGCTACGGCATCGAGGGCTTCCAGCATTTCCTTGATATCCTGCATATGACGGTACGGCAGGACCAGCGATAAGTCCCCTGGCGTCGCATTGGGCATGGTCGGCCGGACCAGGCCCCGCTGGATGCGTTCCGGCGTCGACCGCCGCCCGTCGAGGAAGTCTCCCAGGCGCTGGACGATGACGCCGCCGCCGAGGATATTGGCCAGGTTGGCAATGTATTTCCCGTATTTGATCGGTTCATGGAAAGGTTCCGTGAATTTCTTGGATACGAGGATGGCGAAATTCGTGTTTTCGCTCTTCTTGTGAGCATAACTGTGGCCGTTGACCGTGAGCAGGCCGTCGTTATTCTCTTCGACGACGAAACCATAAGGGTTCATACAGAACGTGCGGATCCGGTCGTCAAAGGATTTGCTGAAATAAATGAGCTTCGATTCATAGACGACGTCGGTAATCGTTTCCAGAACTTCTGCCGGCATTTCCACGCGGACGCCGATATCGACGGCGTTAGACGTCAGCTTGAGGCCCATCTTTTCGACTTCGTGGACGAACCATTCCGACCCTTCCCGGCCGGGAGCACTGACCAGATAGCGGCAGGCATAGAACTGGCCGCCGATGAGGACGCCTTTGATTTCCCCTTTTTCTTCGACGATGTGATCGACTGCCGTATCGGCCATGATATCGACTTTCCCTTCCAGGAAATCGCGCATATTGGTCAGGATCTTGGCATTGACATCGGTCCCCAGATGGCGGATGCGGGCCGGGATGAAGCGCAGGTCAGCAGCAGCCGCTTTGCGCTTGATATCGCGGATACATTCCTTGTTCTCATCGCCATAGACCTTGCGGCCGGCACCGCCAAAGCGGCAGTAGACGTCGTCGACGTAACGTATCTTGTCCATGAGGTCGGCCTTGGACATATAGTCGTCGAGATTGCCGCCGTATTCCGTCGTCAGCGTCAGTTTGCCGTCACTGAAGGCACCGGCGCCGCCCCAGCCACAGACGACATTGCGCATCTTATCCTTGGGCAGGGCCTTCTTGTTCAGGCTCGTCGCAATGCGCTCCCGTATATCCTGTCCCTTTTCGACCATGAGGATCTTAAATCCTTTATCGGCCAGTTCCAGTGCCGTAAAAATACCGGCCGGACCGGCCCCGATGATAATGACATCATATGTCTTTACTGCATGCATAATCACACATCCTTTCCAGGCAGACCCTTTGCGAACAGGAGCTCACACGTGGCAAGCGCTCTAAAGTGGCTCGTGGCTCGTGGTCGCCCCTACGGCCTGCGAACTGCGGTCTGCGGGCCGCTCTGCAAAGCGGCCCTTACCCCCTCACGCTATCATATTGTGAAAAGAAAGTCAACCTATGCTATAATGAGGTAAAACGCTATAGAAAGGATGATGACTTATGTCTCGTCGTAACCGCCCGGCTGTCCCTGATGACTCCAGCCGGGATTTAAAACGCCAGGAAGGGATTTTCCTCAGCACTTTTGCCCTCATGGTCCTCTTTCTCGTATCCTTATACCTTCCCCTTCCCGTGGCTGTCCCCATCGTACTGGCCGTCGTCCTCGTCGCCTGGACTGTCGCCATGTACGTCAAATTCCATGACTTCTACAAGATGCGCGACCGTGGCCAGCGGACGTGGTGTGTCACCATTTCCATGTACGCCAGCCTCATCCTGACCCTGGCCTGTGCCTGGTATTTCACCAAAGATGCCCCTCTGACGGATGAATATGCCCTGGTCTTCCTCTTCGGCTTCATGTTCTTCACGTACATGGTCTACCGCACCCTGAGCCCGACTATGGTCGTCGGCAACCGCCGCATCCGGTATAAGTAAAAAAGGGACTGTCGCATGTGCGACGGTCCCTTTTTAAGTGGCTAGCAGTTAGGGGTTAGCGGTTAGCCAATGACAAACCCCTTTTGAGTTGTAGGGGCGACCACGTGGGGCGCCCGCTCTGGAATATATACGGTAGGTCGTTCATCGTTGATTGCATAGGATGAAAAATATCAAGCTATCACGATGAACTACGAACGAACTACGAAATTACTGCTGAGCACGTTCTTTTTTGTAGAGGTCAGCTGTGATGGCATCGGAGCAGCATACAGCAACGACGTCAGCAACGTCTTCAGACGAGCAGCCACGGGACAAGTCGAGGATAGGTTTATCCAAGCCCTGGACCAAGGGGCCAAGAGCCGTTGCGTTAGCGAAACGCTGAACCATCTTGTAGCCGATGTTAGCAGCATCGAGGTTCGGGAAGATGAGGACGTTAGCGTGGCCGGCAACTTTGGAGCCCGGTGCTTTGTGTTCGCCAACTTCCGGTACGAGAGCAGCGTCAGCCTGGAGTTCGCCGTCGAAGTCGAAGTCGACGTTGCGTTCTTTCAGGATTTCAACAGCATGGCGTACGTTGTCGACGGATTCGCCAGCGCCAGAACCTTTGGTGGAGTAGGAAAGGAAAGCGACTTTCGGATTGAGGATCTGGACCGTGCGGCGGGCGCGTTCTACGCAGATGCAAGCGATATCAGCGAGCTGTTCCGACGTCGGGTTGGGGATAACGCCGCAGTCACCGAGTACGAGGATACCGTTATCGCCATACTGCGGAGTATTGGTCAAGAGAATGAAAGCGGAAGATACGGTCTTGTTGCCAGGACGGGGGCCGATGACCTGAAGGCCTGCGCGGATAACTTCAGCAGAAGTCGTAGCAGCACCGGATACGCAGCCGTCAGCTTCACCGAGAGCAACGAGGCCAGCTGCGAAGAAGGTGTAGTTGTTGAGCATGATTTCACGAGCTTTTTCCAGGGTCATGCCTTTCTTTTCACGACGTTTTGCGAAGTAAGCGCAAAGTTCGTCCATACGATAGTAAGTTTCAGGGTCGACGACTTCGACACCGGTGAGATCGATCTGGAATTTAGCAGCATCTTTTTTGATCTGTTCCAGTTTACCTACGAGAACGATTTTAGCAAAACCATCAGCCAAAACGCGTTCAGCAGCTTTCAATACACGACGGCTGTTCGTTTCCGGAAGGACGATTTTTTTCTGTGCTTTGGAAACGCGGGCTTTCAAATCTTCTGTAAATCTCATTTGGGTACCACTCCTTGTAAGTTCTTAGAAATTAGTAGGAATATGTCCTTATGCTAAAGAAAATATCCCATCGCTACCATTCATTATAATACAAAATTTATAGGAATCAAACATATTATTACGCATATATAAAATGAGCAGAAGAAATAGACTATGCCGATTGCGCAATCCAAAGGCCAATGTGATACGTATTTTATATCGTTCATTGCAGGGGACGCCCTTTGAGCGTCCCGCCGCAGGCCGCAGGTCGCAGGCCGCGGACCGTGGCGGCAAATCACTCGTCATGGGTAGAACCCCTCAGACGCCTGCGGCGCCAGCTCCCCTTCACAGGGGAGCCATTAGCCACTAGCCACTAACAACGCAAAAAAGACCTGTCACAAAGTGACAGGTCTTTTTTTCCTGGTGGGCGATAACAGGATCGAACTGCTGACATCCTGCTTGTAAGGCAGGCGCTC
>ERZ791897.774-NODE-774-length-19344-cov-2.138991_pt1 | contig 19344 bp, 21 predicted proteins | sample MGYA00510152_ERZ791897 | MGnify/ENA primary metagenome ERZ791897 (study PRJEB30046, sample SAMN00792050) | human gut metagenome | study: EMG produced TPA metagenomics assembly of the A metagenome-wide association study of gut microbiota in type 2...
GATGAGTGCCGAAGAAAAAGAAGCATTTTCAAAAACTGATGCATATGTAGAAGAATTTGAAAAAGCAATGGATGATGATTTCAATACAGCAGACGCAATCGCAGCAATCTTTGAACTTGTAAAATATGCAAATACCACTGCGACAGCAGAAAGCTCAAAGGAATATCTCCGGGGATTACTGGACAGAATCGTAAAACTCGGTGATGTCCTGGGACTGATCCTGGATAAGAAGGAAGAACTTCTGGATGCAGATATTGAGAAACTGATCGAAGAGCGTCAGGCAGCAAGAAAAGCAAAAGATTTTGCAAGAGCCGATGCGATCCGTGACGAGCTTCTGGAAAAGGGAATTATCCTGAAGGATACCAGAGAAGGAGTACAATGGAAAAAAGCGTAGAATTTGAAATTGCTGACTATATAAAAGAAGTGCTTGAGATGAAAGAGGTGGAGCCGGAAGGCTATTCACCTCTTACCCTGGCTTATATAGGGGACAGCATTTATGATCTGGTCATCAAGACAAAGGTGATCAGCGAAGGCAATAAACAGGTAAAAAAATTACATCAGGAGACAAGCAGTATGGTGCAGGCGTCTGCTCAGTCAGAGATGATGCGTGTCCTTCAGTCATTGCTTACTGAAGAAGAGCATGCTGTTTACAGAAGAGGCCGAAATGCTAAATCAGTATCGCCGGCAAAGAACCAGTCACTGACCGATTACCGACGTGCAACCGGATTTGAAGCGTTGATGGGATGGCTTTACCTGAAAAGAGAATGGAAAAGAATGGCAGATCTGATCAAGATCGGTCTGGATCACTTAAGCGAATGCGAAGAAGAAAAGAAGCAGGAGAAATAGAATGGAAGAAAAAAAGATGAACAGTCAGCAGATCGAGGGAAGAAATGCAGTAATGGAAGCATTTCGCTCCGGGAAACCGATTGACAAAGTATATATTCTTGACGGATGTCAGGACGGACCGATCAGAAGTATCGTAAGAGAAGCAAAAAAGCATGATACGATCCTGAATTTTGTAACCAAAGAACGTCTGAACCAGATTTCAGAGACCGGAAGACATCAGGGGGTCATTGCACAGGCAGCGGCTTACGAGTATGCGCAGGTGGAAGATATGCTGGAGCTTGCAAAACAGAAAGGGGAAGATCCTTTCCTGATCCTTCTGGACAATATTGAGGATCCACATAATCTCGGCGCGATCATCCGTACTGCCAATCTTGCAGGTGCGCATGGTGTGATCATTCCGAAGCACCGCGCAGCAGGTCTTACTGCAATCGTTGCAAAGACATCAGCAGGTGCGCTGAATTACACACCGGTAGCAAAAGTCACCAATCTGGTGAAAACCATGGAAGAACTGAAAGAAAAGGGACTCTGGTTCGTCTGTGCAGATATGGATGGGGATGTGATGTACCGCGTGAATCTGAAAGGACCGATTGGTCTGGTAATCGGAAACGAAGGCGAAGGTGTTGGACGTCTGGTAAAAGAAACCTGTGATATGACGGCAGCCATTCCGATGAAGGGAGATATTGACTCCCTGAATGCGTCTGTGGCAGCAGGTGTCCTTGCCTATGAGATCGTGCGTCAACGCATGAGTTAGGAAAATCGGAGAATGAAAATGGATCTGGGGAAAATGACGGATGAGCAGCTGATTGAACTGCTTCGGGAAGGTAAGACCGAGATCACGGATTATCTGATGGAAAAATACAAAGACATGGTACGCAAACAAGCGCGTGCCATGTATCTGTGGGGCGGAGAAAATGATGATCTGATCCAGGAGGGGATGATCGGTCTTTTTAAAGCGGTGCAGGATTATGAGCCGAAAGAAGGTGCAAGCTTTTCAAGTTTTGCCGGACTTTGTGTGTCACGCCAGATGTATACGGCGATTAAGGCTTCACAGCGGAAAAAACATCTGCCGCTCAATTCCTATGTGTCGATTTACGCATCTGCCAGTGACAATCCGGAGGAGAACGGGCTTTCCATAGTAGATACGATCGAAGCAGGGAAAGAGAGTAATCCGGAGCTGATGATTCTTGGAGAAGAGTATACGAATGCATTTGAAGAGGAACTGAAAGAAAAATTAAGTAAGCTGGAGCGAAAGGTGCTGTATCTTCATTTGCAGGGAATGGAATATCTGAAGATTGCAGAATTTATGGACAAAAGTCCGAAGACGATCGACAATGCCCTGCAGCGAATCAAAGCGAAAGCACGCCAGCTTCTGGAAGAAAAACGCCGGTCTGAAAAAAAGTAAAAATAAAAATTTAAAAATATTGACAAGCAAAGCAGTGATGTGCTATATTAAATGAGTCGCGAAAATGCGCAGGCTGCCTTGGCTCAGTCGGTAGAGCGTCGCCTTGGTAAGGCGGAGGTCGGCGGTTCGATTCCGCTAGGCAGCTTATATATTTAAGAAGCAGAGTTGTATTTCCGGTTGGAAGGTACAATGTCTGCTTTTTTTTCACTTGTCCGTGTGTAGAAAGTGTGATAAACTAAAGGACATGAATCAAAACTGTCCACAGGACAATGATTGAGATGCATGACAAGAAAAAGACTGCCATATAATGGCAGATTATGAAGTAATAGAGAGATGCGAGGAGGAACTTCAATGGCAGAAGAAGCTGTATCAAAGAATTTTATAGAACAGGAAATTGAAAAAGATCTTGCAGAAGGCGTATACGATCATGTATGTACCCGTTTCCCACCGGAACCGAACGGATATCTTCACATCGGACATGCAAAGTCCATCCTTTTAAACTACGGACTTGCACAGAAGTATAACGGAACTTTCCATATGCGTTTTGATGATACTAACCCGACAAAGGAAAAGACAGAGTTCGTTGAGTCTATCAAAGCGGATATCAAGTGGCTAGGTGCTGACTGGGGAGATCACCTTTACTTTGCATCTGATTATTTTGACCAGATGTATGAGTATGCGATCAAACTGATCAAGAAAGGAAAAGCTTATGTCTGTGACCTGACAGCGGATCAGATCCGAGAGTACAGAGGAACTCTGACAGAGCCGGGAAAGGACAGCCCGTACCGTGACAGAAGTGTGGAAGAGAACCTGGAGCTTTTTGAAAATATGCGTGCAGGCAAGTATGCAGACGGAGAGAAGGTTCTCCGTGCGAAGATTGATATGGCATCACCGAATATCAATATGAGAGACCCGATCCTCTACCGTGTAGCACGTATGACACATCACAATACGGGTGATAGACAAGTGGTGTATTTATCCGATGTACGATTTTGCACATCCGATCGAGGATGCGATCGAAGGAATCACTCATTCTATCTGTACACTGGAATTTGAAGATCACAGACCGCTTTATGACTGGGTAGTAAGAGAATGTGAATTTGCAAATCCACCGCGTCAGATCGAATTTGCAAAATTATATCTGACGAACGTAGTTACAGGAAAGCGTTATATCAAGAAACTTGTAGAAGATAAGATTGTGGACGGCTGGGATGATCCGAGACTGGTTTCTATCGCAGCACTTCGTCGCCGTGGATTCACACCGGAATCTATCAAGATGTTCGTTGACCTGTGCGGAGTTTCCAAAGCGCAGAGTTCTGTAGATTATGCAATGCTCGAATACTGTATCCGTGAGGATCTGAAGCTTAAGAGAGCACGTATGATGGCAGTTCTTGATCCAATCAAGCTTGTGATCGACAATTATCCAGAAGGACAGATTGAATATCTGGATGCACCGAATAATCTTGAGAATGAAGAACTTGGAAGCCGTCAGCTTCCATTTGGAAGAGAGCTTTATATTGAGAGAGAAGACTTTATGGAAGAGCCTCCGAAGAAATATTTCCGTCTGTTCCCAGGCAACGAAGTACGTCTGATGAATGCTTACTTTGTAACCTGTACAGGATTTGAAAAGGATGAAGACGGTAATGTAACTGTTGTACATTGTACTTATGATCCAGAGACAAAATGCGGAAGCGGATTTACCGGAAGAAAAGTAAAAGGAACGATCCACTGGGTAGAGGCAAGTACAGCACTTCCGGCAACCGTAAGACTGTATGAGAACCTGATCGACGAAGAAAAGGGTGTCTACAATAAAGAAGACGGTTCCCTGAACCTGAATCCGAATTCTCTTACAGAGAAAGAAATCTTTGTAGAATCAAACTTTGCAGATGCAAAAGCATATGAAAGCTTCCAGTTTGTACGTCAGGGATATTTTTGCGTGGATTCTCATGATTCGTCTAAAGAACATCTGGTATTTAACAGAATCGTTTCACTGAAGAGTTCATTCAAGCTGCCAAAATAAAGAAAGCAGTCTTGCTTAGAATTTAATTGCAAATAATGTGTTAGTCGACAGTTTTTGAAAAGAAATGGCAATGAAAAACCCGGTAAGAATGAAAAATTCTTCCGGGTTTTGGTTTTATGCAGAAAATGATAAGCTGTAAGAAAAGTTCTTTCTTAAACTTCTTCTGAAGCCGGATCGGATTCTTCGGAATCAGTTTCCGGTGTCTGGGAAGCGGCTTCTGCATCGTCAGTTTTTTCTTCAGACTCTTCAGAGGTTTCTTCCTTTGCAGAAGATGGAGTAAGAGTTGTGTAACCACGCTCAGGCACTTCGCCAAGATCATCATCCAGTTCAAAATCATCCTCTTCAAAAGAGTCATCGAACTCGTCTTCCGGTTCTTCATTATGTCGGTTCTTTAACCAGTAATATGCACCGGCACCAGCTGCGCCTGCGGCAGTCAGTCCGAGCAGGATTTTACCAAAATTTTTAGCCATGTTGCTGCTCCTTTCTTGATCTCGTCCTGTCAGATATGGCAGATGAGATAGTTCGTCATGAAATATAGTATACATGAATAATTTTATTGTAATACTTTTATTTGAAAAGGGAAAGTAAAATATTTATAAAAGAACCAGAAAAACAACAAAAATAAGGAAGTGTTGTACGATTATAAGCAGCTGGAATGTTGTGAAAGAATAAAAATTGTGTTACGATATAAAATAGTATCTAAAGAGAGGAAGACCGCGCATGAGAGAAATTACAAAATACCATGACACCAGTAAGACAGTCAAAGAACGTGCCAAGAACAAATTATTTGGTGCAGTGTACAGCCATACTGCAATTATTCTTTTACTGATCCTTCTTCAGATTGGTATTATGGTTCTCACTTTTACATATCTGGGAAATTACAGTACCTATATGAACGGAGTGATATCGCTTCTTTCTTTTATCACAGCGATTTATATTTTCAATGAAAAAGGGAATCCGGCGTTTAAGATGACGTGGATCCTGTTTGTGTTCCTTGTCCCGGTGGTCGGAGTTGGATTTTATCTGTTTACAAAAGCAGGGATCGGAACCAAATATCTGGGTGCCAGACTGGAGAAGCTTCGAGTGGAGACTGAACCTTATATGCAGCAGAATGAATATGTCGTCCATGCGATGAAAGGTGGAAGGGTTGCAAACGCCAATCTGTCACATTTCCTTTATAACCAGGTGGGATTTCCGACTTATGGGAACTCACAGGCACAGTATTTTCCACTGGGAGATGACAAATTTCCGGTTCTGATCGAAGAACTGAATAAGGCAGAAAAATTTATTTTCATGGAATATTTTATTATCGGAGAAGGATATGTGTGGGACACTGTTCTGGAGGTTCTGCGTAAAAAGGTGAAAGAGGGCGTGGAAGTACGCCTGATGTATGACGGAACCTGCAGTATCAGCCTTTTGCCGTATGAGTATCCGAAGCAGCTCCGGGAATATGGAATCCAGTGCAAGGAATTTGGACCGATCGTACCCATCCTTTCTACCAGCCAGAATAATCGGGATCACCGGAAAATCTGTGTGATTGACGGAAAGGTTGCATTTACCGGAGGTGTCAATCTGGCAGATGAATATATCAACAAGAAAGTCCGGTTCGGACACTGGAAAGATACAGCGATCAAAATCGAAGGTGATGCCGTGCAGAGTTTTACCATGATGTTCCTGCAGATGTGGAATATTACGGAGAGACAGCCGGAGGATTATGCAAAGTATCTGACAGAAAAGCAGCCGGGATTCAGCCGCAAAGATGGTTATATCATCCCATACGGAGACAGTCCGTTCGATCATGAAAATGTAGGAGAAGAAGTGTATTTCCACATTCTGAATCATGCGAAGAAGTATGTGCATATTATGACACCGTATCTGATCCTGGACAATGAGATGATTGATGCGCTGACAAGAGCTGCAAAAGGTGGAATAGAAGTGCAGATTATTATGCCACATATTCCAGATAAGCCGTATGCATTTTATCTTGCGAAGACTTATTATGAGGAACTGATCGCAGGTGGGGTAGAGATCTATGAATATACGCCTGGATTTGTTCATGCAAAAGTATTTACTTCAGACGATGATACGGCGACAGTAGGCAGTATCAATCTGGATTACCGCAGTCTTTATCTGCATTTTGAATGCGGTGTTTTCATTTACCGCAATCCGGTTGTGCGTGATATTGAAAAGGACTTCCAGGATACACTGGCAAAATGTCAGAAGGTGACGATGACGGAGGTCAGAAACCGGAGTACTTTTGTGAAAATATACGGTCAGGTTTTAAGACTTGTGGCACCGCTGATGTAGCAAGACTGTTACGGAGCATAAAATCAAGAAAAATACGGAATTTTCGGGAAGTAGCTGAAAATAAGAGTGTACTTTTTATTTGAAATGTAGTATAATTCAATCGGTGTCTTTATAAGGGACATTGATTATATTTATAAGTAGGAGTTATCCCGATGAAAAGAGGGATGACACTGTGGAGATATTTCACAGATAGCCAAGAACACGCAGGAGGATTTATTATGGTTAAAGCAGTAGTAGGTGCGAACTGGGGAGACGAAGGAAAAGGTAAGATCACAGATATGCTTGCCGAAAAAGCAGATATTATCATTCGTTTCCAGGGTGGAGCAAATGCCGGACATACAATTATCAATGATTACGGCAAATTCGCTCTTCATACATTACCGTCAGGAGTTTTCTACGGACATACAACCAGTATCATCGGCAATGGTGTCGCTGTAGATATCCCGGTTCTTTTCAAGGAAATCCAGTCAATCATTGACAGAGATGTTCCGATGCCGAAGATTCTGGTGTCAGACCGTGCACAGATGGTGATGTCTTATCACAAGAATTTTGATGCATATGAGGAAGAGAGACTGGGCGGAAAGTCGTTCGGATCTACAAAGTCTGGTATTGCACCGTTTTATTCAGACAAGTATGCAAAGATTGGTTTCCAGATCAGTGAGCTTTTCGAGGATGAAGCTGAACTTAGAGAAAAGGTAAACCGCATAGCAGAACAGAAGAACGTCATGTTGGAACATCTGTATCACAAACCGTTAATCAATCCTGATGATTTATATAAGGAACTGATGGAATACAAAGAAATGGTAGCACCGTATGTATGTAACGTTTCTCTGTATCTTAACGAAGCACTCAAGGAAGGTAAAGAAATTCTTCTTGAAGGACAGCTTGGAACATTAAAGGATCCGGATCATGGAATTTACCCAATGGTAACTTCTTCTTCTACACTGGCAGCTTACGGTGCAATCGGTGCCGGAATCCCGCCGTATGAGATTAAACAGATCGTTACAGTATGTAAAGCCTACTCAAGTGCAGTAGGAGCAGGTGCCTTTGTAAGTGAGATCTTTGGCGAAGAAGCAGATGAACTTAGAAGACGTGGTGGAGACGGCGGAGAATTCGGCGCAACAACAGGTCGTCCGAGACGTATGGGATGGTTTGACTGTGTAGCATCCAAATATGGATGCCGTATGCAGGGAACTACAGATGTAGCATTTACTGTTGTCGACGTACTTGGATACCTGGATGAAATTCCGGTATGTGTAGGATACGAGATTGACGGAGAAGTTACAACAGAATTCCCGACAACACATCTTCTTGAGAAAGCAAAACCAGTACTCAAGACACTTCCGGGATGGAAATGCGACATCAGAGGAATCAAGAAATACGAAGATCTTCCGGAGAACTGCAGAAACTACATCGAATTTATCGAGAAAGAGATCGGATATCCGATCACAATGGTTTCTAATGGACCGGGAAGACATGATATCATCTTCAGAAATAAATAGGAATGTAAAAATAGGGCAGGACTTTTTTAGTCCTGCCTCATTTTTTTATGGCGAATTATCAAATTGTGATAATGGTTGGTTATGTATTACAGTAAGTACACTCCGCGGGATGCGGCTTCTTCGAGGACGTCGTCCGGCCAGATGGAGGACTGGACTTCTCCGATGTGGGCTTTGCGGAGATAGAACATACAGATTCGGGACTGTCCGATTCCGCCTCCGACTGTGTACGGAAGTTTTCCGTTCAGTAATGCTTTCTGGAAATCCATCTCGGCGCGTTCTTCGCAGCCGGCTTCCTTTAACTGACGGCGGAGTGCATCTTCATCGACACGGATACCCATGGAAGAAAGCTCCAGTGCGATATCGAGTACCGGATAGTAGACGATGATATCACCGTTCAGTTCCCAGTCATCGTAGTCCGGTGCACGTCCGTCATGACGCTGTCCGGAGGCAAGGGTCTTACCGATCTGTTTGATGAATACGGCACCTTTGGCTTTGGCAAAGTGGTATTCACGTTCCTTTGGTGTCTTGTCAGGATACATGGTTTCCAGTTCCTGGGATGTGATGAAGCTGATTTCATCCGGAAGGAATTCTTCAATATAATTGTAACGGCGTGCCATGTAGGCTTCGGTTTCTTTGAGTGCACTGTATACTTTTCCTACGGTGTATTCCAGTGTCTCCATGTTGCGTTCTTCTTTGGAAATTACTTTTTCCCAGTCCCACTGGTCAACATAGATGGAATGGATGTTGTCAGTATCTTCATCTCGGCGGATAGCGCTCATATCAGTATAAAGTCCTTCTCCTGAATGAAAGCCGTAGCGCTTTAAGGCGTAACGTTTCCATTTTGCAAGAGAGTGGACGATCTCAACTTCGCGGTCTTCCTGTTCTTTGATGCCAAATGCAACCGGGCGTTCTACTCCGTTCAGGTTATCGTTCAGTCCGGATTCCGGGCGGACGAAAAGAGGAGCGGATACACGCGTCAGATGCAGAGATTTGGCAAGTGCGCGTTCAAAGTGGTCTTTTACTTCTTTGATAGCCACTTCAGTCTCGCGGATCGTAAGTGGAGAATGGTAATTCTCCGGTATCTGCAAATTGTTCATGATGTTCTTCCTTTCTTACTACTCACTATGTCTAGTTTAGTGAATTGACGTGGTGTTGTCAATCATATTTTCTTAAGAAACAACTTATGATTTTTTTAGAGAATCTCCATAGTAAGGTCACAGAACACGGCTATACTCTTAAAATAAAAAAAAAAGTCATAAATCAGAAAATAAGAACATATATTAAAGATGTCGGGGAAATGCCGGATGAGGCTTATACCAGAAGGCAGACAGACGAAAAAACTGTAGACAGGAGGTAACAAGATATGCAGAAAGAGAAGAATATCAGCACACAGGAAGTCATTTCCATGGAAGAATATCTAAATAAGAGACAGAAGATCAGAGAACAGGAGAAAAAACGATTCGGTGGCAGATTCGGCGAAGAAAAAAGCCCTGCCTGGATGATGGCAGAGCTTTATGTATGAGATGTTAATATTCACTGTGAAAGTCGTCATCATTCCTGTGGATCAGACGATAAACCAGGATATAGGCGTAACTCATAACCGGCACAAGAATCGTGCAGGCAACAGATGCTTTCAGAAGTCCTAATGATCTGGATTTGTCGATAAATGCAAATACCAGAGTGCTGACGTACATCAGGAACAGAAGAATTGCACAGATAAGAGCTGCAAAACGCTTGAATTTTTTCATAACAACCACCTTCGTACTATACTTTATCTCTATTATATAGATAAAAAACAATTTCTACAAGAAAATGTTTTGCAAACAGTCGAAAAATGCTGTATGATATATGGAGTGATAAAGAATAAAAAGGAGAATTTACAGTATGAGTACATTATTAGAACAGTGGAGAGATACCGCTTACTCGAAAGAGATGGATAAAGCTTCTCTGCAGAAGTTCTGGGGAACCTATTTCCAGACTGAAAAAGAGATCTATGAAAAGCTGCTTGAGAATCCAGACGCAGAAGTAAAAGGAACTGTAAAGGAACTTGCTGAAAAATATGGCATTAATGTATTTACAATGACAGGATTCCTTGATGGAATCAACGACAGCCTGAAAGTGGCTAATCCAATTGAGACAATGGATGAGGACACTGAGGTAAGTCTTGCTTTTGATAAAGAACTGCTTTACAAGAATATGGTAGATGCAAAAGCTGACTGGCTGTATGAACTGCCACAGTGGGATAAGATCTTTACAGAAGAAAAGAAAAAAGTCCTTTACAAAGAACAGAAAAACGCACGTACAATCCACGTGGAAAAGAAAGTTTATCCAAACGATCCATGTCCGTGCGGAAGTGGTAAAAAATATAAAAAATGCTGTGGTAAGAACAAATAGGTTCTGATAGAAATTTTCAATACATTTTTTGAACGTGTTGACAAATGAAAATCCCATGGTATAATGTTAGCAAATGCGATGAAGAGAAGAGTAGAACGCAGGAAGAATCCCAGAGAGAGAGGTCTTAGGCTGAGAGCCTCTTATTACAGAAGCGTTTGAAGACCACCTCCGAGCGGCTGTAAAACAGTCCGGCTGGATACCGTTATCATCCACAAAGAGGTCCTGGAAATCAGGACAAGCGGGGTGGAACCGCGGGTATACAAAGTAACTCGTCCTCTGCAGCAGATATTTCTGTTGCAGAGGTTTTTTAGTTTACAGAAAGGATGATCTGATGGAAAGTATTTACGATTGTTTCAAGTTGAACAATGATATGAAAATCCCATGCGTTGGTTTTGGAACCTACAAAGCGGCAGAAGGGAATAACGTGGAGATTTTAAAGACTGCCATAGAAGCAGGATATCGCTATTTTGATACCGCATCCTTTTATCAGACCGAAGAGTTTGTAGGTCAGGCGATCCGTGAAAGCAATCTTCCAAGAGAGGATTTCTTCCTTGTATCCAAAATGTGGAAAGATGAAATGGGATATCAGCAGACAAAGGATGCATTAGAAAAGAGTCTGAAAAGACTTGGTACCGATTATCTGGACATCTATCTGATCCACTGGCCAAGACCGTCGGCTGACTGTGAGAACTGGAAAGAACTGGATCTTGAGACCTGGAGGGCGATGGAAGAACTTCAGAAAGAAGGGAAGATCCGGGGACTTGGACTCAGCAACTTCCTTCCGCACCATATTAAGAACATTCTGGAGAATGGAACTGTAAAACCAGTTGTCAATCAGCTGGAACTGCATCCGGGTTATATGCAGCAAGCAGCTGTGCAGTATTGTAAAGAGCATGGTATTCAGATGCAGGCATGGAGCCCGATCGGAAGACGGCGGATTCTGGAAGATGGACTGATCCTTGAACTTGCCGGAAAGTATCAGGTTTCACCGGCGCAGCTGTGTCTGAGATTTCTGCTTCAGAATGATATCATTCCGCTTCCGAAATCATCTTCGATGGAGCGGATGAAACAGAATATGGATCTGTTCCATTTTGAGATCAGCGAAGAGGATGTATCGAGACTGGCAACTATGCCACAGGCAGGATGGTCAGGAGAACATCCGGATCCGGAGCTTGCACAGAAAAATGTCGTATAATCAGAATTTATAAAATAAAGAGAGGAACAAAAAGACTATGAAAATCACATTAAAAGATGGATCAAGCAAAGAATATGCACAGAGCATGTCTGTAATTGATATTGCAAAAGATATCAGTGAAGGACTTGCAAGGGTTGCAACAGCAGGAGAAGTTGACGGAGAAGTTGTTGATTTAAGAACTGTGATCGACAAAGACTGTGAGCTGAACATTCTTACATTCAATGATGAAAAAGGAAAAGGTGCATTCCGTCACACAACATCCCACATTATGGCACAGGCGATCAAGAGACTGTACCCGGATACAAAGCTTGCAATCGGACCTTCTATTGAGGATGGATTCTATTACGATATCGATCGTGAGACTCCACTTGTAGCAGAAGATCTGGAAAAAATCGAAGCTGAGATGAAGAAGATCGTGAAGGAAGATCTTCCAATCAAGCAGTATACAATGCCAAGATCTGAGGCAATTGCATATTTTAAAGAAAAAGATGAACCATATAAAGTGGAACTGATCGAAGACCTTCCGGAAGATTCCGTAATCAGCTTCTATTCACAGGGAGAATTTACAGATCTTTGTGCAGGACCTCACCTGATGAGCACAAAACCGGTAAAAGCATTCAAACTTACAAGCCTTGCAGGAGCTTACTGGCGCGGAAGTGAAAAGAATAAGATGCTTCAGAGAGTTTATGGTACTTCCTATCCGAAGAAAGCAGAGCTTGAAGAATATCTGCATATGATGGAAGAAGCAAAGAAGCGTGACCATAGAAAACTTGGAAAAGAACTTGGACTTTTCATGATGAGAGAAGAAGGACCGGGTTTCCCGTTCTTCCTTCCAAAAGGAATGGAACTGAAAAATCAGCTGCTTGATTACTGGAGAGAGATCCATAAAAAAGCAGGTTATGTGGAGATTTCCTCACCGATCATGTTAAGCCGTCATCTTTGGGAAACATCAGGACACTGGGATCACTACAAAGACAACATGTATACAACTGTGATTGATGATGAAGATTTTGCAATCAAACCGATGAACTGTCCGGGTGGAATTCTTGTATATGAATCAGAACCACGTTCTTATCGTGATCTTCCGATTCGTATGGGAGAACTTGGTCTGGTTCACCGTCACGAAAAATCAGGACAGCTCCACGGACTGATGCGTGTAAGATGCTTCACACAGGATGATGCACATATCTTCATGACACCAGAGCAGGTACGTGATGAGATCAAAGGCGTTGTAAAACTGATCAATGAAGTTTACAGCCTGTTTGGATTTAAATACCATGTAGAACTTTCTACAAGACCGGAAGACAGCATGGGAAGCGATGAAGACTGGGATATGGCTACAGAAGCCCTTCGCGGCGCATTGGACGATCTGGGACTTCCATATGTAGTAAATGAAGGAGATGGAGCGTTCTACGGACCGAAGATCGACTTCCATCTGGAAGACTCTATCGGAAGAACATGGCAGTGTGGAACCATCCAGCTTGATTTCCAGCTTCCGCTCAGATTTAACCTTGAATACACAGGAGCAGATGGTGAGAAACATCGTCCGATCATGATCCACCGTGTAATCTTTGGATCGATCGAAAGATTTATCGGTATCCTGATCGAGCATTTTGCGGGAGCATTCCCGACATGGCTTGCACCGGTACAGGTTAAGGTACTTCCGATTTCAGACAAATATATGGATTATGCACAGAAGGTTCTGGATGAACTGAACAATTCAGGTGTTCGCGCAGAGATTGATACACGTGCAGAGAAGATCGGATACAAGATCCGTGAAGCACAGATGAAGAAGATCCCGTATATGCTGGTTGTCGGAGCAAAAGAAGAAGAGGACGGACTGGTATCTGTAAGAAGCCGTTTTGAAGGGGATGAAGGACAGAAGACACTGGCAGACTTTCTTGCAGCAATCAAGATGGAGATCCAGGCCAAAACAGCAAGGGAAGTAAAAAAAGAAGACGATAAATAGAGTTTTAAATAAAATCTGAATAAGAAATAAAACTTTCGGGCATAATGATACTGATTTTCAAAAAGGAGGTAACATTATGCCTGAATTAAAATGTACAGTACAGACATGTATGCACAACAAAGATTTTTATTGTGATCTGAACGAAATTACGGTGGGAGGAAAATCTGCACGGAAAGCTGCAGAGACAAGCTGTGACAGCTTTGAAGAAAGAAAAAGCGGCACCTACAGTAATGTGCCTGGTGAGGCTGGTCCGACAAGCAAGATCGACTGCAAGGCCACGGAGTGCCAGTACAATAAGGAATGCCAGTGCCATGCAGGAAAGATCAGTGTGGAGGGCAGCAAGGCATGCAGCTGTGATGAGACGGAATGTGCAACTTTCAGTTGTGGATGTGCGTAGATGAGATTGATGGGTGTGGGAGAGTTTCTCCTGCACCCGTTTTTGTTTGTGAGGAAGGGACGAAGAAAATGGAAAACAAATCGATAGGACTTCATTGCACTAACCAAAAGAGAGTTGAATGATTTGGGAGGAGGACGGTTTCCACAGCCATCTTCGGGCTGTGGAGCTGCAAGTGGGAGCGTGATTCAGAAAAGACGGAGCAAGATTGAGAGAAAAGGTGTGAAAAGGATGGTTGGGAAGGTTGACGGGGGTGTTAGAAAGAAGGTATAATAAAAACTAGACTTTTGAAGAAAGACAGGGAAATTAAATGGAAAAAAAAGAAAATGTAGAGGAAGGGGTTTCGGAGAAGCCGGAAGAGAAGAAATCAGCAGCGTATTATGAGAAGCGTCCGGAATTTGGTAACAGAGGACCATCAAAGATTTTGCTTCATTTCAGGAAAGGGCTTACCTTTTTTCTTGTAATTGCAGCTTGTGTGATCTTTTATTTTCTGTTACTCCGAATAGATGATATATCAGTAGGTGTCAGTAAAGTAATTGATGTGTTAAAGCCGATCCTATACGGAATGGTGATCGCATATTTGCTGAATCCGATCGTAAAGCAGATTGACCGGTGGCTGATTCCACAATTAAAAAAGAAAATGTCTCAGGAAAAGGCAAAGAAGGTTTCGCGTAGTGTCGGTGTTTTTGCAGCGCTGGTTATGCTGCTTGCTTTGATCCTGGCACTGTGCAATATGCTGATTCCGGAACTTTATAAAAGTATCCGTGACATGGTTCAGACTCTGCCGGGACAGATCAGTGATATGGTTACGAAGATCATAAGTATCCAGAAAGATACCAGTCCTGCCGGAGTCATGGCACGTAACCTGTTAGAAAAGGGATCGGATGCATTACAGAACTGGATCAAACAGGATCTTTTAACCAAGGTTAATGAAGTGATGTCAAACCTGACGGTTGGGATCATCAATTTTGTCAGTGAGATCCTGAATTTTCTGATTGGTCTTATTGTATCAGTCTATATTCTGTTCAGTAAGGAAACATTTTCCGCACAGAGTAAAAAGATCGTCTATGCAGTGTTCCGTACAGATCATGCCAATATGATCCTGCATCTGACAAAGAAAAGCAATGAGATTTTCGGTGGATTTATTATTGGAAAGATCATTGATTCTATGATTATCGGAGTGCTTTGCTTCTTTGGACTTACGCTCCTGAAGATGCCGTACATACTTTTGATCAGTGTAATCGTTGGTGTGACCAATGTCATTCCTTTCTTCGGACCGTATATCGGTGCTATTCCGAGTGCCGTTCTGATTTTGCTGAATGATCCGATCAAGGGCTTGTATTTCCTGATCTTCATTCTTGTGCTGCAGCAGCTTGATGGAAATGTGATCGGACCGAAGATTTTGGGCAATTCGACCGGATTATCTGCATTCTGGGTTGTATTTTCAATCCTGCTCGGAGGCGGTCTGTTTGGATTTGTAGGAATGATCATGGGCGTGCCTACATTTGCAGTAGTTTATTATATTATTACAATGCTGATCAATCATTTGCTGGAGAAGAAAAAGCTTCCGCTTCAGACTTCGGAGTATGGGGAAAAGAGTTATGTGGATGATAGCGGAAGATTTGTCAGAGAAAATCCGGAAGAAAATGATACAGCGGTAAAAAACGGGGAAAATAAAAAAGAGAGGAAGTAAGCAGAAATGCCAATTCGTGTACAGAATGACCTTCCGGTAAAAGAAATACTGGAAAAAGAAAATATATTTGTAATGGATGAGAACCGTGCGGTTCATCAGGACATTCGTCCGATCAAGATCGGACTTCTGAATCTTATGCCACTGAAAGAGGATACAGAACTTCAGCTTCTGCGCTCCCTTTCCAATACACCGCTGCAGGTTGACATTGTGTTTTTGGCAGTGAAAAATCATGTTTCAAAGAATACTTCAGCGAATCACCTGAACCGGTTTTATGAGAATTTTGAAAATGTAAAAGATCAGAAATTTGACGGATTTATCATAACCGGAGCACCGGTAGAGCAGATGCCTTTTGAAGAGGTGGATTACTGGGAAGAACTTGTAGAGATCATGGAGTGGACAAAGACGCATGTTACTTCAACGATCCATCTCTGCTGGGGAGCACAGGCAGCACTTTATTATCATTATGGGATTAATAAAGTACAGCTGGACAAAAAGCTTTTCGGTATCTTTGAACATAAGGTTATGAACCGTAAGATTCCTCTGGTACGTGGATTTGATGATGTATTTTATGCACCGCATTCGAGACATACAGATGTGCCGATTGAGAAGATCCGTGCAGATGAGAGACTGATGATTCTGGCAGAGTCGGAAAAGGCAGGAGCATACCTTATCATGGCACAGAATGGAAGACAGATTTTTGTGATGGGACATCCGGAGTACGACCGGGTGACACTGGATCAGGAGTATAAGCGGGATCTGAGCAAAGGACTTCCGATTGAAATGCCGGAGAATTATTATCCAGACAATGACAGCACACAGAAGCCACTTCTTACATGGAGAGCACATGGTAACTGTATGTATGCAAACTGGCTGAATTACTATGTTTACCAGGCAACCCCGTATGATATGGTGGGGACACCGGATTTTCATTAGGATTCAGATAGAATTTCATATACCGATATCCTGAAAGGCATATTAGAAAGTACTATGTTTCAGAAGAGAAATCCTTTGCTATAATAGGAAAGCAAAAATAAGCGGGAGGAAAAATATGTTATTGGAGCAGAAAACAACTGATTTTTTGAAACAGCTCTCATCGTCAGCACCGATTCCGGGAGGTGGCGGTGCATCGGCAGCAGTCGGAGCGTTCGCATCAGCTTTGGGACTTATGGTTACAAATCTGACTGTCGGAAAAAAGAAATATGCGGATGTTGAAGAAGAAATTCTAGAGATAAGAGAAAAACTTGAGCAGAAGAAGCAGGATCTGGTCCGGATGGTAGATGAAGATGCCGAGGCTTTTGAACCACTGGCAAAGGCTTACAGAATGCCAAAAGAGACAGAGAAAGAACAGGCAGAGAAGGAAAAAGTTATGGAGGCCGCACTTAAAAATGCGGCAGAAGCACCACTGTGTATCATGAAAACAATTGTAGATACTATGGAGATGATCCGGGTGCTGGGGGAAAAAGGAAGCAGGCTTGCTGTCAGCGATGCAGGAGTTGCAATCCTCTTTGCACAGGCAGCCCTTGAAGGAGCTTCTCTTAATATTTTTATCAATACAAAGATGATGAAGGATCAGGAAGAAGCTGAAAGACTGAATTATCTGGCTGATCAACTGATTGCGACAGGCAAAGAACTGAAAGAGACAACTTATGATGCTGTACTTAAGGGTATCAAACCATAACAGATAAGACAGACAGGAGGAAGACATGAGCATACAGATGCGAGGGGCTGAAGTGGCAAAAGCCATGAAAGAAAAGCTGATCAGAGAAAGAGAAGAGTTGAATGCGGCGGGAGTAAATCCATGCCTTACGATCATTCGGGTAGGAGCGAAAGAAAATGATCTTGCCTACGAACGTGGAGCAAAAAAGAGAATGGAAATGATCGGAATCGAGTGCCGCATTGTAGAACTGCCAGAAGATATTTCACAGGAAGAATTTGAGGATGCTTTCTGTAAGATCAATAAAGATCCGGAGGTTCACGGGATTCTTTTGTTCCAGCCGCTTCCGGAGCAGCTCGATGTAGAGAAGATCAGACAGATGATCGACCCGGCAAAGGATATGGATGGAATGAGTCCTGTAAATCTTGCAAAAATATTCGAAGGTGACAGAACTGCTTATGCGCCTTGTACTTCTGAGGCAGTGATGCACATTATGAATCACTATGGAATTGAACTCCAGGGGAAAAGAGTGACCGTCATCGGAAGAAGCATGGTTGTTGGAAAACCGCTTTCCATGCTGATGCTTGGACAGAATGCAACTGTAACTATCTGCCATTCACGCACAAAAGATCTGGCGGACAGATGTCGCGAAGCAGAGATAATAGTAGCTGCGATCGGACGGGCAAAGCATATCACCGCCGATATGATCGCCGAAGGAGCGGTGGTAGCGGATGTCGGAATCAACGTACTGGAAGACGGAACCCTCTGTGGAGATGTGGACTACGAAAATGTCCGGGAAAAAGTATCCCATATCACACCGGTTCCGGGAGGAGTAGGAAACGTCACAACCTCTGTACTCGCCTCTCACGTGCTGCGTGCCGCCCGTACAGGTCAGAACGAACACGGACAACGCAGAGGGTAACACCGCCTCTCTGTCGAACACGATACAAATGGGCGAAGAACAGTTACAACCAGTAACCCAGAGCGCCCAGGAAGAGAAAAAATCCTATAGATTCAACTTGAATCTATAGGATTTTTTTCTCCTCCGGCTCCGGGGTGGCATAGACTACATTTATTTTTCGCCCATCTCTGGTGGAATCTTTTCTAACAACTGTCGGATATTATCACGGATCAGTCGTTTATAATTATCAGGAAGCGGTGTGATCATATCCAGGATCTCGGCATTGATCGGATCCTTTGAATGAATTGAATCATCCAGGTAGTCACAGATCAGATAATCAAATTTGACATCTAATGCTTCTGAAAAATTAAGCATGGTTGCAAAGGATGTTGCCTGGCTGCCATTTTCAATCCGGCTTATCGTTGTCTCGTCAAGATTTAGTTTTTCTGCTAGTGCTGCCTGTGTAAGACCGGCTTTGTGACGTGCCTGCCGAACGCGTGTACCGAAATTCTTTTCCATGCTGTTTATCTCTCCTTCATAAAAGTAGTGTAGCATTTCAATTTGAAAAAAGAATGATATTATACGCAAGTTAACTTTACAAAAACGCCATGACAGGATATGATTAAAAAAAGGGGGGTAGAGAAATGGATTGGGAATCGTACAGAACAGATCTTGAGGCGATAAAGCTTGCGGTGAATGAATGTGAAAGACTTGGAGTGGATAAAGAAGAACTCCTCATAATCAGTATTTACCGTCTGTATGAATTTTATAAAACAGAAGACGACAGAGTCTATCTTCTGGGGGCATTATTGCATCTTAAGGCCTATCTTGAACTGGGGATGGAATATGAAAAGAACCGTAAAATCTTTTCAATGATTTTAGATAATTATGGAGTATGTTATCAGGATATTTTTCAGGGAGCGGAGGAAATAGAGTAGAAAAATCTGAAAAATTCCAAAAATCAGGTTGACAAACAGAGAATAAAGAGGTAATATATTAACCATAAATTGTAAAACCGTTGAGAAAGAGGAGTAGGTTATCGAACGATATCACAGAGAGCAGCAGGC
>ERZ791897.803-NODE-803-length-18682-cov-4.024803_pt1 | contig 18682 bp, 24 predicted proteins | sample MGYA00510152_ERZ791897 | MGnify/ENA primary metagenome ERZ791897 (study PRJEB30046, sample SAMN00792050) | human gut metagenome | study: EMG produced TPA metagenomics assembly of the A metagenome-wide association study of gut microbiota in type 2...
TAGGATAATTTATTAAATTTTAACGTGTCCAGAAAACTGGGTACACATCAATTTTGACTGGTAAAGAGGGTTTTATTTTTTATGAAAAATTTTAATGGCAGACATATTAAACAATAAGCTAGTTAAATGAAATCTAAAAAAATAGTATCTCAAACGAAGCACTATATCAAAATATTAATAAGATTTAATGAACTTGTTCAAGTCATTAATTCCAAATTTTTGAACTTGATAAAGTAAGATTTTAGCACAAGCTAAGCTATCATCTAGAGCATTATGATGATGTTCAAGTGAGATTTGTAATTGCTGACAAACAGTATTTAATTTATGATTTGGCAAGTCACTAAAATAATGTCGACAAGTTTTGACTGTATCCAAAGCTAAGAAATTGGGAGGGGTAATTTGATAATATTCCAAAGTCTTTTTCAAAACACTGCAATCAAAAGGTGCATTATGCGCTACGATAAGCTTGTCTGGGCCAAAAAATGGCGCAATATGTGGCCATAATTCGGGAAATTTAGGTGCTTGTGCAACCATTTGTGGAGTGATTCCATGGATTTTAATATTATATGGTGAAAATTCAGTTTCAGGTTTAATCAATGAGTATAATTCATCGACAATTTGATTGTTTTGAACAACTGTTAAGGCTAAGGAACAAGCACTATGGCGTTTAGGGCTTGCTGTTTCAAAGTCTAAAGCAACAAAATTCATTTTTTGATTCTCCTTAGTTAAAATCATCAGTTAATAATGCAACAGGACAATGATCAGAGCCTAAGATATCACTTAAAATTAAGCTATCTTGCACTTGTGGTAGCAGGCTTTTAGAAACGACAAAATAATCGATACGCCATCCGGCATTATTTTTGCGTGCATTGAAACGGTAGCTCCACCAAGAATATTTTCCTGTTTTTGTGGGATAAAGATGACGGAATGTATCGCTAAATCCATTAGCTAAAAGAGTAGTAAATCGTTGGCGTTCTTCATCGCTAAAACCGGCATTTTTATGATTGGTTTTAGGATTTTTTAAATCAATTTCTTGATGAGCAACGTTTAAATCACCGCATAAAATAACGGGTTTTTTAGCATCGAGTTTTTTTAAATAATCTAAAAAGTCATTTTCCCATTCTAACCGATAATTTAGACGTTTGAGCTCAGTTTGCGAATTTGGTGTATAACAAGTTACGAGATAAAAAGTTGAATATTCAAGCGTGATCAAGCGACCTTCTTGATCGTGTTTATCTATTCCCATCCCATAAGTAACCGCTAAAGGCACTTTTTTAGTAAAGACAGCAGTACCCGAGTAGCCTTTTTTTTGTGCATAATTCCAGTATTGATAATATCCAGGTAAGTCGAGTTCAACTTGATTTGCTTGGAGTTTAGTTTCTTGTAAGCAAAAGAAGTCTGCGTCGAGTTGGTTAAAGATTGTCAAAAAATCTTTTTTTAGGATAGCGCGTAATCCATTAACGTTCCAGGAAATAAATTTCACATTAGTTACCTCCGTTTATTTTTGGTTACTTCCAGTTTAACAAGCTTTTTAAATAAATTCTACTAAAGAAATATGTCTAAAATAGTCATATTTTTTAAAAGGTGATATACTATTTCATGATTGTAAGTGAAAGGACACATTATGATGATAGAAATAAGTCAATTAGATAAGGTTAAGCTTTTAAAAGATGAACCACTGAGAAAATATACTTATACAAAAACGGGAGGGAACGCTGATTTTTTGGCGTTTCCTAAGTCGATTGCTGAAGTCAGTCTTTTAGTTACATGGGCTAAAAAAAATAATTTGCCTTTAACGGTTTTAGGTAATGCTAGCAATCTAATCGTTAAAGACGGTGGTGTCGCTGGATTAGTTATCATGATGACGGATTTAAAGCAAATAAGTTTTACAAAAAATCTTGTAAATGTTCAAGCCGGTGCCTCATTGATAGAAACAACAATTCAAGTTGCTAAGCATGGATTGACTGGTTTAGAATTTGCTGCCGGAATTCCTGGAAGCATCGGAGGAGCTGTCTTTATGAATGCCGGAGCTTATGGTGGTGAAATTAAAGATGTTTTAAAAGAGGTTACTGTTTTGACACCTGAAGCAAAGATTAAAACTTATACGGCACAACAATTAAATATGAGCTATCGCCATAGTCGTTTACAAGTTGAACAAGATATTGTTTTAGAAGCACAATTTGTTTTATCCTTTGGTGATCAAAAGGCTATTTTTGCAAAAATGGATGAATTAAATTACTTACGTGCAAGTAAACAACCTTTAGAATATCCATCGTGTGGTAGTGTTTTTAAGCGCCCCGTTGGTCATTTTACTGGAAAATTAGTACATGATGCTAATTTACAAGGTTATCGTTGTGGTGATGCTCAAGTATCTTTGAAACATGCAGGTTTTATTGTTAATTTAAATCAAGCAACTGCAAAAGACTATCTCCAAGTTATTGAACATGTAAAACAAGTTGTCTGGGATAAGTTTGAAGTAAAATTAGAAACAGAAGTTCGCATTATTGGGCGTGATTAAGGGAAAGTGTTATTAAAAGATAAAGAGGTTTTCTTTGTTTTTTGATAACACTTTTATTAAACTATGCTCTAATAAAAAAGGTGTGTTATAATTGATAAATGTTGCTACTTATATACACTAAAAGCTAATTTTTTTAGAAAGGAGAGCTGAAATGACAAGAAAAAGGTAACGATTAAAGATGTTGTTAACTATTCAGGAGTTTCGATTACGACAGTTTCGCAAATCTTAAATGGTAAAAGAGATTACTTTAGCGAAAAAACAATTGAAAAATTTTTGGCTGCAAAAGAAAGCTTGGCATATCAACCCGATTATGTTGCTCAAAGAATGATCATGAAGAAAAGTAAAACGATCGGAGTAGTTGTTCTTGATATTAGCAATCCTTTTTTGCGAAGTTGCTTCAAGGGGTTGAAGAGGTTTGTTATCAAGAAAATTATATTTTAATGTTGTGTAATGTTACACATGATACACCGCGTGAGTATGAATATTTAACAGAACTAATTAGACGTAGTGTGGATGAAATTATCATTGCCAGTTCAACGATTTCTAATCAAACAATAAATGAAACTTTAAGGGCGCAAAAAATCCCTTATATTGTGATGGATCAAAAAAAGGCTACAGGCTATAGTGATGCTATTTTATGTGATGATTATCAAGGTGGTATGTTGGTAGCCAAATACTTACAACAAGCAACGCACCAAAAAGTAGCAATTATTACGGCAAAAGATGCACCAATTAATATTCAAAAACGAGTTGCTGGCTTCAAAAGTGTATATAAGCAAGATGTTGTATTAATAAAAACCCAACTTTCTAAAAAAGGAGGGCAAACTGCAATACAAGAGGTCTTAAGACAAGATGTAACTGCGCTTTTTGCTGTTAATGATGAGCTGTCTTTTGGGTTATACCGTGGTTTAGCTCAAGCCGGTAAAAAAATTCCAGTTGATTATAGCATTGTTGGTTATGATAACGTTGAAATGTGTGAATATGTATTTCCTCCACTAACAACGATTGCACAACTAATTTTTCAACTAGACCAAATGACAGCGCAACTTTTATTAGCACGAATCAAGCAACCTGATAAAGCTTGGGAAGAAAAATTATTGCCAATTAGTTTGGTTAAACGGGCTTCGGTAAAAAAATGAAATAGCTTTCAATGTATAGTATATTTTGATTATCCCAACAACTAAAACGTTTTAGTAAAACGATTTAGTTAAAAACATTAGTTTAGGAGACGAGACAAATGAATATAGTAACAGTAATTGGAAGTATTAATCTTGATACGACTTTGCGCGTGCAAAAAATGCCTAAACCAGGTGAAACTATTCATGCGATTGAACATTTTACAGCAGGTGGTGGCAAAGGTGCAAATCAAGCCGTAGCTGCTAAACGCCTTGGAGCTAAGACTTATTTTATTGGAGCAGTGGGAAATGATGCTGCCGGTCAAATGATGACGGATTTAATGAGTCAAGATGAGATTGATTTGACCGCAGTCAAGGTATTACCTAAAACATCAACTGGTCAGGCATTTATCACGGTTGATGCTGCTGGGGAAAATAGTATTACTATTTTTGCAGGAGCCAATCAAGCATTTACTAGTGATGATGTATTAGAATTTCAAGCAATCATTGCGCATAGTGATTTTATTATTGCACAATTGGAAAGTTCGCTTGATGCGACGATTACAACCTTTAAATTAGCTAAACAAGCAGGTGTTAAGACGATTTTAAATCCAGCTCCAGCGCTGACTGATGTTCCAAAAGAGTTGTTACAAGTTACTGATATGATTATTCCTAATGAAACAGAAACTGAAATTTTGACAGGGATTAGAATTACTAATCAAGAAAGTATGCAACAAGCAGTAGCAAAGTTGCATGCCCTAGGAATTCAAGCTGTTATTATCACGATGGGAAGTAAAGGTGCTTTTTATGATGTTGCTGGTCAAAGTGGGATTGTGCCTGCATTAAAAGTTAAAGCAGTGGATACAACAGCAGCTGGTGATACTTTTATCGGAGCATTAAGTACAGTATTGAATAAAGATTTCAGTAATCTAAGTCAAGCAATCGCTTATAGCAATCGCGCTTCTGCATTAACTGTTCAACGTTTTGGAGCACAACCTTCGATTCCATATGAACATGAGTTAAATGATTAGGAGATGGTGAAATGAAAAAGACAAAAGTGATTAATTCAGATATTTCACGCGTAATTGCTCAAATGGGACACTTTGATAAATTAGGTATTGGTGATGCTGAAATGCCAGTTCCATTAACAACTGAAAAAAATTGATTTAGCACTAACCAAAGGTATTCCAAGCTTTATGAATATTTTAAATAATGTTTTAGAAGAGTTAGAAGTACAAAGGATTTATTTGGCACAAGAGATTAAAACACATAATCCACAGATGTTAGCGGCAATTCAAGAACGTTTGCCTGAAACACCGACTACTTTTATTGAGCATGAAGAGATGAAAAAAGAGTTGCATAATTGTCATGCGTTCATTCGAACAGGTGAAATGACACCATATGCAAATATTTTATTAGAGAGTAATGTCGTTTTTTAAAAACGTAAATTTCTAGGAGGATAAGAGATGAGATTAGAAGCATTATTAATTGGGTTAGGACCGTTGTTAGGTTGGGGGTTATTTCCAACAATTGCCTCTAAAATAGGCGGGCGACCTGTTAATCAAATTACTGGGGCCAGTTTAGGAACATTGATTTTTGCAGCTGTTTATTCAGTGCTAAATGGCCTAACTTTTCCAACTGGTAAGGATTTGATTTTTTCTATTTTATCTGGAGTCGGTTGGGCTGTTGCACAGATTATTACTTTTAAATGCTTTACAATGATTGGCGCTTCTAGAGCTATGCCTGTAACAACAGCATTTCAATTACTAGGGGCTTCTTTATGGGGTGTTTTTTTCTTAGGCAATTGGCCAGCAATGACGGCTAAACTTTTAGGAGCTTTTGCGCTGATTTTAATTATGATTGGCGCTAAAATGACGGTTTGGTCAGAACAAAAAACGGCTGAAGATACAGGAATGATGAAAAAAGCGGTAATTTGGTTGGCTGTTGGAGAAATTGGTTATTGGGCTTATTCAGCAGCGCCACAAGCAACAACAATTGATGGCATGCATGCTTTTTTACCACAAGCAATTGGAATGGTTTTGGTTGCGTTTGTGTATTCATTAATTCTAACATTCAAAGATAAACAAAGTTTTGCGTTTGCTCAAGTTGTTTCTTATAAACAGATTTTTTCAGGCTTTTTCTTTGCTTTTGCGGCATTAACTTATTTAATTTCTGCACAACCTGACATGAATGGTTTAGCGACTGGCTTTATCTTGTCACAAACTTCGGTTGTATTAGCCACATTAACAGGGATTTGGTTTTTAGGAGAAAAGAAAACATCTAAGGAAATGATAGTTACAGTTGTTGGATTAATTTTGATTTTGATTGCAGCTACTATTACAGTATTGATTTAAAAACAGAACTGGTAGAATTTTCTATCAGTTCTATTTTTATAGAAACGATGTAAATAAAAAACCTCTTTGCTAGATGACAAAGAGGAAAGGTATCAATAAAGTTGTCTTTAGTACGAATTCAAGCTTTGGAGTTGCTGTAACGATAAAGTGTTAAACAAAGCCAAATTAGTGTTTGAATCAAGGTCATGAAGATAACGAAAATAAACATTTTTTCATTCCAAATTGTTGAAATCTCATTTAGCGTCCATTTAGGATCAATAAATAAATAAGCTGTATGCAAACGTTCGAAACGTCCGATATATATGCCAATTGACGCAATTAGATTAAAAATCAAGATGAGTAAAGGCTTAAAGAAAAAATTTTCAAGTTTGCAGCGCTTCAAACAGGTTGTAGTAACGTAATCTAAGCTCCACATTCCTAAAAGGCTACAGCCCAAAGCGGCAATAACTAGATTAGTAAACTGTAGCCATAATTTTAAATCAAATAGCATAAGACCTGTCCTAGAATCATATGGATTAAAGCGCGCTAAATGAAATAAATCAGTTAATACATAAGGCGCATTAGGATAAAATAACAACCATAAAATTAATATTCCACTAAAAATAGCTGAATGCTGTTTGACTTTAAGATGCATGGCTAATTCAATTGGTATATATCCTAAAAATGTATTTAATAAGAGAAAACTATAAGCTTGATTTTGAGAATAAACGGTCAAATAAATGTAAAGTAAGTATAATAAAAAACTGCCTCTAACAAGCCAGCAATATTTTTTTTGCATAAGATTCACCCATAATTTAAGTTACTTTAATTGTAACAGTCTAATTCATTTTTAACATAGAATTTATTGAACTTCAAATAAATTTAATATTTAAAATAATTCTAGTTAAAAATAATACTGAGAAAGGTGATCTATCCATGCTATAATATAAAAGAAACCTTGGTAAAGGAGGAAGATGCTTTGGATTTTGACTTGGGTAGTTTACTTACCTGGCGTCATTTTGTTGATTTGCTAGATATTTTAGTTGTTTGGTTTGTAATCTATAAGTTGATGATGTTGTTGCGTGGAACAAAAGCAGTCCAACTTTTTAAAGGAATTATCATCATTGTTGTGATTAAGTTACTTAGTTGGTATATTGGTTTAGAGACTGTTTCATGGATAATGGACCAAATTATTAATTGGGGTATTATTGCGATTATCATCATTTTCCAACCTGAAATTCGCCGTGGTTTAGAGCACCTAGGACGTGGTTCGATTTGGGTATACAATCGCAAGCAAAATGAAGCTGAAGAAAAATTGATTGAAGCTTTAGATCAAGCTATTCAATATATGTCAAAGCGACGTATTGGTGCGTTAATTACATTGCAGATGAAAACTGGTTTAGAGGACTATATTGAGACTGGAATTCGTCTTGATGCAGATGTTACAGGAGCTTTATTGATTAATATTTTTATTCCAAATACTCCATTACATGATGGCGCTGTAATTATCCAAGATAATAAGATTGCGGTCGCAGCAGCATATTTACCCTTGTCTGAGAGTAATTTAATTCCTAAAGAATTGGGGACAAGACATCGAGCTGCTGTTGGAATTAGTGAAGTTACTGATGCCTTAACTATTGTTGTTTCAGAAGAAACAGGTGGAGTGACAATCACTAAAAATAATGAATTGTTACGTGATTTAACCCAACAAGACTACTTGAAACTTTTAAAAAATGAATTGATTCCTAAAACGGAGTCTAAAAATCAAGGAATTTTACGCGTGATAGATGGATTGTTTAAAGGAGGGAAAAAGCATTGAAAAAATTTCAAGACCTTCTTAGTGCTAAAGTTATTTATGCGTTGATTTCGTTGGTTTTTACTTTAATGCTTTTTACTTATGTTAGTACCGAAGTAGGGATGAGTACTAATGGACAATCACCAGATGTTAAACGAACGGCTTTAATGTCAAATGAATCTGTTACAGTTGAACTGCCTTTAAAAGTTAATATCGATGATGATAAATATTTTGTTGTAGGCTGCCCAGAAACTGTTAAAGTTAAACTTACTGGTCCAAGAGCATTGGTGACAGCAGCTGAAAATACGCGAAACTTCGATGTATATGTTAATTTAGCTGAATTAAAACTTGGAACACATACAGTTGCTTTAAAAACTTCAGGTTTAAATAAAGAAATTACTGCTGCAATTGAACCTGAAAAAATCAAAGTCAAGATTAGCAAAAAAGCTATAGCAACTTTACCAGTACAAGTTCGTTTTGATCCGGGTCAAATTGCCAAAAGTTATGCTGCTGGTAATGCAAGTGCTAGCAGACAAGTTGTTACGGTTATTGGCTCTAAAGCTGACATAGCAAAAATTGAAAGTGTAGTAGCCGATGTAGAACTAGCTAGTGGAACTAAAACAACCGTTACAAAAAGCGTATTATTGCAAGCAATCGATAAAAATGGCAAAGTTTTAGATACAGTAATAAGTCCTGAAACAGTACGTGTAACTGTTCCGATTTATCAAGCTACAACATCTAAGCGAGTAAATATCAATTTAGTTTCTAGTGGAACTGGATTGAATAATAAACGGTATAGTTTTTATTCTGATACTAAATCTGTCATAGTTTATGGAACTAAAGATTCATTAAGTAAATTAACGACTTTAGATGTTCCTGTTTCAATTACAGGGGTTAATGAATCTTTAACGCGAACAATTCAGATTACACCCACATTGGCAGGAATAACATCTGTTGCACCAGATACCATCATGGTAAAAATTACGGTAACAGACGCTGCGCAAAGTTCATCAGCAGAATCAACTGTGGAAAACAATCAAACACAAGATAATGAAAATAAAGATCAAAGTGCCACAAGTAGCTCAAGTAGTAGTCAAATTAGTTCTTCGAGCTCGAGCGCAACTAATAAAAATTAATTTGTGAAATGAGGATATGAATAATGAAGTATTTTGGTACAGACGGTGTTAGAGGGATTGCAAATCAATCATTAAGTCCAGAATTGGCTTTTAGATTAGGACGTTGTGGAGGTTACGTTTTAACCCAACATGCTAAAGACACCAAGCGTGCACCGCGTGTGTTGGTAGCACGTGATACTAGAATTTCTGGACAAATGTTAGAACAAGCTTTGGTTGCAGGATTGCTTTCCGTAGGGATTGAAGTTTTTTCTTTGGGTGTAATTACAACACCAGGGGTTGCTTATTTGGTTCGTGCTCAAGGAGCTGATGCTGGGGTAATGATTTCAGCTTCACATAATCCTGCACAAGATAATGGTATTAAGTTTTTCGGCGGAGATGGCTATAAATTATCTGATGAACAAGAAGAAGAAATTGAAGATTTATTGGAAAAAGAAGATACTTTGCCACGTCCATCAGCTGAAGGTTTAGGTACAGTCAATGATTATCATGAAGCTGCATTGAAATATACTCAATTTTTAGAACAAACAATTCCAGATGATTTATCAGAAATGAGAATTGCAATTGATGCAGCCAATGGGGCAACTAGTGGTTTAGTATCACATTTATTTGCTGATTTAGGTGCTGACTTTGAATTGATGGCAACCAATCCAGATGGTTTGAATATCAATAAAGGTGTAGGCTCAACTCATCCTGAAGCTTTGGCTAAATTTGTAGTTGAAAAAGGTGTACAAGCTGGAATTGCATTTGATGGTGATGGCGATCGTTGTATTGCTGTAGACGAATTAGGTAACATTATTGATGGCGACAAGATTATGTTTATTTGTGGTAAATATATGAATGAACGTGGCCGTTTGAAAAAAGATACAATCGTAACAACCGTTATGAGTAATATTGGTTTATATAAAGCCATGGAAAAGGAAGGTTTAACTTCTGTCAAAACTAAAGTTGGCGATCGCTATGTTGTCGAAGAAATGCGTAAATCTGGTTACAATATTGGTGGTGAACAATCAGGGCATATCGTCTTTTTAGACTTTAATACAACTGGTGACGGAATGTTGACAGCTTTACAATTACTAAATGTTATGAAGCAAACAGGTAAAAAGTTATCTGAATTAGCTAATGAAGTAATTACGTATCCACAAGAATTAGTTAATGTTAAGGTTACTGATAAAAAAGCGGCCTTAGATAATGAACAAATCAAAGCAGCAATCGCAAATGTTGAAGTTAAGATGGGTGATGAAGGACGCGTCTTGGTTCGCCCAAGCGGAACAGAAGATTTATTGCGTGTAATGGCCGAAGCTAAGACGGAAGAATTAGTTCATGAATATGTAATGGAAATCGTAGATGTTGTTCAACGGCAAATGGGTGTTTAAAAAGTTATTGAGGTAAAAAGGTTTTTTCATGGAGGTGCAAAAAATGAGTTCACTGGATAAAACAATGTATTTCAATTTTGAAGATGGCAATCAAAAAGATGTCCATGATACGTTGACTACGGTTTATGCGGCTTTGGAAGAAAAAGGATATAACCCGATTAATCAGATTGTAGGGTATTTGCTTTCAGGCGATCCGGCTTATATACCGCGACTCAATGATGCACGTAACTTGATTCGCAAGCATGAACGTGATGAAATTATTGAAGAGCTAGTTCGTTCATACTTGGATAAGGAGGATAAATAATTGGGACGAATCATGGGCTTAGATGTAGGTTCACGAACAGTCGGTGTAGCTCTTAGTGATGAGCTAGGATGGACTGCACAAGGATTAGAAATTATTCCTATCAATGAGGAACAAGGTGAATTTGGCATCGAACGTGTCAAAGAAATAGTTGATCAATATGAAGTGGTGGGCTTTTTATTAGGGTTACCCAAAAATATGAACAATACGTTAGGTCCTAGAGCACAAGCAAGTCAGGCCTATGGGGAGTTATTAACTACTACTTTTGGCTTGCCTGTTGATTTTGAAGATGAACGCTTAACAACAGTTGAAGCTGAAAGAATGCTTGTTGAACAAGCAGATACATCACGAAAAAAACGTAAGAAAGTCATTGATAAGTTAGCAGCAGGCTTAATTTTACAAAATTATTTGAATCGTAAAGGAAAATTATTAGAGTTATTATAAGAAATGAGGAAATAAAATGAGTGAACAAAATAACCAAGAATTAATTACATTAGTTGATGATCAAGGTAATGAAACTTTATACGAAGTTTTATTTACATTTGAATCTGAAGATTATGGCAAATCATATATTTTACTAATTCCAGCTGGTTCTGAACCAGAAGAACAAGTTGACGTTTTAGCATTTTCGTTTGATCCAAACGAAGATGGTGAAGCAACAGAAGCTGAGTTGCATGATATCGAAAGCGACGAAGAATGGGATATGGTTGAAGGTGTCTTAGATACATTTATCAACGATGAAAATATGCATTAATGATGGAATAAAATAACTTGCATATTGGAAAACATTATTTTCCAAGCGATGAAAAATTAGTTTTAGAGCAACAAAAATGTTTAGAAAAAGTTTACGACTATAACTTAACCAGACCTAGTGAGACTTTAAAAAGACAAAATCTGTTAACAGAAATGTTAGCAGAAGTTGGTAAAGATTGCTATATTGAGCCACCTTTCCATGCTAATTGGGGCGGTAAGCACCTACATTTAGGGAAATCAGTGTATGCAAATTTTAATTTAACAGTGGTCGATGATACACATATTTATGTCGGTGATTACACTATGTTTGAACCTAATGTTGTTTTAGCAACGACAGGACATCCAATTTTACCAGAATTACGCCAAAAAGCTTACCAACATAATCAACCCATTAAGATTGGGAAAAATTGTTGGTTAGGAGCAGGGGTGATTGTTGTTGGTGGTGTGACAATCGGTGATAATACTGTGGCTGGCACTGGGAGTGTTGTTACCAAGGATTTACCAACAAATGTCGTAGCAGTAGGTAATCCTTGTCGTGTTTTACGTCCAATCGGCGAACATGATAGGTACTATTATTTTAAGGATAAAGAGATTATCATGGATAATTTAGATTCTTAAGCTTAGATGCACAAAGGGATGCTCAATCAAAGAGCATCCCTTTGTGTGTTATAATGATAACAAGAAATAACGGGAGGAAAAAAGATGACAGATAAGCGGCGTTTTAAGGTACAAATTGCTAATCAAACTTATACCATAATTGGTAAAAGTACCCCAGAACACATGAATGCAGTCGTAGAATTAATTGAACAACAATTATCTGAAATTAAAGAGATGATGCCAAATTTAAGTCCTGAAAAAGCAGCAATTTTATTGGCGATTAATGCGGTTTCAGATCAATTATATAAACAAGAACAATTAGATGAACTAATGACTAAACAAGTAGAAAAGTAGGTGGTGAGATGATAGTATCGTTAATTATCATCCTCATTTGGTTATTAGCTTTTCGACATGGATTTAAAAAAGGTTTAATTAATACTTTATTGAGCTTTACTGGCTATATTGTTATTTTTGCTTGTGCTCTTTTGTTTGCAATGCCTTTAGGTGATTGGTTATTAGAATTAACAAATGGTTTAAATCAATCACTAACTAGCCAATGGTTATATCGGTTACTTGCTTTTTGGCTACTTGTTTTTTTAGGTGCTTTGCTGTTTAGGATTTTAAAAAGATTTGCCAATAAAATTTTTCGTTTACCACTTTTGGCACAGCTTAATGCTTTAGCTGGAGGTATTTTAGGATTTTTAATTGCCTATGTAGTAGTTTTTTTAGGATTATTATTATTAAAAGATTGGCCAGCAATTACGATTCAACAGTCGCTCAATAATGTTGCCTTAGTTGAATGGATTCTTAATCAGACACCAATATTTTCAAATGAATTAATACAGTGGTGGCAACAATTTTAAGTTTTGAAAGGAGGGTATATCTGTGAATCCTAAGGTCTGTAAGACATTAGAATACGCTAAAGTAAAACAAGAATTAAAACCATATCTGTTAACACAAGATGGCTTAGAAATTGTAGAACAATTAAAGCCAAGCAGTGATTTTTTGGCAGTACAAACACAACTTTTAGAAACTAAAGATGGAGTCGATATTTTACGTTTAAAAGGTGATTTACCGCTTAGTAAGTTATTTAGTATCAAAGCACAACTAAAACGTTTAGAAATTCAAGCAAACTTAAGTGCTAAAGAATTAGCGGCTATTTGTCGGCTTTTACGTTGTAGCGGTGAGATAAAAAGTTTTTTTGCTAAATTAAAGCAAGAAGAAGTTAAACTTAGTCAGCTTTATGATTTAGTAGATGGTCTAGAAACTTTGCCTGAAATCAGTAAACATTTATTAGTTGCAATTGAACTTGATGGTTATGTTACTGATGAAGCTTCAGGACTTTTAAAAAGTTTACGCAGACAAATAGCAACGACAGAAAGCCAAATTAGAGAACAACTTGCACAGTTGACCAAAGGCAAGGATGCTAAATATTTAAGTGATGCTGTTGTTACTATTCGTAACGATCGCTATGTTATTCCGGTTAAATCAGAGTATCGCACTTATTTTGGTGGGATTGTTCATGATCAAAGTTCGTCTGGACAAACATTATTTGTTGAACCACGAGCAATGGTAGAATTAAATAATCGTTTGAAACAACAACAAGTAGCTGAAAAAGAAGAAATTAATCGTATTCTAGCTGCTTTTTCTGAGCAACTTGCACCTTATACAAAGCAACTGGCATTAGATGCTCAAATTTTAGCTCGGTTAGATTTTGTTAATGCTAAGGCTAAATATGCTAAGCAAATTAATGCAACGCAACCGTTATTATCTGAGAATAACGAAATTCATTTAAGAAAAGCATGGCATCCATTATTAGAAGCAAAAAAAGCTGTTAAAAACGATATATTGCTAGGTAAAGATTATCAAGCTATTGTGATTACCGGACCTAATACTGGGGGAAAAACAATTACGCTTAAAACACTAGGCTTAGTTCAATTAATGGGACAATCGGGCTTGTTTATTCCAGCTGGTGAAGAAAGCACATTAGCAGTCTTTAAAGAAATATTTGCAGATATCGGTGACGAACAGTCGATTGAACAAAGCTTGAGTACTTTTTCATCTCATATGACCAATATTGTTGAAATTTTAAACAATGCTGATGAACATTCATTAGTTTTATTTGATGAATTAGGCGCAGGAACTGATCCGCAAGAAGGCGCAGCATTAGCGATTGCAATTTTAGATGATTTAGGTGCAAAAGGTAGCTATGTGGTGGCGACTACTCATTATCCAGAGCTTAAAGCTTATGGTTATCAACGCCCTAAAACGATTAATGCTTCGATGGAATTTGACAGCCAGACTTTGCAGCCAACCTATCATTTACTTTTAGGAATTCCTGGACGCAGTAATGCTTTTGATATTTCTTATCGTTTAGGGTTAGATCAACAAATTGTTGCCAATGCACGTCAATTGATTTCAAAAAATAGTCAAGAATTAGATGAGATGATTGCAGATTTGGTTAAAAAGCGTCAAGATGCTAAAAAAGAGCAGATTATGTTTAAACACTATTTAACACAAGCTCAGCAGTTGCATGAAGAGTTAGAAAATAACTATCATAAGTTTTTAAATGAACGTGAAAGCATGCTAGAAAAAGCACGAAAGCAAGCTAATGAAATTACAGAACAAACACGACAAAAAGCAGATGAATTAATTTCAGAGTTGCGTAAACTCAAGTTAGAATCAGCCGCTAATATTAAAGAAAATGAGTTATCAGATGTTAAAGGACGCTTGAATGCTTTAGAACAACCACTTAATTTGCAAAAAAATAAGGTATTAAAAAAGGCTAAAAAACAACAAAGTTTCCAACCTAACGATGATGTCTTAGTTAAAACTTATGGGCAACGTGGCGTCTTATTAAAAAAGAATGGGGCGCATAGTTGGGAAGTTCAAATCGGTATTTTAAAGATGAAAATAGATGAAGATGATCTTGAAAAAATTCAAGTCAATGAATCTAAGACAACACGGGCGCATACGAGTGTGAAATCAGCACGTAGTAGTCATGTTTCGCCAAATCTAGATTTACGTGGCAAGCGTTATGAAGAGGCTTTAACCGAAGTTGATCGTTATTTAGATGCAGCTTTGTTGGCTGGATATCAATCGGTAACAATTGTTCATGGGAAAGGAACAGGGGCTTTACGCCAAGGAATTACTAATTTCTTGCAACAGCATCGTTCGGTTAAACGGTTTGAGTTTGCCCCACCTAATGCAGGTGGTAATGGAGCAACAGTAGTTTATTTCAAATAATCAGACAAAAATATTTGCAAAATAAGAAAAATATGGTAAGATTTACTTACTAAAGTATAGTGGGAGGGTAAAAAATGGCAGTAGAATTTACAAAAGAAAATTTCGCACAGACAGATGAAGGTTTAGCAATCATCGATTTTTGGGCAACATGGTGTGGCCCATGTCGTATGCAAGGACCAGTAATTGAACAATTAGCTTCAGAATATGAAGGTGAAATTTTAATTGGTAAAGTTGATGTTGATCAACAAAAAGAATTAGCTGCTCAATTTGGAGTAATGAGCATTCCAACGATTGTCTTCAAAAAAGATGGTCAAGTGGTAGACCAAGTGGTGGGATATCATTCTAAAGATCAATTAGAAGCGATTATCGCACGTTTAAAATAATAAAAATATGAGTATGATACCTTTTAAGTATGCAGATTAAGTATGCTTAAAAGGTATTTTTTATGGACATTGATAATTAAGATTAAAAGTTCAAAAAAGACCTGATCGCAAAATAAATACGCAATCAGGTCATATAAACAGTTTTATAATATTAAGCAAGCTATTTAGTTATTATTCTTCGTCATTAATGGGATCTTTTAAGTCGATCTTGACTAACAAGGTAACGCCATTTTTGTTAGTTTTAGCGATGATAGCTTCAGTGATAAAACCGACTTGTTGTTGAATTGTTTGAGCTAAAAATCCAGCTTCCAATAAGAACTCAGCTTGACCTAACTCTTGTCGTTTTTTTACTATTGGCCCACTAAGCTCGAAGGTTTGTTCATCTTTTTTGACTTTGATTTGTTCTAACTTTCCAAAATTAGCGTCTAGATAAAAAGCACTTAAATTATCGAGGTTAGCGACTTTAAATTTACGTGCTAAAGATTTACCCATCCAATATAAGATATTGTTGTCTGTGCCAACTAATTCGGGAATTAAAGCATCACGCAAAAGAAGTGTGCCAAATGTAGTACCTAATGAATTAGTTTGAACGGCTGATTGATAAAATTCGTTTTCCATCGATTTGCTCCTTTAAAATCTCTATATTCCATTATACTTGTTACTGGCCAAAAATGAAATTAAAATAAGCATAAGTTTGTGTTAGTAGCTCTTGAATGTCTAGAGGTAATAAAGCATAATAATAATAAATTAAGTTAAGTAGGGATTGATAATAATTATGGAAAAAATTTTGATTGCCACAAATAATCCAGGTAAGGCACGCGAATATAAGAAAATTTTTGAACCTAGGAGGTTAGAAGTCTATACTTTAGCGGATTTAAAAGAAGTTCCAGAAATTGTCGAAGATGGCCAAACCTTTGAACAAAATGCCACAATTAAAGCTCAAACATTAACCGATATGTTAAATGTTCCAGCATTAGCTGATGATTCAGGGATTGTAGTTGATGCTTTAGATGGAGCTCCTGGAATCTATTCAGCTAGATATGCAGGTGATCATGATGATCAAGCTAATAATGCTAAATTATTAGCCGAATTAAAAGATGTACCTTATGAGAAAAGAACAGCCCATTTTCATTGTTCGATTGTTGTGACTCGCCCTGGAAAAGAACCATTAGCAGTTGCAGGAGATGCATATGGTTATATTTTAACAAAGGCTCAAGGTACAGGTGGTTTTGGGTATGATCCATTATTTTATTATCCAAAATTAGATAAGACATTTGGGGAATTAAGTGCAGAAGAAAAAAATAAAATCAGTCATCGTGGATTGGCTGTTCAAAAATTAATGGAACAATTTGATCAATGGTGGCAAGTTTAGGAGGCATTTTAAATGAAATACTTAGTAATCAGTGATAATCATGGAGATGCACAAATTTTACAAACAGTTGCGCGTCATTTTAAAGGACAAGTCGATTACATGCTACATTGTGGAGACTCATGTTTATCGGCTGATTCACCAGCTTTAGTAGGTTATCAAACTGTGTTGGGCAACTGTGATTATGAAAATTATGCAGAAAAGAAGTTATTAGAAGTTGAGCAAGACAAGATTTTATTGACACATGGTCATCTTTATGATGTCAATTACGGGTTAAATAGATTGAGTTTAGCCGCTAAGCAAGAACAAGCAAACCTTGTCTTTTTTGGTCATACGCATTGCTTAGGAGTTGAGTATGTTGAAAATTGTTTGTACCTAAATCCAGGCAGTATTAGTTATCCACGTGGACAGTATCGTGCTTTAGGTGGTAGCTTAGCAATCGTTGAGACAACACCAGCTAAAATCAAGGTTCAATACTATGATCGTAATTTTGACGCGGCAAAAGAATTAGCGTGGGAGTTTGCGCGTTAGTTGGTAAGAAAATGGCTAATCTTTAGGGATTAGCTATTTTCTTTGCTAAAAACAAACTAAAAAGCTGATTATCCGCTAAAACACTGTATCTATCAGCATTTTTAAGGGAGAAAAGCAATTAATTTACTACGATTGAATGAGCCTTGATACGTTAAATATCCCAGATATGCAAAGATATGGCATAACACATCAATATTGAAACAATAAAAAATTGAATATCTCATACTAAGGGAAATATAATTACTGGTCTTGGCGTAATGTTTTTTGCATTGTTGTATGGATTGAGGTATATTTTTCTAAATCGAAATGCTAAATACTCATATCTTGCAATGCTGTTAGCTTTTATAATTTAGATAATTATATTATCTTTTATATGGCGGTTAGTCATAAGATTGACCGCTTTTGCCATATCCAGAAAGGAGTGTTATATGGTATTGCTCAAATACAAGGGAAAGCGTATCAGAGCTTCTGACAGAAACCTTGTGTATCGTTTTTGAAATTCAAATACCTTAAAAAGTATATAAGCAACATACAAAGATAGAATTGTGGAAATAACATAAAGTATGGTAACATATCTATTTAAAAAAAGTACGACTTTAGTTTGACAAGTAAAGACTGAAGAGTATAATTATAAGAGTAATTTGATTAATGCCCGTTGGTCAAATGGTTAAGACGTCGCCCTCTCAAGGCGGAGTTGCGGGTTCGATTCCCGTACGGGTGATTTTTACCAAGGTCAAGGATTTGGCGTTGGTTTTTTTGTTTAGAAAAATTTTAAGTTAGTGTGTTATGAAATACTAAATAGTGCTATAATGAAATGATAGATTAGGCGATGATAAGGAGGGGGAAAATGTTAAGAAAGACCAAAAACTTCTTGAAAGCATACAACGTTGATTACATGAAAGAACATGTTAATCCTTTGATGGTGCCAGATAAGGTTTATGTTTTAAAGTTTGGTAAAAAAGGTGGCGAATACAATAATCGTTTTATAGTTGAACATAGTTATACCTGGACGGGTAGAATCAAGATTAATAAGATCACTTTACGTTTGCATGGACAACAACATCCACGTGAATTTAGAAATGAAACAGAATTGTTACACTACCTCAAGAAAAATGTTAAGCGGTATGCTAAACAATTAAAGCAACCAACTAAATAAACAAAAACCTCTTCACTAGTCTGATATGTACCCTCTTTACTGGACATCCAGTAAGGAGGGTTATTTTTATGCGCTA
>ERZ791897.804-NODE-804-length-18676-cov-46.471188_pt1 | contig 18676 bp, 5 predicted proteins | sample MGYA00510152_ERZ791897 | MGnify/ENA primary metagenome ERZ791897 (study PRJEB30046, sample SAMN00792050) | human gut metagenome | study: EMG produced TPA metagenomics assembly of the A metagenome-wide association study of gut microbiota in type 2...
GGGCGAGTCCTGCGGCCTTGCGCGCTTCGGCGATGCCGTGGGCGGTGTGGATGGCAGTGCCGGAGGGGGCGTCCACCTTGGTGGGGTGGTGCAGTTCGATGACTTCGGCGGATTCGAAGTATTTCGCGGCCTTGGTGGCAAAGTAGTCGGCCAGTACGGCGGAGATCGCGAAGTTAGGTGCGATGAAGACCTTCTGGGTTTCGGGCTTCGGACCGTTGGCGATGGCGGATTTGACCTGGGCGAGTTTCTCGTCGGTCCAGCCGGTGGTGCCGACCACCACGTCCACGCCTTGGCCGATCAGGGTCAGCACGTTGTTCAGGCTGACGGACGGCACGGTGAATTCGACGACCACATCGGTGTTGTCGGTGGTGATCTGGGTCAGGTCGTCGCCGGCATCCAATGCGAGCGCCAGCTGCGTATCCTCGGCGTTGTTCACCGCTTCGACCACGTGCGAGCCCATGCGGCCCTTTGCTCCGACCACCGAAACCTTGATCATGTCTTCTTCCCTGTCTACCCGTACCTGCCCGGCAATGTACCCGGGACGTTTTCCAATCGGCAATCAGCCTATCACCGCCAAGCCCTCACGCCAATACCCCGTCCACAGAATCAAGCTCCCTCTGACGAGCCGAACCGTGAAGTCGAGCTCCCTCTGATGAGCCGAACCGTGAAGAAAACGCCGGAGGCGTTTTTAGGTGAGGGCGAACGACAGTGAGCAATAATTCAGTTGGCTGAAAGCCATCATTAATTGCGTTCGAGCTGGACGCGAAGCGGACTGAGGGAGAGACCCCGGCGAAGCCGCCAACCATCCATCGGGCGTAGCCCGATCCCGTTTCACCCACGCCGCTTGGCCAAGGCCCATCCGGCCAACGCCAATGGCACGGACGCCAGCGTGAAGATGAATGGCAGCATCATGCCCACATGAGGGTTGGAGGCGTCAAGCACAATGCCGGCCACGGACGAGCCGATCGACGTGCCGACCGTGCCTGCGGTGGTTACCCAGCTCAGTCCTTCGGTCAGGGATTCCGCCGGCACCAGATCCTTGACGATGAGGTTGCCGGTGGCGAACGTCGGCGAGACGGTCAGGCCGGCGAGGATTTCGAAGACGCCCAGCAGGATGAGATTGTCCATTGACAACCGGAAGAACACGTAGCCGACGGTCAGCAGCGACAGGAACATCACCATATGCGCCCAATGGGAGCCTTTGAGTTGGCAAGAGCCGAACACCAGCGCGCCGATGCACGAGCCGACCGCGAACATCGCCAATTGCAGACCGAGGAAGGGCTCAAGTCCCATGGATTTCATGGTGGCGGTAATGGACACGTCGAAGGACGTGAAGCTCATATTGAACACGATGAACACGGCGAGCAACGGCAGTACGCCGGCATAGAGCAATACACTCTTGGGCTTGGCACCGCTGCGTTTGAGTTGGCGCAGGGTCAGCTGGTCGGCATCTTCGCTTGCAGCGGGGCTGCCGTCATCGTGCGCGGCCACGCTGACCTGTTCCACGATGACCGGCGGCTGGGTGGATTTCAGCGAGAAGAATATGGTGCCGCCGATGCCGCATGCCACGGTGGGCACGAACAGTTGGGATACCGGATGCACGGAGGTGGCCAGCCAAGCCGCCAGAATCGGCCCCAGAATAAAGACGATCTCGTCAATGGCGGCTTCCATGGCGTAGGCCGTGTTGAGCAGCTGTTCGCCATCTTCCACACCGCGCAACGCATAGGACCAACGGGTTCGGACCAATGCGCCGAATGAGAACTGCGTCAGACCCATGATGATGGCCAAAGCGAACAGCAGCGGAATCGGCACGCGCACCAACGCCGCGAAGGCGAAGGCGAGCATGGCCACGATCTGCACGGCGAGCGCAAGCCGGCCCACGCGGGCTTGGCCGAAACGGTCGAAGGCGCGGGCGTAGAACGGGGTGACGCAGCTCATGGCCAGCACATAGGCGGCGCTCATGGTGCCGGCGATGGTCCAATTGTCGTAGAGATGGTTGAGCGCCAGAACGATGCCGAGACTCATCATGGAGATCGGCAATCGTGCCACCGCACCGGACAGGCAGAACGCCTTGGCTCCGGGCAGCATGAACAGGCGCCGATAGGGCGAGTGGGCAGCGGACGACTTCGAAACCGCGCGAGTCGTGGACACAATAACTCCTTACTGGTGCGTTGTCCGGCACGTGCGCCCGCCCACACGTGCCATCCGAGGGGTAGCGGTTCCCAAGCAACGTCACGCGGCGCGTTTCAACCGCGGACCGGTACGTGGCCAGTCGTCTTCATCGTCGGAGATGCCTTGCGATGCATAAGGTCTCTCCGCCGGTGAAGGCCGTCCGATGCTGTACAGGTCATGAGCCTTTGGGCTCAGTCGTTGTCAGATTGTTCGGGAATGCCGGAGCTCAACTCGGTAAGGATTTCCTGTTTGGTTTTCGCGCGGGCGTGAAGCTCGCGCAAGCCCTCGTCGGGCTCACTGACATAGTAGAGAGTGGCGTCGATACTGTCCAATTCCACACCTTCGACCGCTGCCAGCAGCAGTCGGTACATGTCGAGCTGGGCGAGTTTGCGGGTGATGTCGTCTGGCTTGGTGGGCCGACGACCGGTTTTCCAGTCGACCACGGTAAAGCGTGCGGTGGTGCTGGACGGGTCAAGTCCACCGATGAATACCGCATCGAGTTTGCCATTGACCAGGCCCACGCCCGGCACGTCCACGACGATGGCACGCTCCGTCCACGCCGGGATGCGCTTGGCCCACGATGATTCGGCCAGTCTGCGCTGCCACGCCACCAGCTTGGACTCGGTGGCATTGTCGCTACTTATGGAAGTGGCGGAGGCGGCGGATACGGCGGATGCGGATTGTTGAGCCGTGGGCTGTGGGACAGCGGGCTGCCGTGTGGATGGCTTGCGGCATTGCCGCTCCCGTTCGGCCAAATCGGCCAACATGGCTTCCCGGGAAACGAATCCCGCATCCTGACCTGTATGCGGCATACTTGATTCGGCTTCATATGCCAGTACCGCTTCATCCGGCTTACCGGCATTGATGAATTGCTCAGCCCACGCATGGAACTGCGTGCCGGCCTCGGCCGCCGGAGACGATATGCGCGGAATCGGGCGGATAATGCTACGCCAGTAGAGGCGCTCCTCCCGTTCGTTCATGCCACCTACGCGGGCTTGCAGGCTTGTCACGTTCTGGCGTCCTGCAGCCAGAACGCGTTGCGCCTTGGCTTTGACTGCCTCATCAAGCGACTGGCCGCTGGCGGCATCGGCCATCAAATCGGCGTCGTCCACCAGCAATTGCGCCCGTTGCAGCAGTGGACCGGCGTCTTGGTGCTGCTCAAGTGACGAGGAATCTGCGGCGATAACATCGATGCCACGTGACAGCTGTTCATGCACTGCGTCGCTGAGGGTAGCCGGCCACGGCAATTCGACAGCGGCATCCGTCTGCGTAATCGGCGTCTGCCATGCCTCCCCCACCACGGCGTCACCGTATGCCGCGGCATGCTCTCCGATAAAGAACCCTTCGGGAGTGGCAATCGCTTCGCCTTGCGCCGAGATCAGCATGGGCTTCCCGGCATTGGCGGCTTGCAGCCGTTCCACACAGTCCTGAGCCGATATCGCATGTTCACGGGCTTGGAGCGCGTCATGCACTTCAAGCCAGAAATTGGATGGCTGAGCGGCGCGAGAGCCTTTGGGCACCACTGACGGGTCCCGCCCGGATTCGCCCGTATAGGCGCAATAGGTCATCAGGGCATCTTCTCGCGCACGGGTAAGCGCCACATACATCAATCGACGTTCGTCGGCATGCAGCCGGCGCCCATATTCCTCCGCCTGCGTCAAATACCAGCCGGATGCATCCACTTCTTCCACGCCATCGCCGAATTCGCGCATGGAGCCGAACACTTCATCATCAATAAGCTCCACATCATCCAAAGCCGCCAACGATGCGATGGGGTCGGCTTCCACATCGGCATCATGGGGGAATCGCGGCAGAATGCCGGCATCGGCACGCATAGGCACGGGTACGGCGGTGGGGTTGGTGAGCCAGGAGTCGGCGGTCTCATGATATTCGGGTGCGGTCCAGTGACCTTGCTCGGTGCCTCCCGTATGGTGCTCGTCCAGCACGATCTTGAGATGGTCGCCCTGATTGCTGGGGAATCCGACGGCGGTAAGCCCCACTACCGCAACGGCATCCCATTCCAACCCTTTGGACTGGTGTACGGTCATCAGTTCCACATCCACCGGAGCGTCAGGGAGACTGGCGGCTTCATCCTCCACCGAAGCCAGATGATCCACCCATGTGATGAACCCATGCAACGAGGGAGTTTGCTCAGCGGCAATCTCTTGCGTGTACGTATCCACCAAATCCACAATCGCATCCATAGGCATATGCGCCAAAGCGGGATTGGCGCGGTGCTGCGGATTATGCAGCACACCGGCCAATACGGTGTCGATGTCAAGATCCAACGCTTCTATGCCGGCGCGAATCACGTCGCCCAGTGGCCGCCCGACGGCATCATGCACCTGACGGAGCATCACCGCGGCCCGGGTTATGGCGTTGCGCCCGTGTGCGCTCAACCGTTCAAGCAGTTTTATCAGGTCGCCGCGTAGCAATACGTCTGGCAGGAATACCGCATTGGCCACCTGATCGCGGTACTCACGCACCACAGCCGCCCATTCATTCGCTGGTGTATCCGGTTGGGCAAGGCCGGCCTGCACCAATGCTTGGAAGCGTTGTTCCGTGTTCTGTTCTTCAGCAAAACGGGCCAACATGGTCAAATCCGCTGCGGACATGGTGAATCGTGGCGTGGCCAGCAAGCGCATCAGCGATCCCGTATCGGTGTGGTCGGCGGCCACGTGCAGCAACGCCATCAGATCGCGGATTTCCGGACGTTCCAACAGCGCGGAATAGCCGACCACGAATGTGGTCAATCCGGCCTGTTCCAATGCCGCCTGATATTCGGGCATATGTGATTTGGACCGAAACAGCACGGCGACCGGCGCTTTCTGTTCGCCCGGCATCTGTTCCTGTTGTTCGGCTGCGGAACGGTGCCGTGCGATGGCCGTCTTGCAGAAACGCACTACGGCGTCGATCTCCTGCCCGGCCGTGGCGAAGCCCAGTACTCCCAATGTTCCTTCGGGGGCATCAGGCATGGGGTCGAGCGATGAGACATCGACCTCACGCATCAATGAGCTGGAAGGACGCGACGGATTGGAGCGCAACGGCAGCGTGAGATTATTGGCGGCTTCGAGCACTATACGGCTGTTTCGCCTGGTGACGGACAGCGGGAATGGCTTGTATCCGGCAGACAGGTGGAAATCTTGCTGGAACATACGGAATGCACCAGGGCTGGCACCACGCCATGCGTAAATCGACTGGAACGGATCACCCACCGCGTTGACGGCGGACCTCTGTGACGCATCCACGTGGAACAGTGCTGCCAGCAGAGCGGCCTGCGTGGTGGAGGTGTCCTGATATTCGTCGAGCAGCACGTGGCTGTACCTGCGGCGCGTACACTCTCCGATGGAGGGGAAGCGCTCGATAAGCTGATACGCGGCAATGGTGAAGTCGGAGAATTCGGCCATATTGCGTTCCCGCTTGGCTTGGGCATAGGCCTCCACCAGCTGGAGCAGAATATCGCGTTTGCGTGTGGTCTCCAGCAGCGCACCGCAATGATAGGTGCAGCGGGCGTGCAAATGTTCGGCACGGTCATCGAGCTTGGCTTGCCAGCTGGCGTCGGTATCTTTCTTCAGTCGTTTGATCTTGGGGATTTTCGGCTCGTCCTCGGGCATGGGTTCGTCTGCAACGGCTTGTTGCAATCGATTGATGAATGCCGAATCCCATTGCCGTACTCGATTGATCGCATCATCGAAGCTGGTGCAGCCGGCACCGATCATGGCACTGCCAATGGCATCCGACAACGCCAGAACACGGTTCGCCAAACTGGAGAAGGCGCCAAAATCCTCACTGAACGCCAGATCCATGTGACTGTCGATGACTTCGGTGGCCAGTTGAAGCGCTCCGGCTGCGCTCAATGGTTGCGTGTTCTGATCGAATCCGACAAGCAGTCCATATTGGCGCACGATGGTCTGGAAGAAGGCGTCATACGTGAAAATGGCCGGCTTGAGGAATGCCCGATCAGACACCGTGGCGGTCGTAGAGCCCGCCATATCACCGGCCACTGCGGCGGAGACGCGTTCCAGCAGTTCGCCTGCGGCCTTGCGTGTGAAGGTCAGGCCAAGGATGCGTTCAGGTGCCACACCTCGATTGATAAGCGCGATGATGCGTTGGGTCATCGTAAAGGTTTTGCCGGAACCGGCACCGGCAACCACCAATACGTCAGCATCGACTGGCGCATCGATGATGGCGGCCTGTTCCGCACTGGGAGTGAACGTGCTCATGCTTGCCTCGTTTCGAAAATCGTGTCGATCTGGCCTGCACAGGCAGGGCAGACGTTCTTCATACGGCAGAATCCGATATGGGTGTCTTGCGGATGGGCCTCGATGATGGCTGATCTGCTGGCCGCCGCGGCATAGAATACGCGGGCGATCATGGTCAGCGACCATAACGTCTGCGTACCGGCGAGCGCGGCGAATTGCGCCCACGCTTCGGCACTCACACCTTCGGGAGGAGTAGCCGGATCTATGGCGGGTATGTCGAAGAAACGGTTGGGGTCTTTGTACCAGTATCGGGGCGTGAACGGTTCGGCATTCAACGAGCCATCAGTGAACAGCGGCGGCTGGAAGGCACCTTCCGGAGCGTAGCTTCTGGCTGGTGCCGCATTCTGCCCGACATGGAATAGCACGCTTTGGCTGATATGCGGCATTGCGGCAAGTGCCTTGGCACCGCGCGGCCCGTCTTCGGGGAACACGAGGCCAAGCTGATAGCACACGAGCTGCAAATCATTGAAAATCTGTTTGACCGTGGGCGTTCTGCCTGTTTTGTAGTCAATGAGGCGAATGCATTCGCCGCCGTCTGCGAGTACGCGGGTTTCCATACGGTCGATGCGCCCGGACAGTCTCACGGTCAGATGCTCGTCCATGCCTTCCGGCCACCCTCCGACCAGTGCTCCCATCAGACGGACCAGCGTGTTCCGACCGATTGGGTGCAGGCCGGGCACGGCATTGTATGCGTCGAGTATGTCACGCACATCGAATCGTGCGGCAAACTCCCGTTCGCATTCGGCACCGGCCAATGCGCCAATGCTGAAGTTGCTGGAGTTCTTGCCAAGATACGTTTCCGGATCGGCATCGCTGCGCACAAAGTAATCGGCGATGTTGCGCAGGGTATCCGCCGCGGACTCGTCCTTACGGGTGGCCTCATAGCGGTTCCGGGTGTCGGCTATGGCATTCGGATCAGGACGTTTGCTCTGATAGATGGCATTAAGCCGTGCCGAGACAGCCTCGATGCGACGTTCCGTGCCGGCCGTGGAGTCCAAGCCCAGTGCGGCCAACGCCTGGGCATTGTGGGAAAGATGGTCCAGCCCTTCCTCGCTGCCTTGCTGCGCAACCGCATGGATGAGGGTTCCGAAACTGGTGGCCACGGAGCTGGGGCGAGGACCGGCGAACCGGTTCTCCAGCATCCAGCACACCGGGCACGCCCATAGGCTGTCGACCGCCGATGGAGATAAGGTGACCATGGGCGCGGCCTGCGCATCCGTCTTGCCTTTCCCTGTTTGGATACCGTCAGGCTGTACACCACCAGATGACGCGCTGTCGGATGAGGCACTGTCAGATGAGGTATCGCCAGATGACGCACCGCCAGATGACGCACCGCCAGATGACGCACCGCCAGATGACGCGCTATCCGATTGGGCCGGCGATTCCACAAACGCCCAGCTCTGCGGATTTGCGGCGCGCACACCATGCTCTAACAGGAGTGTCAACGCAATCGCGGCGTCCTTTGCGGCAGCCTGCTGCGGTTGAGCAGTGGCCAGAACCGCGCGGGCGGCGCTGACCAACCCACGTGGGTCGGCGTCCAATCCGGCCAGATCATATTCGGCGAATCCCGCATGTGCCCCCACTGTGGTGAAAGGCGCCTGTTGCCGGTTGCGCGGATAGTATTCCGGCAGATACCCGAAGAGAAAGTCCGAGGGGCTCATGCTGTCGTTCCATACCGCGCTGATCATGATTCGCCGTGCACGGGTCAGCGCGACCAGGAAACTCTTCTTCTCGCCCGACAATACAGCCGCGAACCGCGGATCATGCCCGGTTTTGTCGCTTTCTTCAAGCGCTCCCCTCAGCACGAGCTCGGCAAGGTCTTCACCACCGAACATGGTGTTGCGCCCGGCGAGGTTCGGCCACACGTCTTGCTGGACCACCGGTATCCACGCATATTCCCAGTGGCGTCCGGCCGCGCCTGCCGGCGTGGTCAATGTCACCGCGTCTTCCACCGGTCCTATGTGGGCCAAGGAATCGGCCTGCACTTCCATGCCCCGAACCTGTGCCATGAATGACGTGATGTCTCGACTGGCGGTGGAATCATCGGCGAACTGGAACAGGCGCATTGCCGCGTCCAGCCGGTCATTGGCCGTACGCCCCTCTGCCGTGTTGAATAATGCCGCACGCTGCCAGACCGGTGCCAGACCGGTGGCGTTCCACGCAACAGACAGCGCATAGCGCGGCTGTACGCGCTGGCTTGCCGGCAGCCGCTCCAAGCCGGAAGCAACGCTGCCCACCAGATGCCACAGGTTCGCAAAAGCGCGGGCCTGAGGGTCGTTGCCGAGCACCGCGTGGATGGATGCGAGCGCAGCCTGCGCCGGCGCGGCGGCATCATCAATGGCAAGCATCACGTACAGCGCGTCAACGCCAAAGGCCAAGTCATCGCCGGACGGTTCACCGAGTATTTCGACAGACACTGGCAACGAAGTCACTGACGACGAAACCGCTGACGTCGAAACCACTGACGAGGATGTTTCACGACCTGTTTCACGCCGTGTTTCATGGTATGTTTCACGCAATGTTTCCCATGCCGTCGTCAGAGAGGTCAGCATGGCATCATCCGTGGCGAGATGCGCCAGCGACTCCAACGCCCCCATGGCCGATTCGATCGGCGCAAGCCTTGCGGGACGCCCCTGACCGGGTTTGGCCCCGGCACTCACCAACGGGCCGTTCATCAACGTGGCCACTCTAGTCCTTATATATGCCGCGCAGGAAGCCAACGTCATCTGGCATTCCGCCATCCCCTCGGCACGCAATCGGGCAAGCTCCACAAGCGCGAACAATCCCTGCACGAAAGTCTCGTCCTTCAAAGGACGGGTGACCGACGAATACCGCACCGGTACACCATCTCGGCGCAGTCGTTCGCCGAACAGCCGCACGGCGGCATTGTCGTGGGTGATGACCGCCATGTCGTTCCACCGAATATGCCGGTCAAGATGCGCCCGCTTGATGCGCCAGACCACATCATCCAGCTCCTCACGTGAGGATCGGTACAGGCCGGCGGTCACCGTGCCGTCCGCCTGATAATTCGCTGCATCGACTCCGCCCAGTATGGCGGTCAGCTTGCCGGGACGCTCGGCCGGAGGCAGCGGCTCGTCTTCCGGCGAGGGAATCGACAGCGAAATACGAGACGCGATCACATCAGCCATCGTCATGTGCGACTGATCAGCGACGGCACTGCCGCCAACCAGCTGTTCTTCCTTGGCCTTCAGCCGCCCTTCCACGGCACGGCGCATCAGATATTCCGGATACGATCCGCGGAAGGTCTGCACCGATTCATCCGGGTTGCCGACCAGCACCAACTTGACGCCGGCATTCCCCAACTCCTCCAAGAAGCGCATGCCGGCCAGCGTGGTGTCTTGAACATCATCCACAACCAGCAGCCGGGGCAAGCCCAACGCCTCCACACACATAGGCCGGTCGGAATCATCCGCGTGATCGGCGGCGAATGCCTCACGCACCACACGAGCGCCTGCCACCAGCAAATACGAGGCATCCAAACGGTATTGCCCCGGATATACCGCGCTTTGGGCTGCAATATATTCACGGCGCAACGCGAAAGCCAAACGCCATTGCACCGACAATCGCGCGTCCTCCGTCACGGCGTCCAAGAGACGTGGCTCTTCGTGAACGCCTACACCGAGCTCATCCAATCGGGCCAGCATATCGCGCAACTGGCTGATAAACGCATCTGAAATACCTCGCGTGAACCTATCCGCGCTGGTCGAGCCGCCTGCCGACGTCGGAGACGGCGAATCCGACCCTTGTTGCGAGAGGCTTGATTGTGCGGAAGCGGCCGAGCCGGGCATCTCGCCGGCACCGGCATCGCGTATGAGTCTCGCCCAGTCATCCTGGGCAAAGTAGACGCGCAGCAAATCACAGGTGCCGCAATCATCTCCCGCTACGGCATGGCGCAGATGCACGGCCATGACTTGACGCAGCAAAGCATCCTGTTCCGCACCGTTCAGCAATCGAGGCGACGGCAATCCAGTTCCCTCGCGCGAAGCCGATATGGCCCGGAATGCCACGGCACCCAGCGTGGTGACCGGCCTGGCCTGCACGGAAAACCCGAGCTCACGAATCACCCGATTGCCCAATGCGTCGGCGGCCACACGGCCGGATACGGCCATCACCGCCTGCGTGCCACCGTAGCGGCGCAGCCCCGCCATCAACACCGATAAGGCGAATTCAGTTTTGCCGCTTCCAGGCGTGCCGACAATCAGCCTCGCCGCTCCATCACGGTCGATGCCGTCCAGCACTGTTCCAGGTTCAAGTCTCGTCATCATGGCTCCAGCCTAAACCCGACCGTCACAGAGGGAAAAATTTTACCGAACCCGACGAAGAATCGTACCCTTGACGGTATCCTGTAGAACGAATGCAGGGAGAGCGCATTTTCCAAGGAGGGAGGGAACAGATGGACAACATTCCGATGAGACCGCCGAAGCTGCCCGGATATGATTTCGTCCAGATGTTGGGAAGCGGTGCCACCGCCACGGTGTACCTATATAACCAGCGTATGCCCGCACGCCCGGTGGCGGTAAAGGCCAGCGCCAAAACCCTTGACCCACGGGCCGCTGCCCTGTTCAACCGCGAGGCCAACTTCATGGCCAAGCTGTCATCCCACCCGTACATTCTGCCGGTATATGGTGCCGGCGTCACCTCCGATGGCCATGGCTACATCGTCATCGAATATGCGCCGGGCGGCACCTACAACAGCATCATGAAGGCCCGGTCCATGACCTGCGAGCAGGTACTCGACCTCGGCATCAAGCTGTCAAGCGCGCTGTTCACCGCGCATCGCAGCAATATCATCCATCACGACATCAAGCCCAGCAACATTCTCATCACCTCGCAGGGCTTGCCTGTTCTGGGTGATTTCGGTATCTCCACCGATGTGTATGACCGCACCGAAACCGGATTCTCGCCGCCGTGGGCACCGCCTGAGGTGCTTCAGCATCTGACCAATGGTTCGGAAGCCGCCGACATCTATTCACTGGCGGCCACCCTGTACGCCATGTTCGTCGGCTGCTCGCCATTCCAGCACGATTATCACCCGCGTTCGCAATCGGAACTGATTTCGCTGATCGTCAACCAGCCATTGCCTCGCCTCAACCGCCCCGACGTGCCGGCCGATGTGGAAGCGGTGCTGCGCCGGGCCCTGAACAAGGACCCCGACCAGCGGTACTACTCCGCGTTGGAGTTCGCACGTGCCATGCAGCGTGTGCAATTCGCATATTTCGGGCATGCCACTCCCGTTACCGTGGAAGGGATGCCGGCCTATCCCAAAGACATCGAGCGTCGGCTCCGGGCCACGGACCAGCGAGATCAGATCACCCGTTCGTCACGGCGATGGGTCAAACCGGTGGGTATTACCGTCGGTATACTTGCGGCGATCACCGCAGCGGCACTGATATTCGCCTTCGTGGTCGTTCCCCGCATGGACAGCGCCACCGGATCAGATACCAAACAGGTGGCGACGCCCGGCACCAAGGATGATGACAACAACCGCAATAATCAGGATGACGTGATCACCGATACCGCGAACGCCCAGATTCCTTCCCCGGAGAATCTGAACGGCACCTATGCGGCGGATGGGTCATCCGTGACGTTCACCTGGACGAATCCAGACCCGCAAAGCGGTGATACCTATGCGTGGGCCATAGTGCAGGGCAGCAATACCGACCAGAGCGCGCAAACCGTCACAACGTCAGATCCCACGGTGACCGTCAACGCGCAGGAAGGCTCGCAGACCTGCATTCAGGTGTCCATTGTGCGCAAGAACCGCCAGATGTCCGTCAGCCCCGCCATCGCCTGTGCGGCCAAGCCGCAAGAATGATCCGCTCGCCACTGCCGGGCATGCCACCCTGGCATTGCGTATCGCATCAGACGTGCGCCCAGCAGCGGCGAATTCACCAAATGGACAACAGGAACGGCAGGTATTGGAACCGTAAAGCGTTGTCATTACACCAGCAACCAGAGAAAACAGGGGTCAGGGAGTTCAGATGGCCACATCGTCCCAGTCATACGATCGTCGCCGACGCATCAGCGCGGCTTTGCGCCGCCTTATGCCCTCCGGAGGGCATACGTGGACGGTTCCCGTAATCACGCTCCTGCTGCTTCTGGGACTTGTTGCCGGCGCGGTGATCATGAGCACCGTCACGCGCCGCCATGTGCAACTGGACGATGGCACCGTATGGGTCACTTCGCTGAAAAACCAGAAGGCCGCACGATTCAACGTAAAGAACAAGGAGGCCGACGCCGGCGTCTCCTCCTCCGCCCCACGATTCGACATCGCACAGCATAATGGCGACACCATCCTGACCGAAACGACCAAAGCCTCCACCATCAAGGCATCCACGGTCAGCACCGGTGTCAAGACCGACATCAAAGCCAACACCACCACTGTGGTCGGCGGGGATACCGCAGCCCTGATCAACGAGAAGACCGGCAATGTGTGGACCGGCTTGTCGGAAAACCTTGATTCCGTGACCCCCACCACTTCCGATCCGAAAATAAAGCTGGGCGAGGGCGGGCGCATCGCAGTAACCCACGATGGCAAGGTCTACGGATACCGTCCATCCGACGGTATGGTGCTGCGTCTTGACAATCCCAGCAGCGCCAAGGCCAAAACCCTCGAATCGCTGACCGACGGCAAGCAGCAGACCGTTGAAAGCTTTACCGTCATCGGGAGCACGCCGGTAATCGCAACCGGCAAAACCGTCATATTCAAGGGCGGCCGCGTCGATGTCGACACGACCGGCACCCTCACCCTTCAGGAGCCTCCCACCGATGACATACAGTCCGATTGGGTGGCCGCGGCATCACCGAGAGGCCTTGCGCTTATCCCGTTGAAGTCCAATGCCAAGGCGAATTTCATAGCCAACGGGGGCAAGGCGAATCCAGCACGACCGGTATCGTCCAAGGGCTGCGTGTACTCGGCTTGGAGCCAGAAGGCCAGCAACTACATTCGCGCCTGCTCCCCCACGGATACCAGCGTCAAGCCGCAAACCCTCGAATCCGTCAATACTACTTCCGAATTGGTGTTCCGCACCAACCATCGCCTTGTGGTGCTCAACGACACGGTTAACGGCAATGTGTGGAACCCTGAGGATTCCACCAAAGTCATCAAAATACAGTGGAACAAAATACAGACCGAGCAGACCGAGAAAGAACAGCAGAACAACGACTCGGCCAACAACCACCACGACTTCTCCAAGACCTGTTCCGCACAATCCGGCCAAATCAAAGCCGAGGATGATGAAATCGGCGCACGAGCCGGTTCGGAACAGATTCTCGACGCGCTGCGCAATGACGAGCAGACCGATTGTTCCGTACTGAAAATCACCAAGGTTGGCGCACCAAACAACAAAGACGTCACCATTTCGCCGATTTACGACGGCCGGTATCTGCAACTCGATGCCTCCGCCGCATCCGCAGGCACCGTTACCTTTACTTACGATATTTCCGATGGTCGCGGCCAGACCTCTTCCGCCACGGTGACCGTAACCCTGAATGATGGAGGCAACCACGCTCCCGTACAGTTCGACACTCCTCCCGAGATCGATGTGGAGCAGGGAGCCAGTTATACCGCCAATGCGCTGAGCAGCTTCAACGATCCGGATGGAGACCCGCTCACTCTGGTCTCCGCTGTGGCCCAGAACACCGACCAGGTGCAGGTGTCCACCCGAGCCGACGGCCAGCTTACGTTCAACACCGGTGCGCTGGCGTCGGGACGTGTGGGCGTCGAGGTCACCGTCTCCGACGGCACGGCAACCGGCACCGGCATGGTGTATTTCTCGGTCAAGCCCGCGAACACCTTGGCCGCGGTCATCGACCCGGTAGCGAAAACCACCGTTCCCAACACGGATACCGTCGTCAAGCTGTCCTCTTATGTGCATGGCACTTCCTTGCAGCCGGCACAACTGACTCAGGTGGATACGCCCAACGGCGCTTCGACGACCACCAATGCGGCGGATATGTCGTTGACGTTCAAGGCCACCAATCCCGGCACCTATTATGTGCCCTACATCATTACTCAAGGTTCGATTCCGGCCACCGGATTGGCTCGAGTCGAGGTGCAGCCTGCCACCGGCGAGGCCGCCAAACCGGTTGCCGCCAACGATGTCGCCCTGCTTGGCGCGGATAATACCGCCATTGTGGAGCCGCTCACCAATGACGTCGATCCGATGGGCGGTGTGCTGTCCGTCACCACGGTGAGCGCACCGGCCGACTCCGGCATCAAGGTTGGTCTCGTCAGCCATAAGCGCGTGTATATCACCGCGCGTCAGGTGCCCACGAAGCCCGTCGCCCTTACCTACACCGTGGCCAACGCCTCCGGAACCGCCAAGGGCACCATCGTGTTGCAGCCGCCGGCTCTGGCCACCTCGAATTCAGTGCCCAAGGCCAGCAATATCAATGCCCAGGTGCGTACCGACGGCATCGTGTCCGTGGATGTGCTTGACCATGTGGCCTACTCGGATGGCACCACGGTCAAACTCAAGAACAACCTGCAATACGACAAGGGGACGTTCAAGGGTCTGGCCTTCGTCTCTGGAGACACGGTCCGCTACCAAGCATCCAGCGAGACCGGCAACTTCCCCATCACCTATACGGTTGAAGACAATCTGGGTAATGTGGCTTCCGCCAATATCACCATTACCGTGCATAAGAGCGACGCAGCGAGCAAGGCCGCGCCAACCCCGCATGACGCCGAAGCGCAGGTTGCCGCCGGGCAGAAGGTCCGCATCCCCATCACACTGACCGGCATAGACACGGATGGCGACGACGATCAGCTGTTGGGTCTGGGCAACAAGGCACCCACGCTGGGCCGCATATCCGAAGTCGGTTCCGACTACTTGGTCTATGAAGCGTATCCGGATTCGTCCGGCACCGACACCTTCTCCTATGCCGTGGAGGATTGGACCGGTCAGCGCGCACAGGCGCAGATCCGCGTGGGCGTATTCCAAGGATCGTCCGACTCCGGCGTATACGCCAGGGATGACGAAATCACGTTGAGGCCCAATACGGCCGCAACCGTGCCGGTCGCGCAGAACGACATCTCCGGCGACAACACCAATCTGACCGTCGACAAGCATGTCGAGGTCCAAGGTCTCGACGGGGTGAGCGTGAAAGACAATATGATCTCCTTCACCACGCCCGGCAGCGCCACCACCGACTATATCGCCTACACGGTCAAAGACAAGGCCGGCTTGTCCGATACGGCCACCCTCACGGTAAACGTGGATCCGAGTGCCGCCATCGAGCCGCCTACCGCCTACGACTATCGTGTGCCGTCCGCCGCCACCATCGATAAGAAGTCCGTGGATGTGGATGTTTCCCAGTGGATCGCCAATCCTTCCGGCACAGCCAATGAGCTCAAGGTCGGCGTGCATCCCTCCGCCAGCGCTCACGCTCACGTCAAGGGCGGCGAGCATTCGACCACCATCACCGTCGACCTGACGTCACAGGCGCGAGCCGTGCCTTACACGGTGACCAATACGAAATACAACATCACCTCCACCGCGTTCATCCAGGTACCGGCCTATGGTGTCTTTCCGCCCACGCTGCGTCCCAAGGCACCGGAATTGAAGGTCAACTCGCGCGAGACCATTGAAATCAACATCAATGACTATGTCCGCGTCGGCGCCGGCAAGGAACCGTATATCGAAAGCGCTGATTCCGTCAGCGCCACCAAGGCTTCCAACTCCGATTTCTACGTGAACGACAAGACCCTGAAGTTCACTGCGGCAAAAGACTACGCAGGCCCCGCCTCCATTACCTTTACCGCTGTGGATGGCAAGCAGGGATCGGATAAGACCAAGATCATCAATTCCGCAGTGATCACTCTCCAGATCACGGTGATAGGCCGCGATGTGCCGCCGCCCACGTTCTCGTCCTCCACTATTGATGTCGAGGCGGGCGCGGACCCCAAGACCGTTGATCTGACGGCGCTCACCCATGCACCGTCCGGCGTGTATGACGACGAAAAGCAATACACGTATTCCGGTGGAAGCTCATCATCCAGGCAAATCACCGCAAACCTGTCCCGTTCCGGTAGCTTGCAGGTTTCCGCCACCAAGGATGCCGCTCCTGGCACCACCGCGTCCATTCCCGTGCAAATCGCATACGGCGCGGGCACCGTGAATGCCGGTGTGACCGTGCGCGTAGTGTCTTCGACCCGTCCGCTGACACGCGTCGGCAACAAGACGTTGAAGATCAAGGCCGGTGCCAGCGATGCCGTGAACGTGCTTACCGGCGCGTACAATCCGTTCCCCGATTCCTCGCTGACCGTCATCAGCTGCAAGGCGGATGACGCCGCCAAACTCACCATCGCCGGATGCGATGCCTCCGGAAACATCACCATCGCCGTCGCATCCGATGTAGGTGCTTCCACGAACACCGTGCTCGTCACCGTGCAAGACGGCACCAAGTCCAAGGATCGTGAAGTCACCGCATCGATTACCGTGTCCGTGATCGACAAGCCCGAGCCGCCACTGCTCTCTCCCGTAGCCGGGGAACCGCAGGACAGCGCGGTCAGCCTCACATGGACGCCCGGTGCCGCCAATGGCAGCCCGATCACCAACTACAAGGTCAGTTGGACCGGTGCCGTCACCGGAGAGAAGGATTGCGGTACCGTCACCTCATGCCAGGTCACTGGTCTGAAGAACGGCAAAACCTATTCCTTCACCGTCGCCGCGCGAAATGACGTCGGCTGGTCCAAGCCGTCCACCGCCGTCGAAGCCACACCGGACAAGGTGCCGTCCGCTCCCACCGATGTTACGGTCACAGGTGGCAATAAAACCGCCAAGGTGACGTGGAAAGCGCCGAGCGGTGATTTCAGCGCCGTCGACAACTATTCAGTGACCGTCACCGGTGCAGGTGCTCCGCAGACCAAGGAAACCGGCAATACGGCCACCGAGCTGTCGTTTACGTTCAACAACAACGACATTTCCGATGGCACCGCCATTACGGCGACCGTCAAAGCCCATAACAAAATCAATTGGAGTGCCGAGTCCGCCGCATCGCCGTCAGAGAAGATCTGGGGAGACCCGGATGCGCCGAACATTGCGTTGTCGAACGACGACACCACGGTAACGGCGAAAGTCACTCTCGGCAATAACCGCAATGCCGGCTGCCGGCGAATTTCCTTGGGAGGAGACGTCAAGGACACCATCGATTGCAGTGACAGTGGCGCTACGTTCGATATCAATGAGAACGATTTGAACACCCGGGAAATCACCGTAACGGCCACCGTGGTGCCGCAGCGCGATGCTTCCTCCGGCACGGGCAAGAGCAGCTTTGTCCCGCAGTACAAGGTCCAGCCGCCCACTGACGTCTACACCACCGGATCCGGCAGTACATGCACCGTGCATTGGACCAAGCAGGGACATGCGCAGTCCTACAGCGTGACTGCCGATGGCATCGATTCCGGTACAGCTACTAACCGGAACTCACTCGACTTCCGAATGAGTCCTTGGGCCAAATGCAACACCGCATCGGTGCAACAGGTGTTCAACGGCGCTACCAGCGACGCCGTCACCGGAGGCCCGCACAATGGCGCTCCTTACACCTATGAGAAGAAGGCTGTAATCAACAAACCGCAGGAGCTGCGCTGGTCAGACAACGCTCACGTCATTAACGTCACCGGCGGTTCGGTTGATGTCTATGGCAAGTCGGCCACTGTACAAATCATCATCAATGGCCAACCGTTCACGTGGAACTCCGGCCAGCCATTGGATGTCACCGACTTGGCCGTGGCCGCCGATGGCAACTACGCGTGGAGCGTCAAAGTCACCGGCGGGCCGGGATACTCCGGTCTCGACAACACTGCGGACGGAGGCAGCGTCGCGGGCACACGTCCCTCTGACTCCTCGGAGGGGACCAAGTCGCTCAAATCCGGTACCGATGTCACCACTTTGGCCAAGAACCCCTGGATTCTTGGTTTCGGCAATACCCCAATATCGTCAACCACCATTCACAAGCAGTAGGAGAACATCCATGAGCGAGAACATCGATGACGCGACGCAGTTGTCTGACACGACCCGTCTGTCCGACAGCACGCAGCTATCCGACAGCACGCACTTGTCCGACGCCACGCACCTGGCATCCGCACCACACACCGGCACGACCCCAAGCACCGAGTCGGCGCCGCAGTCCGTTGCGCTGCCTAACCTGCCGCAGCGGCCGTCACAAGCGCCGTCAGAAAAGCCGTCTCCTACTACTGATGCGGCCTCCATTCCTGC
>ERZ791897.810-NODE-810-length-18597-cov-5.434365_pt1 | contig 18597 bp, 13 predicted proteins | sample MGYA00510152_ERZ791897 | MGnify/ENA primary metagenome ERZ791897 (study PRJEB30046, sample SAMN00792050) | human gut metagenome | study: EMG produced TPA metagenomics assembly of the A metagenome-wide association study of gut microbiota in type 2...
GTCTTAGCTGCTTAAAAATATTTTATTTTTGTCTAACTTTTTTGTTGCACTTCAACTAGAGGTCTTTTTTGTTATTTAGGAAGGACTTGCAAGCGGACTTCAAGTTTTTTAGCTTTGATCAAGTCTTCATGCTTAATCGTAGTCGTGATTTCTTGTCCATCTAAACGGTAGTAATCTACGAAGTTGTTGCTTGGATAGTTGTTATAAGTTTGCAAGCATAAAGTTTGTTCGTTTGCTAGATGCAAGACTACCTTATCAAACAACGGAATGCCTAAGACATATTGCCCTAAACCTGGTGTTACTGGATAAAAGCCTAAGCTAGAGAAGAGATACCAACTACTCATCGAACCGTTATCTTCATCGCCTGGATAACCGGTAAAACCATCATCAAAGCAAGTCGTCAATAACTGCTTGACTAAAAGTTGCGTGCTAGCTGGTTCTTGGCAAAGGGCAAACAAGTATGGTAAATGGAAACTTGGTTGATTAGAAATAGCAAGCTGGCCAAATGGTTGGGCTGCCATTTCACGCATTTCATGGATTGTCATGTTGTAGCTTCCTACATTATAGCGAGCATCTTGATTGACTAATTGATGTAGCGTTTGGGCAAATTTTTGATTGCCGCCACTAAGTTCGATTAAGCCAGGGAAATCTTGGTAAACGGCAAAACTATTTTGCCATGCGCTACCTTCCGTAAAGCCGCATCCCCAAGTGATGCTTTCGTAATCGGATGTAAAGTTGCCGTTACGATCTTTAGGGTGCATCAAGTTGTGCTCTTTATCAAATAAGTTACGGTAGTTTTGGCTACGTTTTTGATATTTTTGAGCGATGTCTTGTTTGCCTAATTTATTAGCAACAACGCTGATCAACCAGTCTGAATAAGCATAGTCTAGTGTTTTGTTGACACTTTCGTGGATGTCACAAGGGACATAACCTAATTTGAGGTATTCTGCTAGACCTTCACGCCCGTATTTAGGATCATCGCTAATCGTTTCAGCGCCATGAATCATTGCTTCTAAAAATTCCGGCATCAAATCAGTTGCAATGCCTTTAACACAAGCATCGGCAATCAATGCATCAATCATTGTTCCTGGCATCATGCCACGTTCGTCAGGAGATAACCAGCGAGGTAAAAAGCCGGTTTCACGATAGCTATTCAAGAAGCCTTCTAAAAATTCAGCATATTGATTTGGCCATAACAACGAATAAAGTGGGAAGCTTGTCTTATATGTGTCCCAAAAACCGTTGTTGGTGAATAATTTACCACTAGCGACTTTTTTATCTTTAGTGTTGTAATGAATTGGTTGTTGTTGTTCATCTAATTCATAAAAACGTGTTGGATAAAGCAACGCACGGTAAAGGTTATGATAAAACGTGCTGACATTTTTGTGATTATTATCGCTGATTTCAACTACGCTAAACTTTTCATTCCAAGCTTGGAGGCTTTGGTTGCAAAGTGTTTCAAAATCATCAGCAGCAATGCGTTTCAAGTTAAGGCTAGCTTGGGTAGTTGAGATAAAGCTAGTAGCGAAATGAATTTCACAGGCGACACAATTTAATGCTACATAAAGCGTGTCATCTTTGATTTTTAAAGTATCTAAAGTAGCGCTTGTTGGTAATTTGAAGGCTGTAAACATTGTGAAATCAGGATCTTCACAGTCTGCAAAGTTCTTGAAGCTAACAAGTAAAGTTGAAGCATCGGTTCCTATGACTTGCATCTTAGGTGCGCTTAACTTAAACCAAAGTTTTTCTTGGTTCAAAGCACTAAACTGTAAACAACCACCATAAGTTGTTGCACAAGCTTGCGTTAAGACATTTTGAGTGATGTCTTGAATGCGTAGGAAATGAGGTGCAAAGTGTGCCTTAGTTGCATCATAATCGCTTGGTTCGGCGGAAAGCTTTGTTTGAGCTTGCATTGTAAAATGTTGGAAATCACCGATCCAAGGACTTGGTTGATGAGTTAGACGAATGCCACAATAAGTGTGGGCATTAGGATTAAACCACCAACTAGTTTCTTCTGGGGTCGTTTGAACGCTTAAATAATTCATCGCAAACGGCACCCCAGTTAGAGGTAAGGTGTTACCGTTTGAAAAAGCAAAAGTACTGTCCGTTCCTAGACGGGTATCGATTTGTGTGATGTTCATTGATATTTACTCCTTTAATGTTGATTGACGCGCGACTAGCTTGACGGGCACTGTTTGATGTTGATTTAACAAACGTGCCGGATCGTTGATTTGAGTTAATAACAAATCAACGGCGTTTTGACCTAATTCATAGAAATCTTGTCCGATACTGGTTAAAGGCGGATCGAATAACTGTGCCATTGGCAAGTCATCAAAGCCAATCAAGGCAATATCTTCAGGAATTTTTAGGCCATTTTTCTTCAATTCAAGTCCTAAACGTAAAGCCACGATGTCGTTTTCGGCAATCAAAGCTTGAATATTTTGTTCTTTTAAATAACTAATTAACTCGTTTTCTTCAAGCTGCGCCATCTGTTGGGTCCAAGAAAGTGGTGTGCTTTGGCGGTCACAAAATGTCCGATAAGCGTTGAGGTAACCAAAAAAGCGCGCAGCCACTGTGCCACTGAAATCTTCCCAAAATGGTGTCTTAGCAAAAAAAGCAATCCGTTGGTAACCGTGGATAGCTAGGTGTTCAACGGCAATTTGGCCGCCGTAGTTGTTATCACTGGTAACGCTTGGGATGCCAAGATGAGCGATTTCTTTATCCAACAAAACTAATGGTTTTTTGGCTAAGTAAAGTTGTAAAAGATAAGGTAATTCCAAGGTGAGATTTTGTGGATAGTAGATGATCCCGGCATATTCGGTCAATAATTTGTCGATATCCATATTTAAAAATGCTGAGTTTTGAATCGACAACAACTGCCAAGTCGTCCCAGTTAAAGTTTGTTGAATCCCACTAAGATAATTACCAAGATCTAAATCGCCGGCAAAAGGTAATACAAGCAATAGTTTGCGTGAATTAGTGCCGACATGTGGTTTAACAAAACTGCCTTTACCTTGAATGCGATAGATCAAGCCATTTTCTTCAAGTTTGTTTAAGGCATGCTTTGAGGTGATACGACTGACACCGTATTTGAGCGAAAGAGCATTTTCACTGGGTAGCTGTTGATCAGGAGCATATTCGCCCCGCAAGACAGCTAAGCGCAGTTTTTCATAGATTTCTTGATACTTTGCCATCTTCATCCTCCTGGTTGGTATATTACTAACATCCCACTTTTTAAAGGATTTAGCGTTTTCATTAACAATTTAAACAGATAACATGATATATTTCAAGTATAAAAATATACCAAAGGGGAATTAAAATATGACAAAACAATTACCCACAGGAGTTACCCAATTAATTACAGAAATCAAAAATAAGTGCGGCACACAACATGCTGCTTGGGCCAAGACGTTTGAATTGACCTTTGCAGATACTTTAAAAAATGCACTTGTTGAAGATGAACATGGCATCTTTGTGTTAACCGGTGATATCCCAGCCATGTGGCAACGTGATTCCACGGCTCAATTAAGACCTTATCTGGTGTTAGCCAATAAAGATCCAGAGATATTTGCGATTATCTCTAAGGTTATTAAACGTCAATTTTTCAATATGAATCTAGATCCGTATGCTAATGCCTTTAATCAAAGTGCGAATGGCGCAGGCCATCAAAGTGATGGTACGCAGATGAGTCCATGGATTTGGGAGCGTAAATATGAAATCGACTCATTGTGCTATCCAGTCAACTTGGCGTATTTATTCTGGAAAAAAACCGCAAGTACTCAACATTTTGATGCGGAATTTGAAAGTGCAACGGCTAAGATGTTAGATGTTTTAGAAACAGAATTAGACCATAATAATTCGAGCTATTATTTTATTCGTACCGTTGATCATCCTGAAGATACTTTACCTAATGCGGGTAAAGGTGGGGACTTTGGCTTGACTAAGATGACATGGAGCGCTTTTCGTCCTAGCGATGATCGAGCAAAGTATGGCTATTCAATTCCAGCCAATCTTTTTGCTAAAGCTAGTTTGTTGCAATTAGCCGAAATTTATAGCGAAGTCAAAAACGATGAAGCCTTTGCTACTCGTTGCTTTGAATTAGCCCAAATTATCGGACAAGGCATTCAAGAATATGGTTTGATGAAAAATAAAGCAAATCAAGATATTTACGCCTATGAAACTGATGGTTTAGGAAATTACTTGTTTATGGATGATGCTAATGTTCCAAGTTTATTGAGTCTGCCTTATCTAGATGCCATCGATATTGCCGATCCAATCTACCAAGCAACACGTGCAACGGTATTAAGCAAGGAAAATCCATATTATTACGAAGGTAAATATGCTAAAGGCTTAGGTTCGCCACATACACCTGCTAATTATGTTTGGCCAATCGCTTTAGCTATCGAAGGCTTAACACAATCTGATAAGAAACGTAAGGCCGAAATTTTAGATAATCTAACCCAAACAACAGCTGGGACTAATATGATGCATGAAGGCTTTGATGTAAATGATCCAAGTCAATTTACCCGTGAGTGGTTTTCTTGGGCAAATATGATGTTTTGTGAATTGTTGTTAGATTATTTTGATATTCGTGTCAAAGATTAATGGAGGAATTTAAAATGTCAAAAAAGAAAGTATACATTGTTTCTCATAGCCATTGGGATCGTGAATGGTACATGGGTTTTGAACATCATCATATGCGCTTAGTGCAATTGATGGATGATTTGTTTGATTTGTTTAAAAACGATCCAGACTTTCACAGTTTTCATTTAGATGGACAAACAGTCATTTTGGATGATTATTTGGCAGTACGTCCAGAAAAACGTGCCGAACTAGAACATTGGATTAAAGCGGGTAAGCTTAAGATTGGACCTTTTTATATCTTGCAAGACGACTTTTTGATCAGTTCAGAAGCAAATGTGCGTAACACACAATACGGGATTAAGGAATCTAAAAAATATGGTCAACCCGTTCCTTTAGGCTATTTCCCAGATACATTTGGAAATATGGGCCAAACTGCACAAATGATGCAACTTTCAGGTCTTGATACGGTTGCCTTTGGACGTGGGGTTACACCAACTGGATTTAACAATCAAACAGGCCAAGGCGAGTATGACTCGACTTATTCAGAAATGTGGTGGGATGGTCCCGATGGCAGCAGGGTTTTAGGGATTTTATTTGCTAACTGGTATTCAAACGGTAATGAAATTCCAGTTGAACGTCAAGCTGCACAAAAATATTGGCAACAAAAGCTAGCGGATGCCGAAAAATTTGCGGCTACCGATGATTTGTTGATGATGAATGGGGTTGACCATCAACCGGTCCAAAAAGACCTCAGTCAAGCTATCAAGGTTGCCAATGAATTATTCCCAGATTACGAATTTATCCATTCAAGCTTTGAAGAATATATCATGGCATTGAAAAAAGATTTGCCAAAGGATTTATCAACCATCTCTGGTGAATTGACTTCTCAAGCAACAAGTGGTTGGTATACTTTGGCTAACACTTCATCTGCACGTGTGTATATTAAACAAAAGAATACCGAAGTACAACGTTTGTTAGAAAATATCACAGAACCAGCAATATTAATTGCAGATGGTAATAATGAAAGCAACCAAGATCGCTTGGATTTTGCTTGGAAGACGCTTTTGCAAAATCATCCACACGATAGTATTTGCGGTTGTTCGGTTGATGAAGTCTTCCCTGGTGTAATGCATAGATTTGAAACGGCCAGCCAAGTGGGACAAGATTTAACCCAAAATGCGTTGGCTAAATTTGCCGCTCAAATCGATACCAGCAAGTTTAGTGCCAAGGCACATCCATTTGTGGTGATTAACACTAGTGAAAGTCCTAAACAAGAAGAAGTTGTTATCAGTGTTAAGGTAAACCAACGTCTCTTTAAAGACAGTGCACCACAAGCCGCTTATGATGAAATGCTAGCGTATGTCAATGAATTAAAAGATCTAGCAATAATCGATGAAGACAAACAGATTCAACCGGCTAAAATTTTACGCCGTTATGCTCGTTTTAATTATGATTTGCCAGATGACAAGTTCCGTGTGCCATACATGGCGGCTTATGTTGATGTTGCGGTTGCACCAAAACTTGCAGCATTTTCATGGAAGACATTAGCGTTAGTAAGTGATTGCCCACAAGTTGTTAAGGAAAACTTGTGCCAAGATACGCAAGCAATCTTAGAAAATGCGCGTCTCAAGGTAAGCGTGACTCCTAATGGAAAAATCGATGTTTTGGATAAAAAGACCAATAAACAATACACTGACGTCTTGCGCTTTGAAGATACAGGAGATATCGGTAATGAGTATATTTACAAGCGTTCTAGCGATAATAAACGCTTATTCTTCAAGGCACCACTTAAAAAGATGGTTAAAGATAGTCTCTTAAACGGCCAAGTTCTACGTTATTCACATGAAGAGCTTTTACCACAAAGTGCTGATGAGCGCTTGGCTTATGAACAACAAGCGGTGATTGATATTACAAACCGTACAGCTGGCCGCAGTCAAAAATTAGTGCCATTTAAACTTGATGTAGAGCTTAAATTATTGGATGATGAAAATCGCTTGCAAATCAATGTTTCAGGTGATAACAACATCTTAGATCATCGTCTAAGAGCTGTGGTGACGACTGATTTTGGTGCAACAGAGCATTTTGCTGAATCGATTTATGAAGTGGTTAAACGGCCAAATAAAGTGGCTAAGACTTGGGAAAACCCAGAAAATCCACAACATCAACAAAGTTTTGTGGCTTTAAAAGGCACAGATGCAAGCATTGTTGTGGGCAATTTTGGTTTGAATGAATATGAAGTAGACCAAAATGGTAATGAAATTGCAGTGACATTATTGCGGTGTGTCGGTGAAATGGGTGACTGGGGTTATTTCCCAACACCACAAGCGCAATGTCAAGGGCCTTTCAATGCGCAACTTTCATTAGCATTTACCGATGGCTCGCAAGTAGAAGAATTAATGGCTTATAAACAAGCTAGAAGTGCCCAAGTTAAACTCTTGAGCGTTCAAAGCCAACATCACGCAGCAACATTAGCTCCAAGTGCAACTTATTTAAGCGTAGATAATCCTGCATTTGCGATTACAGCTACACAAAAATTGCCAAGTGGTGAGGTTTTGGTACGTGGTTATAATATGACTGCGCAAGCACAAGATGTAGTTGTTAAGTATCAAGGACAAGAGGCTGATAGTGTGGTTGATTTGAACAATGCTAAAATGGTGGTTGCACCAAATACAACCTTACGTCCAGCAGAAATTAGAACCTATCAATTTTAAAAATTAGAGGTGGAGTAAATGAAGTTAAATTTTGTTGATTTATCACAGCAATATCAAACAGCCGCTACTGAATTTTTAGCTACAAAAACTTATGCATTAGACGACGAAATCACGGTTAGTCCACGTCCAAAAGCAGGGGTAAGCATCATTAAACAAGGCTCAAAAGGACAGATTCAAGCTAGCAGTGTAACTAACTTTTTACGTGGACTCAATATGTATTTAGCGTTAGCCAAAGAACAAGCAGACTTTAAAGTGGATGAAGATGCACGCTTTGAAACAGTCGCAGCAATGCTTGATGTTGCTCGTAATGGGGTAGCAAACGTTGCTTATTTAAAGAAAATGATTGCTCGTTTGGCTAGTTTAGGCTACACAGAATTGTGGTTATACCTTGAAGATGAATTTGAAATTCCGGAATATCCTTATTTTGGAGCACAACGTGGGCGTTATAGTCAAGCACAATTACACGAATTAGCTCTTTATGCTGATCGGTTAGGCTTGGTTTTAGTTCCAGCAATCCAAACGTTAGCACATTTGCGTAATGCTTTGAAATGGCAAGCTTTTGAAACGATTCGCGATTCTGATGAAAACTTATTTGTCGGTAAAAAAGAAACAAGAGATTTCTTATTAGCCGAACTAAAAGCAGCTAGTGCACCATTTTTAACTAAAAAGATTCATTTAGGGATGGATGAAGCTTATAAATTAGGGCGTGGCCGTTACATGGATGAGATGGGTTATCGTGATCAATCTAAATTAATTTTAGAACATCTTGATGTGGTCAATGAATTGTGTGAACAATTAGATTTAAAACCTATGATGTGGAGCGATATGTGGTTTACAATCGCAAGTCCAAAACACCAAATGTATGACCTAGACGCTGATTTTAGCATCTATGATAAATTACCAAATATCAGCCAAGTTTATTGGGATTACTATAATGAATACCAAGATCACTATGAACCTTTGATGAAACGTCATTTTGAATTGACTGATGATGTAGTCTTTGCGGCTGGGATTTGGAGTTGGATTGGAATGGCACCAAGTCAAGGAAAGATGCTTGCAACCTTAAAAGCTGGAACGGCAGCAGCCAAAGCAACCGGTATTAAACAAATTGCAGCTACTTCTTGGCATGATGATGGTGCAGAAACACCATTTGAAGCAATGTGGCTTGGGTGGCAGACATTTGCCGAATATAATTACTATGACAATGTTGATGCAAAGCATTTGCGCAAAATGTTTAAACTCTTACAAGATAAAGACTATGACAGTTTTATGCTGTTAGATCGATTTGACTTGCTTGAAGGTGAAGTAAACCATGATGGCGATAATTTAAGTAAGATTATGTTGTATGAAGATTTGTTAAATCCACGTTATTATTTGAATTATCAAGGCTATGATTTAGAAAGCTACTATCAACAATTAGCCACTAAGCTTAAAAAAGCTAAGGTTAGTGCTGAAGATGAATTGCTCTTTAGACATTATTACTTGTTAGCACAAACGCTAAGCAAAAAGGCCAAAGCAGTTAAGTTGATTCAAGAAGTAACTAAAGAAACAGTCGCACAAGCTCAAGAAGCCTTGGTGGCATATCGTAATAGTTTATTAGACTTTAGCGCTAATTTCCGGACTATTTGGCATGATAAGCGTCATCCACAAGGCTATGAAGTCATCGATATTCGCTTGGGTGGACAACTTGCACGAATTCAAACTGCGCAGGTTCGCTTAAATAATTGGTTAGATGGTCGAGATGAATTAAGTGATGTCTTTGCACCAAAAGTTTTGATGGATAAATTTACGAGTGGTCCAATTGGACACGGTCGCTATATGGAAATCGCTAGTGCTAGTGATATTTCCTGGTAAAAATGAACCCAAAGATTAGCCTTGCTAGTCTTTGGGTTTTTTATTAAAAAAAGTAAAGTTGGTATATTGTTTGGGTATAAGATATATCCGCAATCTTTAGTTTATGCACTAACCTCTTTAGTTTGTATATTTAGAAAATACAGAAAACGCTTTAATATTAATTTATAAAGATTGAAAGGGGTTGAAGAAGGTGGAAGCAACAACACCTACTACCAAAAAACACAATGGAAAGAAAAAGAAGAATTTCTTTCAAAAACTCTGGGAAAATCGGGTATTTTTCTTATTAGTTACACCAGGGACATTATTTTTGATTATTTTCTTCTATATTCCTGTCTTAGCTAATGTGGTGGCCTTCCAAGACTTCCAATATTCAGAAAATGGTTTTATTTACAGCTTGTTCCATAGTCCATTTGTCGGATTACAGAACTTCGTATTCTTCTTTAAATCAGCCGATTTCTGGATTGTGTTACGTAACACTGTAGGATATAACTTGACATTCCTTTTACTTAATTTCTTCTTTGCAATTTTCTTTGGGATTGTTATGAGTCAATTGCGTAACCGTAAGTTGCTTAAGTGCTATCAAACAGCGATGCTCTTTCCATATTTCTTATCTTGGGCTATCTTAGCATACTTCATTTATGCTTTCTTAAGTCCAGATAAAGGGATTTTAAATCATATTATTCAAGTATTTGGCGGCAAACCAATCGACTTTTATAATACGCCAGCAGTTTGGCCATTTATTTTAGTCTTCTTGGGTGTTTGGAAAGGTATTGGATACAACAGTATCTTGTATTTTGCAACCGCTATGGGTATTGATCCAACCTACTATGAAGCTGCGATGATTGATGGGGCTAACAAGTGGCAACAAATTAAAAACGTTACTTTGCCACACATCTTGCCTGTTGCAACTTTGATGTTAATCTTAAATATCGGTGGGATTTTCAGAAGTGACTTTGGGCTATTTTACTTGATTCCACGAAGTTCTGGGACATTGATTAATGTTACACAAACTTTTGATACCTACATCTACCGTGCTTTGACATCTACTAACGATATTGGGATGTCAACTGCCGCAGGGTTGTTGCAATCAATCGTTGGTTTATTATTGATTTTGGTTTCTAATGCAGTCGTACGCAAGTTACAACCAGAATCAGCATTATTCTAGGAGGTGGAAAAATTGCGCAAGAAAAAACACATTTCAGCGGTCGATATTCGTAGTTTTAGTGCGGGACCTAACTTTTGCTTTAACGTGCTTTTAGCAATTTTTGCCTTAAGTTGTATCGTACCGTTTTTCTTCATCATTATTTTGTCGTTAACAAATGAAACCGATATTACTAAGTATGGTTATCAATTCTGGCCAAAACATTGGACGCTTGCAAGTTATCAATACTTGTCTTCTATGGGGACACAAGTTTTGCGTAGTTTAGGCGTGACAGTCTTTGTAACCGTTGTTGGAACGATTATGAACAGTTTGTTTAGTTCGACATATGCTTATGCGATTTCACGACGTGACTTTGCTTATGCGCGTTTCTTTACGATTTTTGCTTTGATTTCAATGCTTTTTGCACCAGGTATGGTACCTACTTACTTGGTTGTAACTCAAATGCTTGGTTTGCGCGATAATGTATGGGCTTTGATTTTACCAATGTGTTTTGGGGTTTATAACGTGTTGATCATGCGGACATACTTTAAGACTTCGATTCCAGAATCGATTCTAGAATCCGCACGAATTGATGGTGCAACAGAACTTAAGATCTTTAGAAGTATCGTTGTTCCTTTGGCAATTCCAGGGATTGCTACAATTAGTTTGTTTACTTGTTTGGGCTATTGGAACGACTGGTTTAACGCTATGTTGTATACAACCAACGAAAATGTTATGCCATTACAATATTTGTTGGTTCGGATTCAAAACAATATCCAAATGCTTACACAACAAATGCAACAAGGTGGTTCAACTATCGCTGCTGGTCAACAAGTACCAACTGAAGGTATGCGGTTTGCGATCGTTGTGGTTGCAACCTTACCAATCGCTTTAACCTATCCATTCTTCCAAAAGTACTTCGTCAAAGGTATGACTATTGGTGGGGTTAAAGGTTAGTTATTTTAATTTACGGTAATAATTTTTAATTATTTCAAATTATATTTTTTATGGAGGGACTTCTCATATGAAAAAATGGGGAAAAGTTCTTACTTTTGCAACAGTTGCTATGAGTGCTTTAACTTTAGCAGCCTGCGGAAGCAAGGGGAGCAGTTCGAGTGACTCGGACAAAACAGTTGTTTCGATGTATATGCCAGGTGATAAGCCAAAGAACTATTCGGCTATGATTAAAGCAGCCAATAAAGAAATCCAAAAAACTTATCCTAAGATTGAATTGGATATGAAATTTATCGGCTGGGGTGAATATGCACAAAAATTCTCAGTTATGGTGACATCTGGTGATGACTATGATTTGGCATTCTCACAAGATTACACAACTAACGCACAAAAAGGCGCTTATGCTGATATGACTGATATGTTAAAGACAACAGCTAAGAAAGCCTATGAAAAAGTTGATCCAGCTTACTGGAAAGGTTTAACCGTTAACGGCAAGATTTATGGTTTCCCAATTAACGCTAACGTTTATGCCCAAAATACAATCGCATTCAACAATACATTCTTGAAGAAATATAACTTAGATCCAAGCAACGTTAAGTCCTATGATGACTTAGAACCATTATTGGCAGCTTTCCATAAAGAAAACCCTAGCGTGGCAGCATTTGCTATTGGTCAAGGCTTCAAAGCTAGCCCACGTGCAATGGAATTCCCATTAGGAAACAGCTTACCATTTGTTGTTGATTCTGATGGTAAAGATACAAAAGTTAAAAATGTTTATGATACACCAGAAATGCAACATATTTTAGAAACCTTGCATAGCTACTACTTGAAAGGCTATATTCCTCAAGATGCTGCAACTTCAAGTACACAATACAACTTGCAAGATAACACTTGGTTCACTCGTCAAGAAACAGTTGGACCATACGATTATGGCAACACAGCATTGAACAACTCTGCTGGTCAAAAAGATAAGATTGTGACAGAACCAATCACAGATGCATACAAGAGTGAAGCTCAAGCTCAAGTTGCTATCTGGACAATTTCTAAGACTTCTAAACACAAGAAAGAAGCTATGCAAGTTTTGAACTTGTTAAACACAGATCCTAAGTTGTTAAACAACATCGTTTGGGGCTTAGAAGGGCAACAATGGAACTTTACAGATAAAGCAGCTGGTAAGATTAAGACAACTAACAAGTATAAAGCAGGCTACTTTATCGGTGCTTGGATGATGGGTAACAACGATATCTTATACACACAAGATACAATTACACCACAACAAATCCAAGAACGTAAAGATAACATTGCAAATGCTAAAGAATCTGCAGCTTTAGGCTTTGTGCCTGATACTTCAAAAGTTAAGACAGAAATTACTAACATTTCAAATGTTATGAGTAAATACTCTGATATCTTAAACACCGGTACCGCAGATCCAATTCCTACAATTGAAAAGATGGATAAAGAACTCAAAGGCGCTGGTTTCGACAAGGTACAAAAGACCTTACAAGAACAATACGATAAGTTCTTAGCTGACAAGAAATAATGAATGCGACAAAATCGCCTTGCAAAAATTGCTGGGCGATTTTTGTGTTATAATTTAGGCGATATATTAGAAAATATGATTATGTTTTAGAGAGGAAGAAAGACTATGTTAGCAAGCGTGATGCAAAATGTTTTTGTCAAAATCTATGTGATTTTGCGCCTTAACTTGATTTTTTGGTTGTTTACCTTGATAGGAGGGGTTGTTTTAGGAATAGGGCCTGCCTTACGGACCGTAACTGAACAATTTATGGATAACCGCTATGAATATCAAGCTTACCATTTTAAGGATGCTTGGCAAACTTACAAAAAATATTTCGTGGTGGCCAATCTTCACTTTTATTTGTTTGCAGTAGTCTTTTTTATCTTGATATATAACTTGTATTTAAGCCTACAAATCAGACAAGCGTGGATCTTATTTGTACAATTTATCTTAGTCTTTGCCTTGGTTTTAACCTTTGTTTCGGCAGCTTTTACACTAGATTTGCTTAGTCGTTACGATACGAATTTAAAATCGGCCTTAAAATTGGCGTTAGGTCATTTTTTTGCAGACTTTAAAGACTTATTAGTGTATTTAATTGGAATCGTCGTGTTGGTGGTTGTTACCAAATTATGGCCGGGCTTTATTTTGTTTATTACGATTGCAACTTTTATTGTTTGGACGGATTGGAGCTCACGTAAATGGCATCAAAAAATAGATCAAATGATAGATTAAAATTTAGTTTTCAACGCTTGATGATCTTATACATGGTGTTGTTAATTGTAGTCATGGGTAGTATTACGACTATCTTGATGGCCAACAACGTTAAGCAATACTTTATCAATCGCAAACAAGCTGAGATTTTAGCACGTAACTGTGTCAGCGAAATGATCGAACGTTATCGGGCAACGACCAATGAATACGGGGAGTATTTATCGTCTGATGTCGATTTTTTAAGTAATCTAGAACAATACTTCCAATTGGATACACCAACTTATGCGCAATATACAATCGATCAAAGTATAAAGACCGGCAAGTACTTTAGTTGGGAACGTGAAACAACGAGTTATTTGATTAAACATCCAGAAATCGCACGCCTTGAATTGCGTTTGACCAATATGGATGCAACCTTTGTAGCGACACAAAAAAATCGCAGCGGCTATGTGATTAACAATCGCACTTTACCAACCAAAAACTCCTTTACTTGTGCCTTAATTAACCCGCAGACGCTAGGGGTAGTTGGTACAATTGAGTTGGAATTTAAAACGCAAGATTTATTGCGACAATTAGGACAGATTAATAGCCAAGCGCATATGCAAATCGTGGTGTTAAACGATGAAGGGCGCATGTTATTGCACTATGATGATCCGATGGTTACCAAAAAAGAGCGCCAAGAAGTAAAACGTGCAATCAGCGATGATAAGTTTAATCTTTTGAAGGGTTATTCCATTCAAACCGACTATTTGAGTGGTAATTATCAGATGTCAATTTTGTTTAGTAATTCAGGTAGCGAGCGTGTGTTGTTTGGACGCTTGGTTCCGATTGCTTTGCTTGGATTATTAGTGCTGATTTTCTTATTGGTGATGCTACAAGTGACTTTTAAGACTTATCAAAGGCAGCTGTTAGCAATCTTAGATACGATGAAAAAAGTTAGTCACGGTGATTTGAAAGCACGGATTAATCAAAGTGAAAAATATACAGACTTAAACGAGTTGGTTATAGGAATTAATTATATGTTAGATGAGATTGATCGATATGTGTATACGATTTATCAACTGCAAATTGAACAACAAGATGCACACATGAAGGCCTTGCGCTCACAAATCAATCCGCATTTTATGGCTAATACATTAGAATACATTCGAATGGCGGCGTTAGATGCGGGACAATATGAATTAGCCAAAGTAATCTATAGTTTTTCAGCGCTGTTGCAAAATAATATCGATCAAGCACAGGTGACAAGTTTTGGTTCTGAGTTAAAGTTTATCGATAAATATATTTACCTATATCAAACGCGTTATCCAGATCGCTTGGCGTACCAAATTAAAATAGATGATGATTTAAAAGGAATTGAATTGCCTAAGTTTACGCTCCAACCATTAGTGGAAAACTACTTTGTTCATGGCGTTGATTTTAGTCGAAGTGATAATGTGATTTCGATTAAAGCATACCGAAAAGATGAGTACGTCTACATTGAAATCATCAACAATGGACGACCTTTAACCCAAGAACAGCTAGCCACCCTTAACGTGCGGATGTTAGATAAGTTGAGTGGTGAAAAGCGCAAGTCGATAGGTTTGCAAAATGTTTATGCACGTGCGCAAAATTATTTTGGTCCAAGCTTTAACATGCGCTTGCAAGGTAATATTTATGGCGGAGTAACGGTTGTTTTACGCTTTAAACCTAAGGAGGATTGAACATGAAAGTAGTATTAGTCGATGATGAATACATGATTTTGCGCGGTTTACCTAAGTTGATTGCGCTGACAGATTTAGATTTAACAGTCGAAATGACCTTTCAAAATCCTCTCGAAGCCGTAGAGTATTTGCGTAAAAATCATGTGGATATCTTGATTTCTGATATGAATATGTTAGAGATGAAAGGACCTGAATTTTTGCAAAAGGTCAATCAAATTCAACCTGGAATTGCCTTGATTGTATTATCAGGTTATGCAGATTTCGAGTATGTCAAGGCAGGTATTCAACAAGGGGCAATCGATTATTTACGTAAACCAGTTGATCCAGATGAACTAAAAGAAACGCTTGAAGTTGCCATCAAAAAGGTAACAAAGCAACAACAAAATCAAACCAATGCCAATATGGCTAAAGGGGTACGTTTAAGAGAATTATTAACGCTTGAAAAAGCTTATCAAAAAGAAAATCTCTTAGCAAATTTAGGATTACAAACAACAGATAGCATGTATTTATTGGCTGTTTTGAATCCAATTCCAGTTGAGTTGTTGTTAGATCATCTCGAAAATATTCCAGAAGTTTGCGGTTGTTTTAAAGAAAAAAGAGACGTCTTGTTTTTATTTGTAGGCAAGCGCTCCCGTTTGAATCAATTTTTACATGAATTACCTGTCAAAGTTTCGTCATTGTATCGTCCAGTAATCGTTAGTAGCAAGATGGATGATCCAGCCTTGCTGTTTAGAGCTTATGGGGAAATCATGGCAGAAATTGGCCGCCAGTACTTTTTTGAATCGTCTCATGGCTTGACGATGCTTGAAGAAGGTAAGGTTACCCAAATCATGGCTGTAATTCCTAAATTCAGTAAGCTAAAAGAAGCAATTGCACAATTAAAAGATGTCGAAGATTTCAAACAATGGCTTAATTTACAGTTAAATGATTTGAAAAAACAACATGTGACAGTTGCTTTGGTACGTCAGTATGCGCTACTTGTAGCCTTAGCCTTACGGGAAAGTAGTATTCGCTATAGCTTGACTGCGCCTGAAAATGTTGCGGTCATTAATTCTGCCAAGACGATCGGTGAAATTGAGGCGGTCTTGGCTAACGTCCAAATCGATGGAACAAGAGGAGTAGTCAAGCGGTATTCATTTAACATTACCCGCGTACTGGAGATAATTGAAAAAGATTATTCACAACCCTTGACTTTGATTGATATTGCAGACAAACTACATCTTAATTCGGTTTATTTAGGTGCATTATTTAAACAAGAAGTAGGGGCTAGTTTTGCCAAGTATTTAAATGAGTGGCGAATTGCTCAAGCGATTGAACTTTTGCAAAAGACCGATGAAGACATCAATCAAATCGCAGTTCAGGTTGGCTATCAAAACTCAAGTTACTTTTTTAGGATATTTAAGCAACATACAAAAATGTCGCCTAAAGAATATCGTGCGATGACCAATACTGCAAGAAAGATGGGATGATGGAAATGCTGACAACTAAGATTAAAGAACTCTATCCACAGGCTTTAAAAAGTCAAGCTCCGTTGAGTAGTGAAGAGTTCTTGAATTTATATTTAGAAGAGCAATGGTTATGTATTCCTAAAAAAGATTTAACATTAAAGGAACAAGCACTTTTAAAACTTTGGCTAAAAGAGCAAAAACGTCAAGTTAAAGTAGAACCATGGCAAGCTTATCTTAGTGAGTTGAGTTCCCAAGTACCACTTGCTGAAGGTGAAGTTAGATTTATTCTCTATCAAGTTCAAGTCGGGGTGGATTTTAAGTTTACCGATTGGGCTACTGCTTTTGCCGAGATGTTTACCGTTCCTGTTTTAGCCAATGTGATGTTAACGCCAAATAGTGGTGTCATCGTGGAAAAAAGGGCTAACTATAACTATAATGTTGCTGATTTTAAGGGAATCTGGGAGACTTTGGCCTTAGATTTTGATGCCAAAGGACAAATATATGTGGGTGAGTTTAATGATGTTGCTATACTTAAAAATGATTTGCGGCAAGTTTTCAATGAAGAACAACAAATTTTTAAGGCCAGCCAACGCGGTGGTGTCAGCACGCTAGCAACGACAGCCTTGCGTTATTTTGGAAAAGAAAGAGCACAAAAAAGTCTGGTTTTAAGACATTTAAAACAACAAATTAGTGAACAAAAGAACTTACGTGAATTAATTGTTGCGTTGTATCAAGCACAAGGAAATATGACTTTGGCAGCTAAAAAACTTTATGTTCATCGCAATACGTTGCAATATCAAGTAGAAAAATTTGAAAAAAGTAGTGGTCTTAATTTAAAGAACATGGATGACCTAGTATTATGCTACCTAGTCGTGTTATGATAGGTAGCGGATGAGTAAGTATAATATGATTTAAGGAGAGTATTATTATGAGCGAACCAATGTTTTTAGAACCTGTTTTCCAAGAAAAAATTTGGGGAGGAGATCGTTTGCATAGCGAATTTGGCTATGATATTCCAAGTGATCACACCGGTGAATGCTGGGCAATTTCAGCCCACAAACACGGTCCAGCCAAAGTGCAAAATGGACCTTATGCAGGTATGACGTTAGATGAAGTCTGGGATAAGCATCGTGAAGTCTTTGGCAATGCGAGTGGAGATGTTTTTCCATTGTTAACTAAGATTTTGGATGCGAAAGAAGATTTATCTGTCCAAGTTCATCCTGATGATGCTTATGCTATGGAACATGAACATGAATTAGGTAAAACGGAATGCTGGTATGTCATTAAAGCTGATGAAGGTAGCGAGATGATTTATGGGCATCATGCTAAGAGTAAAGAAGAATTGGCTGAAATGATTGCCAAAGGTAAATGGGATCAATTATTACGCCGTGTTCCAGTTAAAGCTGGTGATTTCTTATATGTTCCAAGTGGTACGATTCATGCTATTGGCAAAGGAATCATGGTTTTAGAAACGCAACAAAGTAGTGATACAACTTATCGAGTTTATGATTTTGATCGCATTGATCAAACAACAGGTCAAAAACGTGAATTGCACATTCAACAATCCTTAGATTGCACCAATGTGCCACATGTTGATCCAAAACTTGATATTCAAAAGACTAAAGTTGATGATGCGACAGTTACGACTTATGTCAAGACAGATTTCTTTGAAGTGTATGAATGGGATGTCGCAGGTAAAGCTCATTTCACCCGTGATGATGCTTTATATACTTTAGTTTCAGTTTTAGATGGTCAAGGAACCATCACGGTTGAAGATCAAGTTTATCCAATTCAAAAAGGTGTGCATTTCATCTTGCCATTTGCTGTAAAAGAATGGACACTTGACGGTGAGTTACAAATCATCGCATCGCAACCAGGTAAGAAAGCCTAAAATATTATACTAAAAAGACTAGTTAGTGAAGTGCCTTACAATTGTTAGACAAAGTCTAGCGATTGTGAGGTGCTTTTTTCG
>ERZ791897.816-NODE-816-length-18448-cov-4.771870_pt1 | contig 18448 bp, 17 predicted proteins | sample MGYA00510152_ERZ791897 | MGnify/ENA primary metagenome ERZ791897 (study PRJEB30046, sample SAMN00792050) | human gut metagenome | study: EMG produced TPA metagenomics assembly of the A metagenome-wide association study of gut microbiota in type 2...
CAAGCACCTTAAAATCACCATCATACACTAAATCAGTAAGTTGGCAGCATTACCCAAAAATCGGTATCATTAGTCCAATTCATCGGGAAAGATGGAGAGAATTTTGATATCCAGTGTTCTCCCAGTGGTTTTGACCGGGAAGGAGAGTTGATGTTGTCATTGTTTTACAATAAAACAGTTATTGCCCGGTTAACATTTTCAGTCATTCTGACTCAAAATGGACACATTGCTTTTATTGGCGGATTACAGGGAGCCCCTAAAAATACCGGACCTGATGTTATTCGGTGCGCAACCCGGGCCTGTTATGGGATTTTCCCAAAACGGATTATTTTTGAAGCATTTTGTGCGTTGATGAAAGCTTGCAATATCTCTGAGTGTCTGGCAGTCAGTGAGCACAGTCATGTTTTCCGGCAATTGAGATACTGGTATCAGAAACGCAAAACCTTTGTTGCGGTCTATAGTGATTTCTGGGAGTCTGTAGCAGGAAAAACCGTGGTGACTGGTACAGATTACCAACCCAGGTGATTCGAAAGCCGCTAAGCGATATAGCCAGTAAAAAACGCTCTGAGTACCGAAAACGATACGCTTTGCTGGATTATATCCATGAAACTACTATCCGCTCTTTGGATGCATATCCTGTACACTCAGAACATCAGAATTTAAATTAAGGTTTGATGTATTCTCTGAATAAAACAGTAATGATAATTTTGGTAGAGGCATTCGCACTAAATAATGAAAAAATATAAATCTGAGTTTATTCCTGAATTTAAGAAAAATTACCTTTCCCCTGTTTACTGGTCTACATGGTTCCTTTTGGGAATGATTGCAGGTATTTCAATGTTTCCCCCTTCATTCAGAGATCCTGTCTTGGCAAAAATAGGGCGTTGGGTGGGCAGATTGAGCAAAAAAGCTCGTCGCAGGGCGACGATTAATTTATCGCTTTGTTTCCCAGAAAAGAGTGATACAGAACGGGAAATAATTGTCGACAAAATGTTTGCCACAGCATTGCAATCCATAGTGATGATGGCAGAACTGGCAATTCGTGGTCCGGAAAAGTTCCAGAAACGAGTGTTCTGGAAAGGCCTCGAAATTCTTGAGGAAATTCGACACAATAATAGAAATGTGATTTTTCTGGTTCCCCATGGCTGGAGCGTGGATATTCCTGCAATGTTGCTGGCAGCTCAGGGAAAAAAATGGCCGCCATGTTTCATCAGCAACGAAATCCAGTGATTGATTATGTCTGGAATTCAGTACGGCGTAAATTCGGGGGGCGCTTACATGCCCGGGAGGATGGGATAAAACCATTTATTCAGTCAGTACGCCAGGGATACTGGGGATATTACCTCCCAGATCAGGATCATGGTCCTGAATACAGTGAATTTGCTGATTTTTTTGCGACCTATAAAGCGACATTACCAATCATTGGACGTCTGATGAACATCAGTCAGGCTATGATTATACCACTTTTCCCGGTTTATGATGAAAAAAAACATCTCCTGACTATTGAAATTCGGCCACCAATGGATGCTTGCATTGCCAGCGCGGACAATAAAATGATTGCCCGACAAATGAACAAAACAGTGGAAATTTTGGTGGGGCCACATCCGGAACAGTATGTCTGGGTTTTAAAATTGTTAAAAACACGCAAATCAAACGAAGCGGACCCGTACCCTTGAAATTATAAAGTACAAGTATTTCCACTAGTTGTTTGTAAGCGTACAGCCTGAACCGTCTGGTCAGAATCTGACGAATTAGACAAAGTGGTGTCCACCAAATAAGTAGTGGGAACCAATGAGGTAGCCTGAGTTTAACGGACACTCCTTCCTGAAATAGAATGGCATCAGAAGGAGCTAATAATGAGCAGAAAAACCCAACGTTACTCTAAAGAGTTCAAAGCCGAAGCTGTCAGAACGGTTCTTGAAAATCAACTTTCGATCAGTGAAGGTGCTTCCCGATTATCTCTTCCTGAAGGCACTTTAGGACAATGGGTTACCGCCGCCAGAAAAGGGCTCGGTACTCCTGGTTCCCGCACGGTGGCTGAACTGGAATCTGAAATTCTGCAACTGCGTAAGGCGTTAAATGAAGCTCGCCTTGAGCGAGATATATTAAATTGCACAGGAGTCGCTGAAAAATACGCGTTAATCGAACAATGGCGACAACAATTTCCCATTGAAGCGATGTGTCAGGTATTTGGTGTATCCAGGAGCGGTTATTACAACTGGGTACAGCATGAACCCTCAGACAGAAAACAAAGTGATGAGCGGCTAAAACTGGAGATTAAGGTGGCGCATATCCGCACTCGCGAAACATATGGAACCCGGCAGCTCCAGACGGAGCTGGCAGAGAATGGCATCATCGTTGGTCGTGACCGACTGGCACGTCTTCGTAAGGAGCTAAGGCTACGCTGTAAGCAGAAACGCAAGTTCAGAGCGACTACGAACTCGAACCACAATCTGCCAGTTGCGCCAAATCTGCTGAACCAGACGTTCGCTCCTACAGCACCAAATCAGGTCTGGGTGGCGGACCTGACGTATGTTGCCACACAGGAGGGATGGTTGTACCTCGCTGGCATCAAAGATGTTTATACGTGCGAAATTGTCGGCTACGCCATGGGAGAGCGCATGACAAAAGAGCTGACAGGTAAAGCCCTGTTTATGGCGCTCAGGAGCCAGCGCCCACCTGCCGGGCTAATCCACCACTCTGATCGAGGTTCACAGTACTGCGCATACGATTACCGTGTCATACAGGAGCAGTTTGGTCTGAAAACATCAATGTCGCGTAAAGGTAACTGTTACGACAACGCTCCGATGGAAAGCTTCTGGGGAACGCTGAAAAATGAGAGCCTGAGCCACTATCGTTTTAATAACCGGGATGAAGCCATCTCAGTAATACGGGAATACATTGAGATTTTCTACAATCGTCAGCGTCGTCACTCTCGTCTGGGGAATATCTCCCCGGCAGCCTTCAGGGAAAAATATCATCAGATGGCTGCTTAAAAAAAGAACAAATGGTAGTATCCGCTATTGCCAGTACACCTCAACATTCCACCATGCATTCCGATTAACGCCGCATAGCCAGTTGAACTTTGCTACTTTGTGAGAGGTAGTACCTTCTATCCAGTGCGAATTTAATTAATGGAATAAATGATTATGAGTGAAAATGATACAATCCCAAAGAAGTCTACAAGTCAGATTAACAAAGCGGTATTCTTTACATCTGCTTTGCTAATTTTCCTTCTTGTCGCCTTTGCCGCCGTATTCCCGGATGTCGCCGACAAAAATTTTAAACTACTTCAGCAACAAATCTTCACGAATGCCAGCTGGTTCTACATCCTTGCTGTGGCCCTGATTTTACTGAGTGTCACGTTCCTTGGACTCTCACGCTACGGTGATATCAAGCTGGGCCCGGACCATGCGCAGCCTGATTTCAGCTACCACTCCTGGTTTGCGATGCTTTTTTCGGCAGGGATGGGGATCGGCCTGATGTTCTTTGGCGTTGCCGAACCTGTAATGCATTATCTTTCGCCACCCGTTGGCACTCCAGAAACCGTTGCGGCAGCTAAGGAAGCAATGCGTCTGACCTTTTTCCACTGGGGACTGCACGCATGGGCAATTTATGCCATTGTGGCGCTGATTCTGGCGTTCTTCAGTTACCGTCACGGTCTGCCTTTAACTCTGCGCTCCGCACTCTATCCCATTATTGGCGATCGCATATACGGACCTGTAGGACATGCGGTTGATATTTTCGCTGTTATAGGCACGGTCTTTGGCGTTGCGACATCACTGGGTTACGGTGTTTTGCAGGTGAATGCCGGTTTGAACCATCTTTTCGGGGTGCCCATCAATGAAACGGTGCAGGTAATTCTGATCGTGGTCATCACGGGGTTAGCGACGATTTCAGTGGTGTCCGGTCTGGATAAGGGAATACGTATCCTGTCTGAACTCAATCTGGGTCTGGCTTTGTTGCTCCTGGCGCTGGTCCTGTGTCTGGGACCAACCGTGCTTCTGCTGAAGTCATTTGTGGAAAATACGGGCGGTTATCTTTCGGAACTGGTGAGTAAAACGTTCAACCTTTACGCGTATGAGCCCAAGTCGAGCAACTGGCTGGGGGGCTGGACATTACTGTACTGGGGATGGTGGCTTTCATGGTCGCCGTTTGTGGGGATGTTCATCGCACGGGTCTCCCGCGGGCGAACCATTCGCGAGTTTGTCACCGGCGTGCTGTTTGTTCCCGCGGGTTTTACGCTAATGTGGATGACGGTGTTTGGTAACAGCGCGATCTATCTCATTATGAACCAGGGGGCCACAGACCTCGCCAATACTGTTCAGCAGGATGTGGCGCTGGCCCTGTTTAATTTCCTGGAGCATTTCCCGTTCTCTTCTGTGCTGTCATTCATTGCAATGGCGATGGTCATCGTCTTCTTTGTAACGTCTGCTGATTCGGGGGCAATGGTTGTGGATACTCTGGCATCAGGTGGAGTGGCAAACACACCCGTCTGGCAGCGAATATTCTGGGCCTCGCTCATGGGCATTGTTGCAATTGCGCTTCTCCTTGCCGGAGGGCTAAGTGCGCTGCAAACGGTGACAATAGCGAGTGCATTGCCCTTCTCAGTGATCTTACTAATATCTATATACGGACTTTTAAAAGCTTTGCGCCGGGATTTGACCAAGCGTGAAAGCCTGAGCATGGCGACAATTGCTCCTACGGCTGCACGTAACCCAATTCCTTGGCAGAGAAGGTTACGCAATATCGCGTATCTGCCGAAGCGATCTCTTGTGAAACGTTTTATGGACGACGTTATCCAGCCCGCCATGACGCTGGTTCAGGAGGAACTGAACAAGCAGGGGACGATAAGCCACATTAGTGATGCAGTCGACGATCGTATTCGTCTTGAAGTCGATTTGGGCAACGAGCTGAATTTTATATATGAAGTGAGGCTTCGCGGGTATATCTCACCGACCTTCGCGCTCGCCGCAATGGATAATGATGAGCAGCAGACTGAACAACATCGATATTATCGCGCTGAGGTTTATCTCAAAGAAGGCGGTCAAAATTATGATGTGATGGGCTGGAACCAGGAACAGCTGATTAATGACATACTGGACCAGTACGAAAAACATCTGCACTTCCTGCACCTGGTTCGTTAATAGCAACATGCCGTCCTGGGGGCGGCAATTATTATCCCGGCCGCAATATGAGGGAATGCAGAATGATTTCACGCTGGAAATGGATGCTGAAGCAGACAATTAAAAAACTATGGTTCAGGGCAACGTTATTCGCAATTGTCGCGATAATAACGGCCCTTTTATCAATTCTTTTTAAATCAATGATACCTGAGTCGGTTTCCGTGAAGGTTGGTGCGGAAGCAGTCGATAACATTCTGAACATACTGGCATCGAGTATGCTGGCAGTGACCACATTTTCGCTGAGTATCATGGTCACAGCCTACGGTTCAGCCACTACTAATGTGACTCCCAGAGCTACGCGTTTAGTTGTTGAAGACGTCACCACACAAAATGTACTGGCCACCTTCATCGGTTCTTTTCTCTTCAGTCTGGTAGGGATTATTGCCCTCAATATGGGAGCTTATGGAGAAAGGGGGAGAGTCATTTTATTCATTGTCACACTGGTTGTCATTGCCTTAATCCTCATCACATTGCTTCGCTGGATACAGCATTTGACCTCTCTGGGGAGGGTTGGTGAGACAACGGCACAAGTAGAACAGGCGGCCATCGAAACATTTATTGCGAGAGCAAGAAATCCCTGTCTCGGCGGATATCCATGGCTTGAGAACAATGAACAGCCGAAAGGAACGGTTGCAGTTTATCCGAAGAAGATTGGCTATGTTGAATATATTGATATGGTGAAACTTAGCAAGCTGCTGACCAATGATCCCCGTCATGTATACCTCGTGGCGCAGCCAGGCAGTTTCATACATCCGTCCATGCCAGTTTTGTACCTGAGTCAGGGCCAGGAGTCGTCAATCAGCACCGATTTACTTGAGGCGATTATTGTCTCGGATGCACGTTCATTTGCTCAGGATCCTCGATTTTGTCTTAGCGTCATGGCCGAAATAGCCTGCCGGGCCCTTTCCCCTGCAGTGAACGATCCTGGAACCGCCATTGATGTCATTGGCAGAGGTGTTCGTATACTTTCCACTTACGCGCAGAATAAATCTGATGAAATAGAAGTGAAATATCCTTCAGTACATGTTGCACCACTTCAGAATAACGATCTACTGGAAGACTTTTTCTCACCTGTCGCGCGCGATGGTGCCAGTATGAGGGAGATTCAGATAAGAGTCCTTAAAGGACTGTCGATGCTGAGTAAAGGTTGGCCAGGGATATTTGCTGAAGCCGCACATACCCTGGCATTTGAAACATTAGAGCATGCAACTCGTGCTGACCATATAGATTCTGATAGATATCTAATAAAATCAACTTATTATAATTTATTTAGTGGCGAATATTCTAATAAAAAAACATAGCTGCAGAGCAAGCGATTCGGTTGTTGGCAAGTCAAGGGCAAAGCATTCGCGTGAGAATGGGCGTATGCTTTGTGCCAAAAGCAAACGTTGCTAATTCTGCACTGTTCAGCGATGGCGCAGTAGCGACAGGCACTGCCACTGTCCAGTCGGCAAAAGCGAACACTTTGCCACTGCGGGGATAAACTGATTGAAGCTCTCGCGCAAAATCACTTATTCTTTTGCGTTAATAAAATGTAGGAGATGGGTCATGACAGGCGAAAATCGTGGCCGGGGAAGGCCGCGAAAGACAGAAAGTACCTATGCAGATACTCGTAATGATCTGATCCGCAGTGGCCTTGAACTGCTGACGCAGAATGGTTTTCTTGCGACGGGAGTCGATGCCATTGTTAAAAATGCCAATGTCCCTAAAGGCTCATTTTATTACTACTTTAAGAGTAAAGAGGATTATGCTCAGACCGTTCTGAACGCCTATGACAGTTTCTTCGAGCATAAACTCAAAAAACATCTACATGAATCATCCTGCACACCAATGGTACGTCTGGAAAATTTCATCAATGATGCCTGTGAGGGGATTAAAAAATACAATTTTACCCGCGGCTGCCTGGTTGGAAATATGATGCAGGAGAGTCCGGGGCTTCCCCAATCCTTCATTAAAGTACTACAGAATATTCTTGAGAGCTGGCAGGCACTTGTTGCGGCCTGCCTGTCCGACGCGTTATCTTCAGGCGAAATAAGTTCAAATATGAATAATACACAACTGGCGGCTATTTTCTGGAGTGGCTGGGAAGGTGCGGTAATGCGTTCCAAACTATATTGTTCTACTGAGCCAGTGTACGACTTCTGGAGCTATTTCAAAACCTCGGTACGCTATCAGTCTTCTCAGGAAGCAACAACTGGCCAGTAAAAGGGGCCGCAGCCCCTAAAACTTATTATACTAAGCCTGAGCTCGGCATCCATCTAATTAGCTATATTGAATGACTGCACGACCGCGAATTCCGCCACTCAGAAGTTTTTCAGCCACAGTGATGGCGTCACTGAGCGGATAAACGGTAGTGAGACTATCCATTCTGGACTCTGGCAAATACTATACCGCCTGTTGCCAGATTGCTGCTCTTTTCTCTTTCGCGAACATGACGCTATCAATCCCTTTCAGCGTGACACCACGCAGAATAAACGGAGCCATATTGCCCATCAAATCCATCCCCTGAGCCATGCCGCAGGCTGCAACAATACTGCCATATCGGACCCCGGCGCAGGCATTTCTCCAGTAACAGGGGGTTGTATTGTATTTTATTGTGCCGGTTCAGGTGTGCGTTTCCCGGCGCGTCTGCACCGGCTTAACCAAATTCAACAGGGATAAAATAGTGCAAATAACCGAAGTATTACTTGCAGAATCGGGGGAAGCATCCGGGGTTTTATTCAACAGGCTGTAGATCACTGACTGCGTCTGTTGGCCGTCCACTTCACGCGTCATTCGACCAGAGTAAATATTGATGATTACTAGATTCGTGTATTTTATCAGGCATTTTACTTGCGAATAAATCCCCTTGCTATCCAGCGAAACCACACAGGTAGCTATTACCATATGTGGTAATACACTAGTTACAGGAAAAATATGCAAGTTCCGCAATACGTTGTGTGTTGCTCCTTAGCCAGGATCTTTTCTTCCATGCGAGATATGACAACAATTTTGAGGAAGGATGTTCGTAACTGGTAGAGTTACTACAACAAGCATGGGAGGCTCTGACTCTGGCAGACATTGTACTGTGGAATGTTGTTACAGGTTGGGGCGGCAACCGTGCCAGGAGACCATGAGCCGTTCACGGCATTAAAGGCCACACTTCAGTCGTTTACATTCCCTATGGTGGCAGGCATCTTCCATTAAGGCGTCAGAGCGTTACCAACGTTATGTTGTCATGGCTCATCTTTCATAGTCGATGCTTATCTGGTGGCTGAAGCTAGCCGCAGATAAAGAGTGTGAAGTTGATACCATGGAGTGGAGTGACGTGCAGGCAGGAGATTCGCTCTATGCAGGGTTGTGAGATGAATTCAAACCGGCTGGCAGCGCCAGTGATATTCGAAGATTCGTCCGGTTGTTACCCAGTATGCATTAAAAACCCAGACATTATGGGCAATATAACGGCTTCTACAACAAGGAAGTGCCTGTTTACCATCCGGGTGTAATGACTCACCTTTGTGGGCTTTTGCCCGTCGCGCTCTTAACGTTGAAGACATTCTCTGCCTGCCGATTCAGGACTGCGACAAAAGCCATATCTGGCTACTGGTCAAGGATGACCAGCGTCTGGAGTAGGTGATAAGCCAAATAGATAAGCTGGAATATGTGGTGAAAGTGCAACGTAATCAGTCCAATCCGACGATGTTTAACAAGATTGTGGTGTTTTTTCAGTAAGTCATTCGTCTTCTGAATCAGGTGTAATGATCTTTACAGAACCATTCTGGCAGTGCGTAACATAATCTGCCGGTAACGGACGATCGCTAATCAGAACGTCAAATGCAGAGATCGGTGCAAGGCTGGCAGAGGCCACTTCATCGAACAACGCGTGGCGGGCGAGCAAAATTTTCCGTAGTCCACGGTTCATCGCTTTACGCTTAGTGGCAAGATCTTCAGGGTTAAACCAGCTGACGCCAAAGTGATTATGCACACCGCTGGCGGAAATAAATATTTTTCGCGGATTGAGAGAGTCTAATGGCGAAGAGTTACTGGCATCGTAAAAAGCATCACTTCTGGCACGATACGTACCACCACAAAGTATTGCTGTTACATTAGGCTTTTCATTCAACGCAACAAAGACGCGATGTGAGTAACAGATGCCGGTGAAGGTGATTGCATCCGGGATCATGCTTATAACGAGTGGTATCTCCTGGCCATTATCAAAGAAGATCAGATCATTTTCATTAACCATTCCGGCAGCCAGAATTGCAATAGGTAAGTCATCACGATGATTTTTTGGAACGTCATGGATTACTGGCATGGATGGCGCGGGTTTATTCACCATTACAATATAGCCACCCAGTAGGGTCAGTGGCAGAGGTTCATCTTCCTGATGGAGATCGCGACGAATAGTCATTACAGAAACTTCCAGCATTCGCGCTGCGTCTTTCAAATGGATTCTGTCGGTTTTCTTAAGCAGTTCCATCAAACGTCGGATACGCTCTTTTTGCTTCGTTTCCATCAACTCTCTCTCCGTAAGAATGTTATAAAAATAACATTTTGGCGTTAGTAAACATTGTTTTCATTACCATACTATACGACCGACCCTTTGAAATGAAAAGGGTATAGGCTGCTGAGTTTTGGGCACTAATCTTGTTAGGTTGCTTATGATTAGATAGTGTTGGCCTGAGTGATGAGACTGGAAGTCTATTAAATAAACATCGGGTTGATGTGCTAATCGCGATCTCAGTCACAAATGATGCAAAAGTAACATGCTAATGTTATTTAAATACCATTGTTATGCGAAAGTTTATAAGAGGTAGTGAAATGGACATTGCAGTTATTGGTTCCAATATGGTGGATCTCATTACTTACACTAATCAGATGCCTAAAGAAGGAGAAACTCTGGAAGCACCTGCCTTCAAAATCGGATGTGGTGGGAAAGGTGCTAATCAAGCGGTGGCGGCGGCTAAATTGAATTCAAAAGTCCTGATGCTGACTAAAGTAGGTGATGATATTTTTGCGGATAATACTATTCGTAATCTTGAATCATGGGGAATTAATACCACTTATGTTGAGAAGGTCCCCTGTACCAGCAGTGGTGTTGCACCGATCTTTGTTAATGCCAACTCGAGCAATAGTATATTAATAATTAAGGGAGCGAATAAATTTCTTTCCCCGGAAGATATCGATCGAGCTGCAGAAGATCTGAAAAAATGCAAATTGATCGTTTTACAACTGGAAGTTCAACTGGAAACAGTTTACCACGCGATTGAGTTTGGTAAGATAAATGGTATTGAAGTGTTATTAAATCCGGCTCCGGCATTGCGTGAGTTAGATATGTCTTATGCCTGCAAATGTGATTTCTTTATCCCGAATGAAACAGAACTGGAAATATTAACCGGTATGTCGGTTGATACTTATGATCATATTCGTTTGGCCGCACGTTCGTTAGTTGATAAAGGGCTGAACAATATTATTGTTACCATGAGCGAAAAAGGCGCATTATGGATGACCCGCGATCAGGAAGTCCATGTTCCTGCATTCAAAGTAAATGCTGTTGATACTAGTGGCGCTGGTGACGCATTTATTGGTTGCTTTTCCCATTATTATGTTCAAAGCGGTGATGTTGAAGCCGCTTTGAAAAAAGCCGCTCTCTTTGCCGCTTTCAGCGTCACAGGGAAAGGTACGCAATCATCTTATCCGAGTATTGAACAATTTAATGAATTTTTAACCTTAAACGAATAATCATCCTGCACAGTTAAAGGTAGCACTATGAACGATAAAAACATCATTCAGATGCCTGATGGATATCTGAATAAGACTCCCTTGTTCCAGTTTATTTTGTTATCGTGTTTATTCCCGCTATGGGGATGCGCAGCTGCATTAAATGACATATTAATCACTCAATTCAAAAGTGTATTTTCGCTAAGTAACTTTGCTTCAGCATTGGTGCAGAGCGCATTTTATGGAGGTTATTTTTTAATTGCAATACCAGCATCCCTTGTGATTAAAAAGACCAGTTATAAGGTGGCAATTTTAATTGGCCTGACGCTGTATATTGGTGGTTGTACACTTTTTTTCCCTGCCTCGCATATGGCAACCTACACTATGTTCCTTGCAGCTATTTTTGCGATTGCGATTGGCCTGAGTTTCCTTGAAACTGCAGCGAACACATACAGTTCAATGATCGGTCCAAAAGCCTATGCCACATTGCGGCTCAATATCAGCCAGACCTTTTATCCGATTGGTGCTGCGTCTGGTATTTTATTGGGCAAATATCTGGTTTTCTCCGAGGGGGAAAGCCTTGAGAAGCAGATGTCCGGAATGAACGCCGAGCAAATTCACAACTTTAAGGTGCTGATGTTAGAGAACACCCTTGAACCGTATAAGTATATGATTATGATTCTGGTTGTGGTCATGGTGTTGTTCCTTTTAACCCGCTTCCCAACCTGTAAAGTGGCACAGACAAGTCACCATAAACGCCCGTCAGCAATGGATACGCTGCGCTATCTGGCTAAAAATTCGCGCTTTCGTCGTGGTATTGTGGCTCAATTCCTTTATGTGGGTATGCAGGTCGCAGTATGGTCATTTACCATCCGTCTGGCACTGGAGTTGGGCGATATCAACGAACGTGATGCTTCAAACTTCATGGTCTATAGCTTTGCCTGCTTCTTTATTGGCAAGTTTATAGCCAACATCCTTATGACGCGTTTTAATCCGGAAAAAGTATTGATTCTCTATTCCGTTATAGGGGCGCTGTTCCTGGCATATGTTGCACTGGCTCCAAGTTTCAGCGCGGTCTATGTCGCCGTCCTGGTAAGTGTTTTGTTTGGCCCTTGCTGGGCGACGATCTATGCAGGAACACTGGATACAGTTGATAACGAACATACAGAAATGGCAGGAGCAGTCATTGTTATGGCTATTGTCGGCGCCGCGGTGGTTCCGGCAATTCAGGGATATATTGCAGATATGTTCCACTCACTTCAGCTTTCATTCCTGGTTTCTATGCTCTGCTTTGTCTATGTCGGAGTCTACTTCTGGCGTGAAAGCAAAGTACGTAATGCACTGGCTGAAGTCACAGAGTCCTGAGGAGAATCGTTATGAGTACGCGTATTTATTTGTGGCGGGCGCTTTTTGGCGAAAAACCTCGTATCTTGCTGGAAAATAGTGATTTTACTGTCACGTCTTTTCGCTATGACAGTGGTGTCGAGGGGCTTAAAATTGCAAACAGTCGTGGACATTTAATTATTCTTCCCTGGATGGGGCAGATGATTTGGGATGCGCAATTTGATGGACACAGTCTCACCATGTGCAATATGTTTCGCCAGCCTAAACCGGCGACAGAGGTGATAGAAACCTATGGCTGTTTTGCCTTTCATTCAGGTTTGCTGGCTAATGGCTGCCCATCTGCGGAAGATACTCATCTGCTACACGGTGAAATGGCCTGTGCCGCGATGGATGAAGCATGGATGGAATTAGAGGGAGATATGTTACGCCTTACCGGGCGTTGCGAGTATGTAATGGGGTTCGGGCATCATTATCTGGCTCAGCCAACAGTGGTCCTTCACAAATCCTCTACATTGTTCGATATTAAGATGGCCGTAACCAATCTGGCTTCTGTAGATATGCCACTACAATATATGTGCCACATGAATTATGCATATATACCAAATGCTACGTTCAGCCAGAATATACCGGACGAAATATTAAGGTTGCGTGAATCAGTACCTTCGCATGTTAATCCCACCGCTCAGTGGCTGGCGTTTAATCAACGGATTATGCAGGGAGAAGCCTCTCTGTCGACGCTGAATCAACCGGAATTTTATGATCCAGAAATAGTCTTCTTTGCAGACAAACTGGACGCTTACACAGATCAGCCAGAGTTTCGCATGATCGCTCCCGATGGCACTACGTTTGTTACTCGTTTCTCCAGTGCCGAACTAAATTATGTGACACGCTGGATCCTTTATAACGGCGAGCAACAGGTAGCCGCCTTTGCATTACCTGCAACCTGTCGGCCTGAGGGGTATCTTGCCGCGCAACGTAATGGCACGCTGATTCAGGTTGCACCGCAGCAAACACGCACTTTTACAGTCACCACAGGAATTGAATAACCACTTAAGGCCTGAACAGCGGCGCGCTTATCGTTAATGTAAGCGCGTTTTTTTACCCGCCAGGACAATACTATGATAGCGTTGCCCTTATAGACGATCACATTATCGTCCACTCCAAATTTGCGCAACTACTGTAGAGTGGTGTACTCCACAGCTTCTTTTAGGATCTCAACTTCCATTGTTTTCTTACCGAGCAAGCACTGCAACTCTTTTATTTATTTGTAGTGGTCAACAAAAACTGGTCACAATTTCAGATTTTTTCCAGTATCTATTTTCCGATTCGTTCGGCGGTAATCCACCGTTATATTCATGAGGCCGGAGTGCACTATAAAAGTGTATGCGTAAACCGACTGCTGTATGTAGCCATTAAGCCTGTATTGGTAACATAGGTACCCACCTTTTCAACAAGTGGACACCTGTTATAGAACAAAAAACATTATCAGCTGAACCCCGCAGGTCATTTTCAAATGAGTTTAAACTTCAAATGGTTACACTGGCTTTACAACCAAGGGGTTCTGTTGCCCGTATTGCCCGGGAGCATGATATCAATGATAATCTTCTGTTCAAATGGCTCAGGCTCTCGCTGATCAAAGGGCGTATATCACGGCGTCTTCCGTTAACGAACTCTTCTGGCATTGGCGTTGAATTATTACCTGTGGAGATGACGCTGGGATGAGCGGCCTTACCCCGTTTTTTACGCGAGGTAATTATGAAGATCAATGACTAGCCGTCGAACCGTGTGCATGAACTGCTGCACTGAAACTTCTCAGCTGTAAAATAATCCTTACGCTACGTACTTCTCGGAGCGCTTACGATTAATCGGATGCAGTCCTGACTGGAAGAAAGAAAAATGGAGAAAATAAGAGGAATTAATATCCTCCACGTTCCTGAAATCCTGGAGGATATTAATGTCATCAAAATATTAGCGAACGATAATCCCTAACAAAATACCCAGTGCGCCAAAGTCAGCATCACTGAAGGTGGTGTTAGCAAAACCAATATCACCCAGCACCGGCAATAAGAATACTGGCAGGAAGGTAATAAGCAAGCCTTGAGCGAAGGCACCCAAAATCGCACCACGACGTCCACCCGTTGCATTACCGAATACCCCTGCAGCTGCACCTACGAAGAAGTGCGGCACCACACCAGGAATAATCACGATCATGTTCAGCAGATACAACGTGAACATACCGATTAAACCTGCAGCAAAGCTACTCAGGAAACCAACCAGTACAGCGTTAGGTGCGTAAGGGAAGACGACCGGGCAATCGAGAGCAGGTCTGGCATTCGGAACCAGCTTGTCTGAAATACCTTTGAATGCCGGGACAATCTCCGCAATCACCATGCGCACACCCTGCAGAATGATGTACACGCCAGCTGCGAAGGTAATGGATTGCATGATAGAGAACATGAACCAGTTTTTACCACCGCTAAGCTCTTTCACCGCATCTGCACCCGCAAACAGGCACGTCACCAGGAAAATTATGCTCATGGTAAAAGAGATAGCAACCGGCGTGTCGCGCAAGAACAGCAGACTTTTCGGCACATTCATGTCTTCAGTCGAGTGCTCTTTATTACCAAACTTGCTGCCGATGAAACCGGCCAATACATAAGATAATGTTGAGAAGTGGCCGATGGCAACGTCATCAGAACCGGTCACTTTCTTCATGTACGGATGCGCAATAGCCGGGAAAAAGACCATTGCCACGCCAACAACCAAAGAGCCAACGGCTATAAGCGTAATGCCGGTCATGCCTGCTGTTGCCAGAATTACCGCTACCATCATCGACATAAACAACGTGTGATGACCGGTCAGGAAGATAAATTTCCACGGTGTGAAACGGGCAATCATAATGTTGATAACCATCGCAAAGAACATAATCATCGCCATTTCTTTCCCGAAGCTTTTCTGCGCTACGGAAACAATGGCTTCATTGTTCGGCACTACACCCTGAATACCAAAGGCATGCTGGAAAATGTTTGCGAAGTCACCCAGTGACGACACAACTAAACCCGCCCCTGCGCCTAAAATCACAAACCCCATAATGGTCTTGACGGTACCTTTAATGCATTCGGTTACCGGTTTTTTCTGTGCAATCAGGCCAATCAGGGCGATTAAACCGACCAGCACTGCGGGTTCGGAAAGTACATCGCTCATCAAAAAACGAAAGAAATCCATATCGCCCCCAGCTTACAGTGCGCCTAATTCGTTTAATACCACGGATAAACGTTCTCTCATGGCTTTCTTATCAATCATATTTTCCAGTGCGACGATTTTGCCTGCGACAGACTGCGCGACTAACTGCTCGGCAATGTCTTTGGTGCCGACATAGATATCACTCGACGTCCCTTTCGCGGAGCCCAGGTCGACGTGATCAACATCAGCGCTGACGGACAAATCCTTCAAAATGCTTTTAATGCTCATTTCCATCATCAGGCTGGTGCCTAAGCCGTTACCGCAAACCACTGTAATTTTCATAAATGTTCCTCTGGATTAATAGCGCGCAATAACAGACAAAATGTCCTGCGTCGTTTTGGCCATCAAAATGGCCTGTATGTCTTTTTCGTTATCGAATAACTTGGCGAGTTGAGAAATCGCTTCAATGTGGCTGGTACTGTCGGTTGCAGCCAGCACAATCAGTAATTTCACTGGATCGTTTTCATCGGCATCAAAATTCACACCTGAAGGGATCAGGGTCAGTGCTAATGACAGCTTGTTAGCTCCCTCTTCCGGGCGCGCATGAGGCATCGCAATACCAGGGCCAACCACATAGTACGGACCGATAGTGTCGTGCGAGCGATAGATCGCATCAACATAACGCGGTTCGATAGAACCGTTTTCAATCAACGGCCGGCATGAAATCGCCACGGCTTCCCGCCAGTCTTTGGCCTGTTCCACGACCTGAACGACCTCTGTATTTAATAGATTTTTTAACATGCTACTGATAACTCCCGATGATAATTAACAGGAGAGTAGATATTTTACGCATTAATTAATGTGATGATTGTCGCATTTGATAGCGCTATCTGATAACGCTATCAATCTTTGTGATAGCGCTATCATTTCTCTGCCGCCATGCTTTGGCTATATTCGGTTCCTGCATATACAATGCAACAGGATATTTGCTACCGTGGGCAAAAACTGGAAAGAGTAATGGTGAAATAAAAGTAATGAAAACAGCTGGTTGTAATTATCCATGGAGTCGAAATGGAAAAAACACGTAAGCGCCGTGGTACCGGACGGGTGACGCTGCAGGAGGTCGCTAACTTTGCAGGTGTCGGAACCATGACCGTTTCCCGTGCGCTGAGAACACCGGAACAGGTATCTGACAAGCTGAGGGAAAAGATAGAACAGGCCGTAGAAGAGTTGGGTTATATTCCCAACAGAACTGCTGGCGCCCTTGCATCTGGTCACAGTGATACAGTCGCCGTACTGGTTCCTTCCCTGACAGATAAAGCCAGCTCCCGCTTTATGCAGTCGTTGCAGCAGGTGCTTAATAAAAATGAATTCCAGCTACTGCTTGGGTGTCATGAGTATAATCAGCTCAAAGAAGCTGAAATTCTGATGACGCTTCTTCAAGGCAACCCGGCGGCGTTAGTTATTTTTGGTTCTCAGTTGGCTGATAAAACTCACCAGATACTCGAGAAAACAAATATACCTACCATTAACGTTGTCGGTTCCCCTTTCAGTCCGGCTCAAATTACCATCGAAACAGCATTTTTTGAAGCATCACATAAACTGACCGAACATCTGCTGGAACAGGGTTATAAGAATATCGGATTTATCGGTGCGCATATGGACAACCGCCTGCAACGTCAGCAACTGAACGGCTGGCATAAAGCAATGTTGAGCCATTACCAGAACTCTGATCTTGTTATCACCATGCCGGATGCCGCAAGTCTGCAATTGGGGCGTTACGCATTAAACGAGATATTACTGCGACAACCAGAGCTGGATGCTGTGATTTGCAGCCACGAAGAGATTGCGCTGGGTATCATGTTTGAGTGCCAGCGGCGTTTGTTAAAAATTCCTGAAAATATCGCTGTAGCTTGTCTTGATGGTTCAGACAATTGCGATCAAACACACCCAACCTTGACATCCATCCGTATTGACTACAAAAAAATGGGGATAGAGACGGGTAAGTTACTGATTGGGCTATTGAATAATAATCATGATGAATCAGAAGAGTCGCGTATCGTGCAATTCAACTACCAGATAGAATTACGTCAGAGTACATGAGCCTAAAAGGGCACTATTACAAAGTTAGCTATTGTGGTAGGGATAGCCGTTTCCGGCTATTCCCCGCGCAGATCCGGATGTATGCTGCTAACGCATCCATTCCTACTTCAGGTATTTGGCGTAGAAGCGGATGCCAAAAACTTGCCGCAAAACCGCAATATCAGCCTGCAGAGTCGCTCTCCAGATTATCCATTCCTATATTATCTCTGCACCGGATGAATTACGCGAACCACTCAGAAATATGACACGTATGCAACTTATCAGGACTCCGGGATCCTGGAAGCCTAGTGCCAGTGAATATCGTAATGTTACCAACGTTTATCGCATTGCATTGAAATCACTTGCCTGACGCTATTTCGAGTTACATGATGAAATCGCCGACCTTGATGTCATGATTGCGGCAATTGTCGATGAACTGGCACCTGAACTGATTAAACGTAATGCTGTTGGATACGAAAGCGCTTCGCAGTTGCTCATCACTGCCGGAGATAATCCCCAACGGCTAAGAATAGAATCAGGTTTTGCGGTGCTGTGTGGTGTCAACTCGGTTACCGTATCTTCTAAAAAAATGAACCGTTACCGACTTAATCGGGGTGGGGAGCGTGCTGCAAATAGTGCACTTCAGATCATCGCTATCGGACGTTTACGAACTGTAAGCGTGCAGCAAGAACCGTATTGACGGGGATGTGTTATTCAGTCGGCAGTGCTACGCGCCAGGGGAGCAGTTCGCCGACCCGGTTTATCGGCCAGTCGGCTATGACGTCAAGGACATAGCGGAGGTAGCTTTCTGGCTCCACTCCGTTCAGTTTGCACGTCCCGATCAGGCTGTACAGCAGCGCTCCCCGCTCTCCTCCATGATCCGAACCGAAGAACAGGTAGATGGTATGACCTTTATATACTCACTATAGCATTGGTGGGATATTCCAGAGGAG
>ERZ791897.840-NODE-840-length-17945-cov-2.864170_pt1 | contig 17945 bp, 16 predicted proteins | sample MGYA00510152_ERZ791897 | MGnify/ENA primary metagenome ERZ791897 (study PRJEB30046, sample SAMN00792050) | human gut metagenome | study: EMG produced TPA metagenomics assembly of the A metagenome-wide association study of gut microbiota in type 2...
GGATCGAACCCGTAACTCCGCCTTGAGAGGGCGACGTCTTAACCAATTTGACCAGTGGGCAATAGTAACGTACATGTATTAGTTTACGTTACTATGATGGATTTTGTCAATCAATATTTTGAATTATTCATAAGAAAGTTCAATTAAATATACCGATTCGCGTGGAATATGCGACGTCGTAACCCAGACATCATGATATCCCGGAATATCACCACGCGTCTGCTGGTAGAAATAATCTAACAGCTCGCCATTTTTGGCAACGAATTCCGGCGCCAACCGATTAACCATTAATTTACTGTCTGGAAAATAAAAATCAGAATCAGCGATCTTCAAATTATCGGGAATCGTAATCGAAATCGCATTTGAATAGAGTGGCATCCGCGTTTTGATCAACTCGGGATGATGATTGATCTTGGACAAAACGTAGTACAAAGTATCAGAATTACTGGCCATCTTATCGCTTCCTTATTCTCTCTTGTCTTACCATTATTGTCATTTTAGCAGAAAAGACAAGCAAAAGTTAAGTCAAGCTATCACTATCAATCAAACATCCACTTTTATTGATAAAAATAAGCATGATTCTGACCATCATCAGAATCATGCTTCTACTGCTATTTTAATCAAAAGTCGTCTTGAGACCAACCCGTTCAACCGCCTTTAAAAGCGTTAAGACGATCAATGCCTCAATTGGCCATGAGATAACCTCTTTGGGCAGTCGTACCATCAATAGTGCCATACTGCTGCCCTGCCCTATTCCCATCAAATAGAGCCAAAGCGTCGTAAAAAAGACATTGGTAATCAGAATCTGGCAAAATTCATAAATCAAGATTCGCCGCCAGTTGATCTGCTGCTGATATAAGAACATCCCGGCAATTATTCCTGAAATCGCGGCTGATAGAGTGAAACCAGGAAAAAACATGGCCCCAGAGCTCAACAGCGTATTACTGATCAAGTCGTTGATAATCATTGACAGCGCGCCGATCCATGGTCCCAGTAAGAAGCCAATCAGTGCCGTGGCAATAAAGCCTAAACCAATCTTTAAGACTGCCGGATCACCAATCGACAGCTTCTCCAAAATAATCTGCAGCGCAATCAGCATTGCTGCCAGCGCCATTCTCTTAGTATCAAACTTGGGACCGTGCAGTGACAATATTTTCATAATCAACATCTCCCTAAATTTTTTGTTAGGGATCAACATTGACCATGGTCTCCGGTGGTGAATGCGGAAAATACAAGCAGCCGCAGCTTCCTTCCGGTTTCCACATTCCGCTCCACCGGACAATAACTCATATTTTCCTACCCCAACGCTTGATATTGTACGACTTAAGTCTTTATTTTTCAACATTCGATCTAATATCATTCGTATTTTAATTCAGATGATAATTTAGTCCTTAGTGAATAGAATTATCCATACTTCTCTTCTTTAAATCAATGGCAATTTGATCAACTGTTTTTTGGTCAAGCTTGTAGAAAAGCAATAAAATCGTACTTATCAAGGTAACTGCTGCTGGAACTAAGTTAACAATTGCATTAATACCGGTTTGCGTTGCAACAGATTGTGCTTGATTGGCCACGTAACCAGTTGCTTGCAACAACAAGGCACCAATTGAACCAGTAACAGCAGTGGCGATAGAAACTGCAACCGTAATCATAGAAACAGACAACCCAATATTCCGTACGCCATATTTCCAATCACCATATTCAATACTGTCAGACATCATACCAAAAGTAATATTGGCACTTGAGTTTGTAAATCCAATAATTGCATTTAAGATGAAGACAACTACAATATCTTTGAAGAAGAACAATCCTACTAATGACAAAATTTGGATTACATTTAAACCAATCATATATCCTTTCTTACCAAATGTCTTTGTCCCCCATGGTAGCAAAGCAGAACCGATTAACTGGGCAATAGTTAGGGTTGTCATAATTGGTGCAACTAAAGTATAAGATCCAACAACATAAATTACATAATAAACCAACATCATCATCCGTAGCATAGTACTAGCAGCACCAAAGAAGGTTGAACCAACAGTAACATCTAATTGACTATTTTTAACTAATGCTTTTAGTGAAGTCCAAATAGAAATTTTTTCAACAGACGAAGACGAAGCCTGACTTGGTGTGCTAGATTCCTTTACGGTTTCCTTACATTTCAATCCACAAATAACAACAAATGGAATCATAGCTACTGAACAAACTACCGTGGCCCAAAAATAACCTGTGCCATTTGCCTTAGTACTATGACCGAAGAACAGAATCATTGGCATAGCAACTGCAGAAAGAATCATTTGAATAATTGATGAACCAACTGACCGTGCAGCTGATAAATTCATCCGTACTTGAGAATCACTTGATACCACATTAACCAATGCACTATATGCGTTACTGATAGCCGTATAAAGCAAGCCAACGATGATATAACATATACAACATAAAAATATTTGTGCAACACCAGTTACCGGAAAAACGGTAAAAGTTAGAATATTGAAGATAGCCATAAACGGTGCTAAAAACATTAACCATGGACGAAACTTTCCCCACTTGCTGTTTGTACGGTCTTGAATAGCACCCCAAACCGGACTGGCAATCCCTTGCACGATTCGAGCAATTAACATAATGATTGAAATTGCTCCTGCTGCTAATCCCAATACATCCGTGTAAAAAACCATTAAATAGGTATTAATCATGTACCAACTTAACTGATCTCCAATTTCACCAAAACTATAATATACTGCTAATGCTTTGCTAGTCTTTTCATGCTGTGGAGCACTTGCTTTACTTTCCATTTCTATTCCACCTCTTAATCTTTGTTTTCATAATTAAAAATCAATGAATATGAATCTGATTTCTGATATCTCTGCTTGCTTCAGCAAATAGCCCAATCCTTAATAGATTAAATTCCACCATGTCCTATACTTTGCTAAATTTAAATGATAACTTTTTCTACGCCAGATAATAAAAACGATAATCTCGCTCGCTAGTATGACCATATAACATGCTGATTTTTCTATTTCAAAATTAAAATCGGTTAATTACTTTTTACATAAGTATCTCGCCCGCCATAATGGCAAAACCTAAAAAATATTGCATATCAGTAACCAGCAGTAGTATCAAACAAATTAGCATATTCAATATTAGTAAGTTGCCTTGTGCTGACCAGGATGTTGATCCGTTAAAACTAGATTAATAAGATCACCTTATATACCATTCAAAAAGAGTTTTACCTCTAGCTGCTTTTCCTAAATAAATTTCTTCCACACTGCTTGTTAAATAATAGAATTGGCTTTGGTCATCTTTTGTATGAGACTTATTGTTTTAAAGATATAATTATCGGAACCATTACTCTTAGTCATCGCATTCTCAATCTATTCTTAAACAGATCATCACTATCAGAAACAGAAATCCTGGGAGTCAGTTTAGAGCCGGGACGTCATAAAATGATCCTTACCATACATATTGGATAGACCCCTGAAATAATTGGGTTATTGACTCTCGCCATAATCAAACACCTCTTTAAACACAACAGAATAAATATTCAAGATATATCTTTCTATTTGATTGTAAACGCTGCCACCGACACCATCAATCTTAACATTTTGCTATATTTATAGATATATTGCAAATCAAGAGATGAACAAACTTTTTTGCTACTTTCAACAATAAAAAAGTCATCCAAGATACGATTTTCTCGGATGACAAATTACTTATATATTTATTCAATCAAAATTTGTAGAGATTTAAACGGTAATTTCCAAGAGTATCACCAAAACTAATGCTCATCTTTTCATCACCATTAAGAACTCGTGTGGTCTTCCATTGACCATTCTCAATTATACCTTCATCCAATTCAAGAATATCTACTTGAGTATTCTCATCTTGTTTTGGCATAAACGTTAATTTACACATCGTTCCAATTGCCAAGAACTGATTATCATCTAATTCAATAATAATTCCAGCACCCAAAGGCTTACCACTTTCACGTGGGTCATATGCTATTTGAAGATCGTAGTTCTTGAAACGCAAGAACGTTCCATAATCGTTTTCACCGTGACGAACAAAACTTTGCCAATGGTTGGTTCCACGATACTTGAGCAGTAATGGCTCAAGTTCATGCATTAAATGATAAGTAGCTGCCAAACGCTCCTTACTACCAGCAATATCAAAGGCAGATGGATCAATATTTAAAGCAATCATAACTTCCATCGGCGGGCGATCAACACTCTTAGGGTCCCCACTTAATTCTTCGATACCAAATGGTGAAAAGCCTATGGCATTCTTGGCCGCAAATGCATACAGACAATACGAAACGGCAACTGCATCTTTACGAATTTCCGGAATAAATAATGGATTATCGTCTGAAGCATAGTCATCCATAACATCTGCGCAATATGGAACATAGATATCTGGAGCAAAGGCGGCCAGCGATGGTGCTGCAATTTTCCAAGTTGCTTGAACATCAGGAACTGGCCCCCCCATTGGATAAGAACCGGGATACCAAGGATATTGTTTTAACCAAGAGTTAGCATAGCAAGGTAAAGAATATTCTTTTTGACCTGCTTCTGTAATTTTTTCAACCGCTTTAGCAAAATACCATGCCATAAATTGTTCATCTGCATCATAGCCAAATGCTTCACTCCATGTTTGTTGTGGATTTAAGTTTAATCCATCAGCCAACTCTCTTGGCAATGTCTGTGCAAAAGCTTCATTAGCAGTTGCACAAAAATCACGTGCAGAACCCATAACACCAATTTCGTTTTCTACTTGCATCATAATGACAGTGCTTTCCTCTTCATCATAAGTCTTCAAATGACTCATCAATTCTGCAAATGCATGTGCATCACGGTTAACAGCAGCTTGACAGAATGGTGAAATAGTTTTCGTTGGCTTACCATTTACATCATTAACCCGATAATAATTCTTCGTATCTTGCTTCATCCAAGCAGGAACATACATTGATTCCGCGTTCTTCCATAAACCGAACCATAAAAGAATTAAGCGCATATTATTTTGTCGAGCTTGATCAATTAATCCATCTACTAATGAAAAATTAAACTGATCTGGCTGTGGTTCTAATGATTCCCAATAAACAGGCACCACAACCGAATTCATATTTAATTCTTGAAGCTTAGGCCAAATTTCCTTTTTCATATAGTCAAGACTACTAGCAGCTGAGTTATGCACTTCTCCGGCATAGGCAAAGAAAGGTTTGCCATCTACATATAACGTTTTAATTCCATGACTATCACGTTTAATTTTCGCTGTCATAAATTTTCCTCCTCGTATCCGTTTATGCAAATTTCGAGAATGATTTTGATATCTTTTTAAATTTTAATTAGCAAGTATCCGTATATCCTTGCAAAAATCCCTACCATCTCGTTTAATTCGCCTTAAAGACATTTGATTTATATCTTTTAAGCTCATTGTAAGCGGTACCTTGATTTTCATCAATATTAATATTATGCTATTTCTATAAAAATATTAAGGAGATTGATTATTTATGTTTATACAGGTCCATGATTCTCTGCAAATGAGGCAAAATTATCCATTAGCAATTTACTACTTTGGTTATCATCATAATCAAGAACACGTCATTCGAATGCATGGACTTGATGTTTATCAATTATTCTATTGTGAGAGTGGTCGTGGCGAAATTTTAACTCAGAATAAAAAATTTTTAATTGGTAAAGGCGAAGTATTCATCCTTTCACCTAAAACCTATTGCGAATACTATTCAATTAGTGATGAACCATGGATTGTAGATATTATTGGCTTCCGCGGTTCTTTAGCAGATGCAATTGTTAATCGTTTGAATCTTGCCCAACCAAGTATTTTTACTTTAAGCAGAAACTTTGATTTTCCGGAATTCGTAAAAAATTTAATCGATATTGCCAAAAAGCCCAATTCCCAGATTGAATTATCAACATATTGCTATAAATTACTTCTCCTCTTAACCAATACCCTGACACCCGTGTTACCAATTACAGAGAATAATTCGGATATTATCACGGAAAAAGTCATCCCATACATTCAAAAGAACTATTTAAAAGATATATGTCTTGATGAAATCGCTGATGCTTGTAAGATTTCTAAAGGACATCTTTGTCATCGATTCAAAGAGGAATTCGGTCAAACCATCAACAACTATATCATTAGTTTAAAAATTGCTCAGGCAAGGCAAAAACTTATCTTCTCCCCAGAAAAATCAATCGGGGAAATTGCAATTGAGTGTGGTTTCTCAAGCGCTAGCTATTTTGGGTATAAATTTAAAAAAGTTATGGGAATGTCACCCAATCAATATCGCTTAATTAATTAGATCAGCAGAGAGAAAAATACAACGCTGTATGACCATAATTACCTTAAAAGTAAAGCTCATAAGTTATTAAGAATAGTAAGACGATCATTGAGTTAATATGCATCAATTCAATTAAAAGACGATAACAAAATGGATCAGATATTTTATTTTGTTTGGTCGAATAAGAATATCTTCCATTCATCTGGCAATTCTGATATTCGCGATTAGATTTATTTACAATTTGACTGGCAACTTATCGTATAATTTAGGTAGTCACTTAATTAATTACAGCAGAAAGGATCCTAAAAATGGTCAATCAAATCAGCAACCAATTTTTAACCCTGGCAGACGGCCACAAAATGCCCCAAGAAGGGTTTGGACTCTACAAGATCACTGACGAACAAGAAGCCGTTAATGCCATTAAATGGGCATATGAAGCCGGCTATCGCCTGTTCGACACAGCACAGATGTATGAAAACGAAGAATTTGTCGGTGAAGGGCTGCGTCAATTAGCCGCACCTCGTGAAAGCTACTTTATTACGACTAAGGTTTCCGAGGCCAACCAAGGCTATGACCAGGCAAAAAAATCCGTAGCTGACTCATTGAAAAAGCTAGGTTTGGACTATGTAGACCTGCTTTTGATCCACTGGCCGGTTCACCAACACTTCTTTGAAACCTGGCGAGCCTTTGAAGACTTGAAGGCAGAAGGATTGGTACGTTCGATTGGCGTTTCCAACTACGGCATGGTGCATTTGGAATATCTGGCAACCAAAGCGCGCGAAATGCCGGTTTTGGATCAATTGGAGGTTCATCCCTGGCTGACGGAAAAACCAATGCTTAAGTTCAATGCCGAACACAACATCATTACGCAGGCCTGGAGTCCACTTGGCCGCGGCAAGCGTCTGGATGATCCAGTGCTGCTTAAATTAGCTGCGGCACACGGCAAAACGCCTGCTCAGATTATCCTGCGCTGGCATCTGCAAAACGGCATTGCCATCATTCCAAAATCCGTTCATCAAGACCGCATCAAAGCCAATGCCGATATTTTTGACTTTGAGCTATCACCAGCCGAAATGCAGCAGATTGACGGGTTAAACACCAATCACCGCATCAGTAAGGAACCGGAAATGGTCTACGAATTCGGCTACCAATATCCATATTAATCTTCAATCGTCATTAGACAGCGTGGTACAGAGCCTTTCTGCACCATGCTGTTTTAAAATCTCTTAAATTTCGTGTTAGGCTGTCTTCAAATTAGACGTCACTGAGGCAAAAAGGTAAAATAATCTTACAACTGCCGCAAAGGAGGGAATCGCCATGCGACGCTTTTTTAGCACCATCATGCTTTATGCCGTTATCTTGATTGGCTTTAGCTGGGTCTATCATAATAACGACAATGCACGGGCTGCAGTAAATCGAATCGCCTATGTCGCGCAAGCCAACTTTCAGCAGCTAAAGAGTCGCGTGACTGGTCAAAAGGCAACCACTACCACTTCAGCCAAGACGCAGCAGACCAGCAGCGATTCAGATTCGGTCAGTGGTCGCTGGAAGAAAACAACGGCCACCGTCTATGTCAGCTATAAAAACCAGACGCTGCAGCAGGCCGCCTTGGATGCAATCGCCAAATGGAATGCTACCGGAAGCTTTAAGTTCACGCAGACCAGCAGCAGAAAAAATGCCGATATCGTAATGACAACCATGAGCAAAGACAACGATGCCGCTGGAATGACTCAGATGAGCGTTGATTCATTAACCGGCTATTTCGTTCATGGCACGGTCTACCTAAATACCGCCTACCTGCTTGATCCCTCCTATGGCTATACCATGGAACGAATCGTCAATACGGCTGAGCACGAATTGGGACATGCTATCGGGCTGCAGCATACCAATGACATCTCAGTCATGCAGCCAGCCGGATCGCTCTATACCATCCAGCAGCGTGACATTGATGCCGTCAACGAGCTTTACAGCAGCCAGGCCAACACCAGCAGCTCAGCTAGCTCCAGCATCAAAACCTCAACTCAAAACGTCGCTGCCAATTAAAAAATCGCTAAGATTGATCAACCAATCTTAGCGATTTTATTTTATGCCAGCACACAGCAGACTGCAGCCAGAACTGCCGGCAGCATCTGCATTGCCCAAACCTTTTTGCCAACTGTCAGACCGCCATAAAAAGCAACGACAATAACAAAGCTCAACAATAACAGCCACACTTTAATCAAAACAGTGCCGCTAAAAAGCCAATAGCTGATGATTAAAGACAGACCCAGCATACCGTTATAGATGCCTTGATTGGCAAATGACACCCGTGCTTCTTTTTGACCAACGTATTCTTCTGACAGTCCAAATGCCTTGGCCTGTTTAGCGGGACTGGCAAACATTTCCAATCCCATAATCCCCAGATGCTCAATTCCAACCAGCATCGTTAGCACCATTGCTAAAATTTCCATGAATATCCCCCAATGATTAAATGTCTAGCTAATTATTGCAAGAAACCTGGATAAGTGCAAGCAATTAAGAATGCAAAACGCGCCTGCTGCCAGTAGCAAACGAGCGCGTTTCTTATTTAAGATGTCGATAGATGTGAAACAGCCAAAGCCAGGTGCCAAGCAAAAAAACACAGTAGCCGGCACTAAGCCAGGCCAGCCAATGAATGAACGGCAAGACTCGCAAAGCCGCGATGACATAAAAGCAGATTGTCAATACGCACCAGATCGCCAGCCTGTTTTGCACCCGTTCCAGTTCAGCCTGCAGCTTTTCTTTTTTCATGATTTATTTCACCGTCATTTGCAAAAGCGTTGCCAATAAAGCCCCGGCTAACGGTCCCAGCATCGGTACCCAGGCATAGTCCCACATTGCCCTTGACTTATTCGGTACTGGAATGATCGTATAGGCCAAGCGCGGTCCCCAGTCACGAGCCGGATTCAGCGCAAAGCCAGTCGTCGTCCCCAAGCCGGCCCCAATTACAAAGATCACCAGCCCAACAACGACCGGTTTTAACCCCGTCGTAAAATCCCCTAGATTATAAAGCACCAGCATAAAGACAAACGTCGCAATCAACTCGCTCAAAAAGTTGAACAGATTGCTGCGAATCCCAGGGACGGTTGAAAAAATGCCGATATTGTTGTGCTTAGGATCCTTGGTGGCCTTAAAGTGTGGCCAAAATTGGATCATGACTAAAACAGCACCCAAAAACGCTCCTAAGAACTGCCCAACCAGATAAGGCGCCACCTGCGACCAGGGAAAGGTGCCAGCTACGGCAAAAGCAATAGTGACCGCGGGATTTAGATGTCCCTGCGCACCAAACGAAGCCGCTACGTAGACTCCCATAGTTACGGCAATCCCCCAGGCAAACGTTACATAGAACCAGTCGCTTTGACCATGCGCCATCGTCTTATTTAGATTCAAGCCTGCACCAACACCGCATCCCAAAACGATCAGTGTCAGCGTACCCAAAAATTCTCCCAGCATTTAAAATTCTCCTTAATTAAATGGTTTTAATAATTTAATATTTAGTTTTCAAAACTACATCCATTAAATTAAAAAACGCCATTCGCCAGTCCCAGCGAATGACGCGAAAAATTATTTTTCGTTTTCCTTCATTTGTGCCCGCAATTGATCGCCAACTGCCTCAAAACCAGGCTTGCCCAACAGACCAAACATGTTCGTCTTGTAGGCCTCAACGCCCGGCTGGTTGAATGGGTTGATCCCGTTTAAGTAGCCAGAAATGCCCATGGCAACCTCAAAGAAGTAGATCAAACTGCCCAGCGTGTATTCATCCTCGCGAGGAATGTGCACTGTCATGACTGGCACGCCACCGGCATTGTGCGCTGCCACGACGGCTTGGTAGGCCTTGGTGTTGACCCAGTCCATGTTCTTGCCCTGCAGGTAGGCCAAGCCGTCCAGATCGTTTTCAGCTGCTGGAATCGTAACGTCATGGTTTGGCGTGTCCAGCTTAACGACCGTTTCCATCAGATTGCGCATACCTTCTTGGATGTATTGACCAAGCGAGTGCAGGTCGGTCGTAAAGTTGGCGCTAGATGGGTAGATGCCCTTTTGATCCTTGCCTTCGGATTCACCGGCCAGCTGCTTCCACCATTCGGCAAACATTGTCATGTTCGGCTCGTAGTTTTCCAGCAGCTCCGTCGTAAAGCCCTTACGATATAAAATGTTACGGTAGGCCGCGTACTGGTAGGCCTCGTTTTGCGTCAGATCTGGGTTGGTGTACGACTTTTCAGCATCAGCAGCCCCTGCCATCAGTTGATCGATGTCAGCCCCAGAAACGGCGATCGGCAGCAGACCAACGGCGCTCAGAACCGAGTAGCGACCGCCCACGCCATCTGGAATCACAAACGTTTCCCAGCCAGCATCGTCAGCTTCAGTCTTTAAAGCGCCGCGCTTGGCATCAGTCGTAGCGTAGATCCGCTGGTTGGCTCCTTTTTCGCCATACTTTTTGACCAGCAGCTCACGGAAGATCCGGAAGGCAATGGCTGGTTCCGTGGTCGTACCAGACTTGGAAACCACGTTGACGGAGAAGTCGCGGTCGCCGATCAGCTGAACCAGATCATGCAGGTATGACGAGCTCAGCGAGTTGCCGGCAAACAGAACCAGTGGGAACTTGCGATCAGCTGGCTTTTGTGAGTAGTAGAACGAGTCGTGCAGAAAATCAATCGCCATCCGCGTACCCAGATATGAGCCGCCGATCCCGATTACGACCAGGACTTCTGAATCTGATTGAATCTTTTTGGCCGCCTTTTTGATGCGGTCAAATTCTTCATGATCATATTCCGTTGGCAGATGCAGCCAGTCGCGGAAGTCGGCACCGGCCCCCGTCCCGTTGCGCAGCTCGCTGTCGGCCGCGTTGACCATCGCCTGCATTTCGCCCAGTTCGTTTTCGTGCACGAACTTCTTCAGTGCACTGGCGTCAAATGAAATTTGCGTCATTAAAAAAACACTTCTTTCCTTAAATCTATCCAACATATGATTTCACAATAAAATAATAGCCGATTGTGGAGCCGGTTTCAATGCTGATCTGGGACTTGTCACTATTAATGAAATTGTTAATAAGCATTATGCTTGTAAAACACACGGTTGCACAAATAAATATAAAAAAACTAATCTCAAAAAGCGCCACCCTTCAAATGGCGACGCTTTAAGCAATCAGAGTGTTGATTCAGTTAAGCGGATTGATTATTCTGACGTGCCTGCATTAGCTGGAGCACTGATTTCACCGGCTTGAACTTTATCCTCTTTCTTTAAGCCAAATGCACAGATGATCGTAACGACTAAAACGATTGCCCCCAAAATATAGTAGGTGTGCTGGAAGCCAAATGCATCGTACCACTTACCTGCTAAAGTCGAAAAGACAAAGACCGAAATTTGCTTGGCAAAATTAGACGCTAGCGCATAAACCGTCGCATACAGTCGCAAATCAAATGAACCGGAGATGTACTTCATGATTGAAACCAAAACCAGTGGCATTTCAAAACCAGCCAACAGCCGTAAAACAATGACCCAGACAACCGATGGCGACATTGCAGAACCAATAATCCGCACACCTAGGATCAAGCCATAGATAATCAGGCCGTTTTTTGAACCAATCTTATTGATAATGTAAGGCATTGGAATCATCAACAGAAATTCAAGTGCCGTCTGCGTACTGGTCATGTAGCTGTATGCCAGTGTCCCTTGAGCCGCAGTATGGAAAAAGCTCTTGAAAAAGATAATAAATTGCTGATCAAAAACATCATAGATTGCTGAAGTTCCAATATAAAACAGCGAAAGGTACCAGAAATTCTTTAACTTAAAAATCGAACCCAGCTGTTTCATATTTAATTGTGAGGAAGTCTTGTCAACACCAACGGCAGCCAGATTATCAAGGTGAATCTTATCACTAAAGACCAAGCAACATGTCAGGATCACTGCTGAAACCGTGCAGGCCCAAAAGATTGAGTTGGGGCTCCACAAAAACAGCCGACCACCAATCAGAGAAGCAATTGCACCGGCCAGCGAGCCACCCATTCTGGAGTGACCATATTCAAATTTATTAGTCAGACTGGCCCGCTGAACGTATTGCTCAATTACCGAAACCCCACCATTTAAGATAAAGCTAAGATAGATCCCGGTTACAAAACCAACCAGTGCCGTATTCACCTTTAATAATGGATGAAAGACCCATTGGAAATATGGACCGACTAAAATCATCCCGATTGCAATCGTGATTACCAGGTTCTTTTTCATTACCAAACGGTCGGAGATAACCCCAAAGATTGGTTGGAAGATTAAAGAAACCCCTGACATCATCGAAAAGACGAACCCAGCTTGAACACCATTGAAATGGGCTTCTTGTTCAAGCCAAAGTGTCAAATAGCCAAAAACGATTGCCCAAGTAAAGAAGTAGGTAAAGTGCGTAATTGGAAAGCCCCAAAAATCCTTGGTTGCATGCTTTTTAGGCGTTGTTTGTTCATTATTCATGATAATTCCACCTCAATCTAATCGTAGTTATATGGAACTGGTTTGCCAAAGTTTGGCGTACCATCGTCATTCCAATCAAAAGGCTTGACCAACGTATGGCGATTTGGATCATACAGAGGGTCGCCCTTGATTTCGGTATAGTCGCGGCAGTGATATACCATCAGATCAGTTTTACCGTCTTCGGCAACCGTAAATGAATTGTGTCTCGGTCCATACTGGTGTGTCGTCAGGTCACTTTGAAAGACTGGTTCTTTAGACTTGCTCCAGTTGTCTGCATTTAAAAGATCAGCCTCATCAGAGCAAGTCAGCATCCCCATTGCATAGTTTTCATCAGTCGCACTGGCAGAATAGGTCATAAAGAAGCGGCCGTTGCGGTGAATAACGGCTGGTCCCTCGTTAACCCAAAAGCCGCGGATCTCCCAATCATATTCTGGTTTTGAAATCATGACCGGTTTAGTAGCCAGCGTCCAGGGATTTTTCATTTTGGCGATGTAGAGATTAGAATTGCCGCGAATGGCTGGATCTTTTTGTGCCCAGACATAGTAGTGGTCACCTTGCCAATCAAATTCGGTAGCATCTAAAGAGAAGGTGTCCTTATCCGTCTTGATCTGCCCTTTTTCAATCCATTTTTCTTCGGCACAGACCGGATTTTCCTGATCGCATTCGATGCAAAACATACGATGCTGGAACATGCCATTATTATCAAATTCTTTGGTATGTGAAGCCGCGAAGTAGATGTACCATTTGCCATCAATAAAATGAATCTCTGGCGCCCAGATCAGCTGACTCATTGGACCGCTGCCATCTGGATGCTTGCGCCAAACCGTCCTTGGTGCAGCATGCGCAAGTCCTTCCAAAGTTCTTGCCCGCCGAATCTCAATCCGATCATATGATGGTACAGAAGCCGTAAAGTAGTAGTAACCATCAGTGTGCTTATAGATATATGGATCCGCACGCTGAATGATTAGTGGTGCCGTATAGGCCAATTTACTCATTGATAATTCCTCCTAAAACATTTGTCCGGTTAACCTTCTATAATGTAACCGATTTCCATAAAACTTCATATAATATTTTTAATATTTATCCGCATAAATTATTGATAAACAATATTTTAATTGGCTATAATCAATATCGCAGGCAATATGCAGCGTTTGCACAACCTTTTCATTGATTGTTTTTAAGGATTAATCATCTAAGGAGTTTTTTGTATGGAAACATCCATTTCAAACGACTGGCTACCAGTCTATAAAGCATTGGCAAACCCTATTAGACTTCAGATTATTCAACTGCTGGCGAGAAAGGCCCAAAGCATTTCCGCGCTGGCTGCTCAGCTGGGCGTCAGTGAAACGATTACTGCTAAACACCTTAATCAACTAGCTGCAACCGGAATCGTCTCATTCTCGCATCAAGGACACTTTAAGATCGCCAAGCTGCAGGTTGACCAGATCAATATTAAGTTTCCCAATATCATCTACCCTTCTTATAATGCCTATACGGTTAAGATTCCCGTTGGTCACTATACCAATTTCTCAGTTGCTCCCTCATGCGGTTTGGCAGGAAGAGACGGCTATATTGGCCGCGTTGATCATCCATCATATTTCATGGATCCGCAGCGCATCTTTGCCGGCATGATCTGGTGGAACAATGGTTTTGTTGAATACCAGTTTCCTAACCATCTGAACAGTCATGATCAGCTGCGAATGATTGACATTACAGCCGAACTGGGCTCAGAATTTCCGTTTTCCAACAATAACTGGCCTTCTGACATCACTGTTTCGCTTAATAGCGTTCCATTAGGCTACTGGACCAGCCCAGGCGACTTTTCAGACGTCCATGGCAAATACACGCCAGCCTGAGTTCCAAGCAATGTCAATCAGTATGGCTTGCAAAAAGTCTTTCGTATTACCGATCATGGCTCCTATCTTGACGGTGAGCCATGGTCCAAGGTTTCGCTAAGTGATCTCCCTTATCAAAATGATCGTTTCACTCTGCGCTTTGAGATTCAGAATTTTGCAACGCATAAAGGCGGCTGTACGATTTTTGGCAAGGGTTTTGGAAACTATAATCAAGACATTGAGGTGAAGGTCTATTCAGCCGACTGATCAAACAACGTCTAAAAAGCCGCCCAGCAGATAAGCTGAGCGGCTCTTTAGTTTTAGATACACAGTAATTAAGATTTTGATTTTGAGTGGCTAGGATTGTTCAAAGCAGAGGATAAGCAAAGAGTTATAAGAATTATTCGGCATATTCAACATTGCATTCAAGCATCTTGAACAGGTCCTTGATCTGCTGTGGCTTAATGGTAAAGCTCAAGATCGTGTGGTGACCACCACCGGCATGCATCCAGAATTCAGCCCCATCACGCAGACCAGTCGTTGGCGTCCATAATTGCTTGGCAACTGGCAGATGTGGCGTTTCCTTTTCTGGTTTGTGGCAGTCAACGCTGTAACCGATGATCTTGTAGCCATCACGGAAGTCGGAGAGCGTAACGTCAATGGCCTTGCCTTCTGAACCGGTAAATACCAGCCGCGCCGGATCATCCTTGCCGCCAATGTCCAGTGGGTGCACCTCAACGCGCGGTTTATCAGAGGCAATGGTTGGATCAACTTCCAACATGTGCGAGCCAAGGATAGCTTCGTGGCCATGACGCAGATCCAGCGTGTAGTCTTCCATAAAGGCCGTCTTTTCATTGTTGGACAGAATCTTCAGCAGCCGATCCATTCCGGCCGTCTTCCAGTCACCTTCTGCCCCGAAGCCATAGCCATCCCGCATCAGCATTTGCGAAGCCAGACCTGGCAATTGCTTTAAGCCGTGCAGATCTTCAAAGTTGGTGGTAAAGGCCGTGTAGCCCTTGTCATCCATGAACTTCTTGATGGCAAGATATTCACGCAGCTGGTAGCGAACCGATTCAACGTACTTTTCATGATCGTTGTCGCCTTCTACCATTTCATATTGTTCTTCAAGTTTCTGGTATTCAGCATCAATGTCTTTTTCATCAACGGCATCAACGTATTCAACCAAGTCGCCAACCGGCCAGTAGTCAACGGTCCAGCCCAGACGAATCTCGGCTTCAACCTTGTCGCCTTCCGTAACGGCAACATTACGCATCGTATCGCCAAAACGAACGATCTTAAGCTTAAAGCTTTCATTGTAGGCAACGGCAACCATTTGCCAATCAGCGATCTCTTGTTGAACGTCTTCATCGCCCCAGTAGCCGTAAACGATCTTGTTGCCCTTGTTAAGGCGCGCGTTGATGTAGGCATATTCACGATCACCATGAGCCGATTGATTCAGGTTCATGTAGTCAAAGTCGATCGTATCATATGGAATATTGTTCAGATATTGCGTAGCCAGGTGCAGCAGCGGCTTTTGCAGCAGGCGCGTACCGCGAATCCAGTTTTTGGCTGGCGAGAAAGTGTGCATCCAGGTAACTACCCCGGCAACCTTGTCATTGTAGTTGGCATCCTTCATAAATTGCGTAATGCCTTCTGCCGTGGTCATGACGCCCTTAAAGACGATTGGGTAAGGCAGGTTGCCCGAAGCATTCAATTTATCGACAATGTCTTGGGCATCCTTAGCAACGGATTTTAATTGTTCTTCACCGTACAGGAATTGTGAGCCGGCAACGAACCAAAATTCATAATCTGCAATCTTTAACATAAGTTTGATCTCCTTTTACAAGAAGTTTATTGATAGTAACTGGCTAAACCGTTTTCACCAGTTCCACGTCACTATCATAACTTATTTGTCCGTATAAATCAATATGGAGAAATATTTTTATATGCAATATCATTTTAAACAAAAATAATAAATACCAAACAAAAAAGCCGTCTGCAGTATTTTGCAGACAGCCGCAATCAATTCAGCCATTATTAGTTTAATTTACGTACTGAATCATTAAAAATCAGTTTGGCATCATATTCAATCGGCTTAACCTCTTCACCATCGATCAGACTCATGATCATCCGGCCGGCATCCAGTCCCATTTTTTCTTTAGGGTGCTCGATTGTCGTCAAGCGCGGTGAGAAGTAGCGTCCCAAAACATAGTCGTCAAAACCAACAATGCTGACGTCTTCAGGAATCTTTAGGCCAGCTGAGCGCACCACGTCCATTACTTGAATTGCCAAGGCATCGTTATAGCAGACGATTGCCGTTGGATGATCAGGCCGTTCCATAATTTGCGTCACGCGCTGAAAAATCCGATTCATATCCTGACCCGACTGATACATGACGGTCTCACTCAAATACGAGATGTCAGGATATTCCATATAGGCATTGATAAAACCTTCCATCCGCCGCGTTCCCTGCAGATCATCAACCTGAAAAATACCCAAAATTCGCTTGTGGCCTTGTTTGATCAAATACTTAGTCATCTCGTATTCAGCTTTTTTATCCTTGATTTCCAAATAAGGCGCCTGCAGCTGCGGGTAGTGGGCATTGATAAAGACCATTGGCAAATGACTCTGGGCGATTTTTTGATAAAGATCCATATTGGTATTGGCCAGTGCACTTTGCGTCGGTTCCACGATCAGTCCAGCAATCTGCGTATCCAAAAGCCGCTCCAGACTGCGCCGTTCATTTTCTCTTTGGTTGTGCGTATTGCCGACAATCAAAGAATACCCATGCGCGGAAATGATTCGATCAATCCCGCTGATGATGTTGGGAAAGATATAGTCAACCATATGCGTCGTCACCAACCCGATCATTTTATTGTTGGCTTTAGGCGGCTGTTGGCTGTCCTGCCAATCATCAACATACATGCCGCCACCTTGGATTCGGTAGACGTAATGCGCGTTCTGCAGCTCGCTGATTGCCCGTCTGACCGTATAGCGGCTGACGCCAAACGTTTCCATCAGGTTTGATTCCGTGGGCAGTTTGTCACCGACTTGATACTTGCCGGACTCGATCTCTTTTTGAATTGCTTTTCTGATAATTTCATATTTAATCTCTGCCATTGAACCAGCCTCTTATGTCTTTCATTGTAATGATGATTAATTCTTATTTTACGATAGTTTTAGTAATTTTATATTATTTTTAAACAATAAAAATCCCGCCAATTCACGTTCACGGCGTAATCTTGGCGAGAATTCATTCAATATGCGCTATTAGTTTTCACGCTTGGCATGGTCCTTAGAATGCGCGTTGTTTTGACCGTAGTAGGCATTGGCGCCGT
>ERZ791897.849-NODE-849-length-17716-cov-2.274899_pt1 | contig 17716 bp, 14 predicted proteins | sample MGYA00510152_ERZ791897 | MGnify/ENA primary metagenome ERZ791897 (study PRJEB30046, sample SAMN00792050) | human gut metagenome | study: EMG produced TPA metagenomics assembly of the A metagenome-wide association study of gut microbiota in type 2...
GGATTTTACCTGCAGCACCAGGAGCTTTAGTTCCGTTAGTTATTGTCCAGGCTCTTGTCTCTGTCTCACCAGCAGTTAAGTAACTTATAAGACCTAATATTCTGTAGCTTGCAGCGATAAGCTTATCAAGACCAGAAGAACTAATTCCAAGGTCCTCTAAGAACATTTTCTTTTCATCATCATCAAGTTCTGAGATTTCCTGTTCAATCTGTGCACATATAACGAATACTTCGCAGTTATCCTTTTTAGAATATTCACGTACACTCTGTACATATTCATTGTTAGCACCATCATCGGCAAGGTCATCTTCTGATACATTAGCAGCGAATATAACGGGCTTGCTTGTAAGAAGATTGTATTCCCTCATAAAGGACTCTTCGTCTTCATCTTCACATTCAAAGTTCTTGGCAAGGTTACCAGCCTCAAGAAACTTAAGAAGTCTTTCGATAAGGTCACATTCTTTAGCAATGTCCTTATTATTGTAGGAAGCACGCTTCTGCTTAGCAAGACGTCTTTCAAGAACTTCCATATCTGAAAAGATTAATTCAAGGTTGATTGTTTCAATATCTCTTACAGGATTGACAGAACCGTCAACGTGAACAATATTAGAGTCCTCAAAACATCTGACAACGTGAACGATTGCATCAACTTCTCTTATATTAGCAAGGAACTGGTTACCAAGACCTTCACCTTTAGAAGCACCCTTAACAAGACCAGCGATATCAACGAATTCGATAACAGCAGGTGTAATCTTTGCTGAATTATAAAGTGCTGCAAGCTTATCAAGTCTTTCATCTGGTACGGCAACAATTCCTACATTAGGGTCTATTGTACAGAATGGATAATTGGCTGATTCTGCTCCAGCCTTAGTTAAAGAATTAAAAAGTGTACTCTTTCCAACATTAGGAAGACCAACTATTCCAAGTTTCATATATTCTCCTCATTTCCAACATAAATGTGTATCGTATGCAGATTTATGTTTAGTAAATATACGCAGTAACGCAACCTGTATTTTAACATATCTTTTCGTAAAGCTCAACTAATTACATATAATCAGATGGTGAGAGTGGTAAAATTACTATTTTTTTATGTGGATATACATATGATTGTATATTTTACGGGCATAATATAGTGCAAAAGTTTAAAAAAATTTTATAAATTAGCGGAAAACACTTGTATTTTGCACAAAATCAGTATAGAATTGTTCTCAAAGTGGAGAAAAGTGGTAGCAAGTGGTTACAAGTGGGGAAAGGAGGAACGATTGCTATGTTTATGGGCGAATATGGACATACAATAGATGCCAAAGGCAGAATAATCGTTCCTGTGAAGTTCCGCGAAAGCCTTGGGGATAATTTTATTATCACTAAGGGACTTGATAACTGTTTATTTGTATACACTAATGAAGAGTGGCAGAGATTCGAGGAGAAGCTTAAGACGCTGCCTCTTACTAATAAGAATGCCAGAACATTTACAAGATTCTTTCTTGCAGGAGCAGCAGATGTCGAATTAGACAAGCAGGGAAGAATTCTTATACCATCTGTATTAAGAGAGTTTGCTTCGTTACAGAAGGATGTAGTATTTGTAGGTGTTGGAAGCAGGATAGAGATATGGAGTAAAGAAAGCTGGAATGACAGTATAAGCAATTATGATGACAATATGGACGAGGTCGCAGAGAATATGGACAGTCTGGGATTCACCATATAGTTAATTGCTGATATAGCAGGCGGAAAGGAGATTAGTATGGAGTTCAAGCATAAGTCAGTTCTTTTATATGAGACGGTAGATGAATTGAATATTAAACCCGATGGCATATATGTTGATGGAACTCTTGGCGGCGGCGGACATTCATACGAAATCGCTAAAAGACTTTCCGGGGGTGGAAGATTGATAGGAATAGATCAGGACGAAGATGCCATAAAAGCAGCAGGTAAGAGATTGGAACCATATATGGACAGGGTTACAATCGTAAGAAATAATTACTGTAATATGGATAAAGTCCTTGATGAGTTAGGAATAGATAAAGTTGATGGAATTATGCTGGATCTGGGTGTTTCATCATATCAGTTAGATGCGGCAGACAGAGGGTTTACATATAATGTGGACACAGCACTTGATATGAGAATGGATCAAAGACAGGAGATTACAGCTAAAGATATTGTTAATGAATACAGCGAATTTGATCTTTACAGAATAATAAGAGATTATGGTGAGGATAGGTTTGCTAAGAATATAGCTAAGCATATAGTGGCTGCAAGACAGGAAAAGCCAATTGAGACAACATTTGAGCTTAACGATATTATAAAGGCAGCTATACCTATGAAGGTAAGGGCGACAGGTGGACATCCATCTAAGAGAACTTATCAGGCTATAAGAATTGAACTTAATAAAGAATTGGAAGTGCTAGAGAATTCTATAGATATGATGATTGACAGGCTTAAGCCAGAAGGAAGACTTTGTATAATAACATTTCATTCGTTAGAAGACAGAATAGTAAAGACAAGGTTTAGGAATAACGAGAATCCTTGTACCTGTCCACCAAGCTTTCCTGCGTGTGTGTGTGGTAAAGTACCGAAGGGCAGGGTGATTACAAGAAAGCCTGTAGTTCCAACAGATGAAGAGATTAATGAAAATAGCAGATCAAAGAGTTCTAAGTTAAGAGTATTTGAAAGGGTATAATGGGAGGTAGTGTAAAGTGGAAAAGAGAAGTAGAGCAGAGTACAGAAGAAATTCAAGAAATGTAAGCAAAGTGCCGTATGAATATGGTAGTGCGGTAAGACAATTAAATATCGCTGAACCACTTAAAACCCCAGATGAATCCCAGCAGACACAGAAGGAAATCAACAGAGAAATAAGAAGGCAGAGACAGAAGCAGATAAGACGCAATAATAAGATCAATCTTATGTATACAGTTGCAGTTGCGAGTGTTGCTGCAGTTGTCTTCTTTATATGTTATCAGTACCTTAATGTTCAGGCAACAGCTAAGACTAATTCAGATGTGATAGCTGAGTTAAAGAGCGAGCTTAGCACATTAAAGGAGAATAATGACGTATTAGAGTCAGATATTAATGCAAGCATAGATTATGATGCTATATATGATACAGCAGTTAATGAATTAGGAATGGTGTATCCAGAAAAGAAGCAGGTTATTACATACGATTCTAAAGAGAGCGAATATGTAAAGCAGTATAAAGATGTTCCTGAAAGCAATTAATATTCAGGTAAAATAATATAATAAGAGGTACTTATGGTAAGCGATGAACAGTTAAAAAAGAATAAGTACAGAAGAAAAAAAGTTATGCTTAAACGTGTTCACACCAAAGGAATGGTTGCACTTGTAATGGTAGTAGTAATTCTTATGGCATTAGGTGGACAGGTATTCAGAATTAATTATACACACGGAGAGACATATGCCAAGGCAGTGTTAGACCACCAGACATATACATCAACAGAACTACCTTATAAGAGAGGTCAGATATTAACTGGTGATGGAACTGTGCTTGCATACAGTGAGAGAGTATATAATCTTATATTAGATGTCAAGCTTATGCTTTCAGACGGAGAATATAAAGAACCTACATTATCAGCTCTTTGTAAATATTTTAATTTAAACAGAAGTGAGCTTGAGCAAAAGGTGAGTGAGAATTCACAGAGCAGGTATCAGAAGCTTTTATCAAACCTTACTACAGATCAGATAGCTGATTTTAAAAATCTTATGGCAGACTCAACTGAGGGAAAGAATATTAAAGGTGTATGGTTTGAGGACAGTTATATAAGAAAATATCCTCTTGGAACATTTGCAAGTGATGTTGTTGGATTTGCAAGTGCCACTAATGGTGGTGAGCTTGGAATTGAAAGCCAATATGATGAGGAATTAACTGGTACTAATGGAACAACATACAGCTATGTAGATGAAGGTCTTGAGGTTACAGAGACACAGAAAAATGCTGTTGATGGCAATAATATAGTTACAACACTTGATTATAATGTACAGTCGATTATTGAGAAATGCATATTAGAATATAATGAAGAAAAGCCTTCAAAGAATACAGCAGTAGTAGTGGCAGACCCATCTAATGGTGAGATACTTGGAATGGCTAGTTATCCAACCTTTAATCTTAATGATCCAAGAAAATTAACTGGTATGTATACAGATGAGGAGATTAAAGATATGTCTGATGAAGAATACAGAAATAACCTGTATTCTTTATGGACTAATTATTGTGTATCAGAAAGTTATGAGCCAGGTTCAACATTTAAACCAGTAACGGTAGCCTCAGCTTTGGAGGAAGGTGTTGTAAAGGATGGTGATACATATGTATGCAAAGGATTTGAAACTGTAGCTGATTATAAATTAAAGTGTCATGTGTTCAGTACAATAGGTTCACATGGTTCACTTACAGTTGAGCAGGCACTTATGAATTCCTGCAACCCGTATATGATTCATCTTGCACTTGAGATGGGTAACAGCAGATTTGCATATTACCAGTCATTGTTTGGATTTGGAAAGATAACCGGAATAGATCTTCCAGGTGAGACAACAGGTATCGTATATGGTGACCGTATGACAACTATTGATGCGGCTTGTAATTCATTTGGACAGACTATTAATGTTAATATGATGCAGATGATGGCGGCATATTGTTCGATTATTAATGGTGGTATGCTTTACCAGCCACATATTGTAAAGAGAATTGAATCAGCCAATGGTGAAGTTGTAAAGGAATATAAGACTAATCTTGTAAGACAGACAATTACAGCTTCAACATCAAAGCTTTTAAGAAGATATCTTAAGAATACAGTAGAAGAAGGAACAGCCAAGAAAGCAGGCGTTACAGGATATTCAGTTGCTGGTAAGACAGGAACAGCCCAGAAGGGTGATAGAAAGGATAACAAGTGGATTATATCATTTATAGGACACGCACCAGCAGAAAATCCTAAGTTTGCAATATATGTAGTTATTGATGAGCCATATGGAACTACAGGAACATCAGGAAGTTCAGCAGATGTGCTTACACTTACACACAATATACTTGAAAAGCTTCTTCCATATATGAATGTATACAAGGATGCCTCAGACGAATATGAGGATACAAGTTCAAGTCCTGATGAATTAACAGTTGATGGGATACCAGCAGGCACAGCTTCATCTAATTAAGCTGTTAAGTAATAATAAGTATAAGAATAACCCTGAATAAACTTTCATAATAATAAGTAAGTTTATTCGGGGTTATTGTATTAGTGACAGAAAGAATTAAGCTTAATGAAGATGAGAGATATGGTTATTTTGTAAGAACAAGACATAGAAAGAAGCTTCTGGTGGTTATAGTAAGCCTTGTGCTTATTATGTCAATACTGATAGTAAGAGTGGGATATATAATGACCATCAAGGCTGAATATTACAGCGTGCGTGCAGCAGAACTTCACGAGAGGGAGAGAGCTATAAAGGCTATGCGTGGAAGAATTCTTGATACCAATGGTGTTGTTCTTGCTGACAATACAACTGTGTGTACAATATCCGTTATTCACAGCCAGATAGATAAGCCGGAAGAAGTTATTAAAATGCTTTGTGACAATCTTGACATGGATGAAGCAGTTGTAAGAAAAAAGGTTGAAAAGGTATCATCAATTGAAACTATAAAGACCAATGTTGATAAGGATACAGGTGATGTAATAAGAAAAGCCGGCTTAAACGGAGTTAAGGTAGATGAGGATTATAAAAGATATTATCCTTATGATACGCTTGCTTCCAAGGTGCTTGGCTTTACAGGAAGTGATAATCAGGGAATAGTCGGACTTGAGGCTAAGTATGATGTATATCTTGCTGGCAATAATGGCAGGATACTTACACTTACCGATGCATGGGGTACAGAGATAAAAAATGCAAAAGAGGGAAGGTTAGAGCCGCAGAGAGGTCAGGATTTATATATAAGCATAGATATGAATATACAGTCATATGCCCAGCAGTTAGCATATACAACGCTTGCAAAGAAAAATGCTAAGCGGGTGTCAATAATAGTTATGAATCCTAATAATGGAGAGTTGTATGCAATGGTCAACGTGCCTGAATATAATCTTAATGAGCCGTATGTACTTAATTACGAGGTGGAAGATGACGGCAGTTCAGGCAATAAAATGGATCTTCTTAATAATATGTGGAGAAATTTCTGCATTAATGATACTTATGAGCCAGGTTCAGTGTTTAAAATGGTAACTGCAACAGCAGCACTTGAAACCAAAGTTGTAAGTTTAAGTGACTCCTATACCTGTTCAGGTTCAACGCTTGTTGGTGACAGGCGCATAAGGTGTCATAAGACAACGGGCCACGGAACACAGGATTTTACGCATACAGTTATGAATTCCTGCAACCCTGCATTTATTGAATGGGGAAGAAGGGTAGGTGTAGACAATTTCTATAATTATTGCGGTAAGCTTGGACTTTTGTCTAAGACCGGAATAGATATTGCTGGTGAGGCTTCAACGATTATCCACAATAAAGAAAACGTTGGTGAAGTAGAGCTTGCAACAATGTCATTCGGACAGTCATTTCAGATAACACCTATCCAGATGCTTCGTGCGGCGGCAGCAATTGTCAATGGTGGTAATCTTGTTACACCACATTTTGCAGTTAAGACAAGTGATGGTTCGGGGCAGACTTATAATGAGTTCTATTATTCTACAACTGAGAGCACAATTGACAAATCAACAAGTGATACTATGAGGGACATATTAAGGCAGGTAGTTGAGGAAGGTGGTGGAAAGAATGCATATATAGAGGGCTTTTCAATAGGTGGAAAGACAGCAACATCACAGAAGCTTCCAAGAGGTTCTGGAAAGTATATCGCTTCATTTATAGGATTTTCAAGTGTGGAAAATCCACAGGTTATTGCTATGTGTCTTATTGATGAGCCAGAAGGGGTATATTATGGCGGTACAATTGCAGCACCGGTCATAAGAGAGTTATATGAAAATATACTTCCGTACCTTAATAACAAGTAAGAAAATGCGTTAATAAAGCGTTAAAACAGTGTTTATCCGCTTTACAGATGGATAGGTGTAGAGTAAAATAAAGACAGTTGTTTAAAAAACGTATTATATGCGTGGTAATGGAGGAACATTATGGAATTAAATAATAAAAAGGTAATGGTAGTTGGTACTGGAATAAGTGGAATCGGTGCTATAGACCTTCTTAACAAAGCTGGTGCAGACTGTATTATATATGACGGCAACGAAAAGCTTTCAAGGGAAGATGTATCAAAGAAACTTAAAGGCAATAAAGCAGAGATTATTATTGGAAAGCTGCCCGAGGATATAACTAATCAGGTCGACCTTCTTGTAATAAGTCCGGGCGTTCCGGTTGACAGTCCTATTGTTGAACAGTTTAAGAAAGCAGAAGTTCCAGTATGGGGCGAGATAGAACTTGCATATAATTATGATAAAGGCAGAATAATTGCCATAACAGGTACTAATGGCAAGACAACAACTACAGCTTTGGTAGGACAGATAGTGAAAGCCTATAATGAGAAGACATTTGTTGTTGGAAATATAGGTAATTCATATACGGGAGAAGTGCTTAATACAAGTAATGACTCTTATACAGTAGCAGAGATAAGCAGCTTCCAGTTAGAAACAATACACAAGTTCCATCCGGTTGTAAGTGCGATACTTAACATTACACCAGACCACCTTAACAGACATCATACAATGGAATGTTATTCCAAGACTAAAGAAAACATTTCTATGAACCAGACAAAGGATGATGTGTGTGTTCTTAATATGGAGGACGAAGAATTATACAGATTTGGAAGTGAGTGTCCAGCTAAGGTTGTATGGTTCTCAAGCAAGAGAAAGCCTGAGATTGGTGCATATGTTCAGGGAGATGATATAAGATATGCAGATGGCACTACAGATGAACTTATGCTTAATGTACACGATATGAACCTTCTTGGAACACATAACTATGAAAATGTATGTGCAGCTATCGCAATGACTAAGGCGGCAGGCATACCTGATGACATAATTGTACAGCAGGTAAAGAAGTTCAAGGCTGTAGAACACAGAATAGAGTATGTAGCTACCAAGAATGATGTATGGTATTATAACGATTCTAAGGGAACTAATCCGGAAGCTTCTGTAAAAGCAATTGAGGCTATGGTAAGACCAACTATTTTAATAGGTGGCGGTTATGATAAAGGTTCTGAATTTGATATGTATGTAAAAGCCTTCAATGGTAAGGTAAAGAAGCTTGTTCTTATAGGCCAGACTGCTGATAAAATAGCCGAGACCTGTGATAAATATGGATTCAAGGACTATGTATTTGCTGATAATTTAAAAGAAGTAGTAGATATATGTGCAGCCAGCGCAGCCAAAGGTGATGCGGTATTATTATCACCAGCGTGTGCAAGCTGGGGAATGTTTGATAATTATGAACAGAGAGGTGACATGTTCAAGCAATATGTCAATGAGCTTTAATTATGGCAAAGAAAAGAAGAAAAAGAAAGAATGGATTCTATTTTGATTACAGTCTTTTGTTTGTGCTTATATTCATTGTAGGTTTCGGACTTACAATGATATACAGTACAAGTTCTTACACAGCGCAGATTAATTATGGCAATCCGGAATACTATTTTAAAAGACAGCTTATATTTGACCTGTTAGGTTTTGCGTGTATGTTTTTTATAGCAAGATTTGTAGATTACCATATTTTAAAAAAGGCCGCTCCGTGGATATTTGTTATATCACTTTTAATGGTGTTAGCAGTTATTCCATTTGGACGTGAAAGCCACGGTGCTAAAAGATGGATATATATTGGTCCGATAAGCTTTCAGCCAGCAGAGCTTGTTAAGATAAGTGTTATTATTATGGCGGCGGCTAAGATGTGTGCGTCAGGAACAAAGATTAAAAAACTGTCACAGATAGCAAAAATATTTTTGGGCTGTGCAGTAATTCCGGCGGCTATGCTTTTTGGAATTACATCTAACTTAAGTAGTGCAATCATAGTATGTGGAATTGTGTTTGTTATGACATTTGTTGTATATCCTAATTACTGGGTTCACGGCGGAATTATTGGAATTATAATGGCAGGCTATATAGCAGGCAGGCAGTGGCTTAAGCAGGCTGTTGAAAATGGAGTCCAGTTTAAGAAGTTCCGTTTTACAAGACTTTTAGTATGGGTAGACCCTGAAAAGTACATAGACGGAAAAGGCTATCAGACTATGCAGGGGCTTTATGCCATAGGTTCTGGCGGACTTTTTGGTAAGGGACTTGGAAAGAGTATGCAGAAGTTAGTCTTCATACCAGAGTCGCAGAATGATATGATATTTTCAATAATATGTGAGGAGTTAGGACTGTTTGGTGCTGCGTGCGTTATTATGCTTTTTATAATAATGCTCTGGAGAATTATATATATATCACAGAACTCACCAGATTTGTTCGGTTCACTTCTTGCAGTTGGAATATTCGCCCATATAGCAATTCAGGTAATAGTTAATATTGCCGTTGTAACCAATGTATTTCCTAATACAGGCGTAACACTTCCATTTATAAGCTATGGAGGCACGGCGAGTCTGTTCCTGCTGGCAGAGTTAGGAATTGTGTTTAATATAAGTAGTCAGATTAGGTTAGAGAGATAGTTATGGCAAAGGCGAGAAAGAAAAAAAGGCTGTTCATAATATCTATTATTGTGGCAGCCCTGATAGCTGCGTGTGCGGCTGTCTATTTTGGATTTAGAACTGATAAGATAACATATGTGGGTAATTCCCATTATTCTAATGAAGAAATGACAAGCAGAATATTTGGAAATGACACACCAAACACTGTATTGTATACACTGTTTGGCAATAAGAAAAAGACAATACCTTTCATTCAGAAATATGATGTTGAAATACAGTGGCCAAGAGGTATGTACATAACAGTCTATGAAAAGGCAGTTATTGGTTATATACGTTATATGGGCTGTAATATGTATTTTGACAAAGATGGTATTGTTGTTGAAAGTTCAACAGAAACTTTTGAAAAAGTTCCTGAGATAATAGGTCTTAAGTTTAATTCAATAGTGCTTGATTCCAAGCTTGAAGTCGGAGATGATGAAGTGTTCAGGCACATACTTGATCTGACACAGAGCTTTGATAAGTATAATCTTGATGTTTCAAAAGTATATTTTGACTCATCGGACAATGTAATATTGTATATAGACGAGGTTAAGGTATACCTTGGAAAGAGTGATGATTATACGGACAAGCTTTTTGAGTTAAAACAGATGGAAACCAAATTTGCAGGGCTTAAAGGTTCTTTGTATATGCAGGATTATACAAAAGACAGTTCATCTATAATATTCAAAAAAGATGAATATAATTAAAACACACTAAAATGATGTGTAAATATTCAGAATTGTACGCTTTAAAGTTCAATTTTTAGTGAAATAAAATGAAAAAATCAGTTGATATTTATTGCGAAAAATTATATCATTATAGATAAATGTATAAGGATTGATTAAAGGAGGCAACAACCTTGGTAGAAATAATTAACGAATCAGATTCATCAGCAAGAATTATAGTCATCGGCGTAGGTGGAGCAGGTAATAATGCTGTTAATAGAATGATAGATGAGAATATAAGCGGGGTAGAATTTATTGGTATTAATACAGATAGCCAGGCATTACAGTTCTGTAAAGCTCCAACAGCTATTCAGATAGGTGAGAAGCTTACTAAGGGACTTGGTGCAGGAGCCCAGCCTGAGATTGGTGAGAAGGCAGCAGAAGAGAATGTTGAAGAATTAACAGAAGCTATCAAAGGTGCGGATATGGTATTCGTTACTTGCGGAATGGGCGGCGGAACTGGTACAGGTGCAGCTCCGGTTGTTGCTAAGATTTCTAAACAGATGGGTATCCTTACAGTTGGTGTTGTTACTAAGCCTTTCAGATTTGAGGCAAGAACAAGAATGACTAATGCAGAATCGGGTATTGAGAAGCTTAAGGAGAACGTGGATACACTTATTGTAATTCCTAATGACAAGCTTCTTCAGATAGTAGACAGAAGAACAACTATGCCAGATGCCTTAAAGAAGGCTGATGAGGTATTACAGCAGGCAGTACAGGGTATTACAGACCTTATTAATGTACCAGGTCTTATCAACCTTGACTTTGCAGATGTTAAGACAGTTATGTCAGACAAGGGTATCGCACATATCGGTATCGGTAATGCTACAGGTGATGATAAGGCTATTGAAGCTGTTAAGCAGGCTGTTACAAGCCCACTTCTTGAGACAACAATCGAGGGTGCTACACACGTTATTATCAACGTATCTGGTGATATGAGCCTTGTTGAAGCAGATGAGGCTGCAAGCTATGTTCAGGAACTTGCAGGTGATAATGCCAATATCATCTTTGGTGCTATGAGACAGCTACAGACAGCGTAACAATAACTGTAATTGCTACAGGTATTGAAGATGTGAATGTCAATACTGCAATGGCGAAGTTCTCACCTAAGGCACAGGCAACACAGGGAGTTGGACAGACTGTTAAACCAGCAGTAAAGCCAGCATATACATATCAGGCTCCACAGACACCAGTTCAGCCAGCAGGCGGTATGACAGGTACACAGTCTCAGACACCACTTCCAGGACTTAAGCAGCCAGCCCCTGTTACAAGCAATGTGAAGTCTAATGGTATTACAATACCTACTTTCCTTCAGAAGAACAGAAAGTAATTAATATAATCATTTAATCTGACAGATAGATTGTCGGTTCATATACTTATTGGGCTTATACTATTGTTAATGAAATATTGATATTAAGGAACGCTTCGGCGTTCCTTTTTTATGTAATAGGAAATTCAAATAGAATTCCCTATTACATAAAAGGCACTATATGCCGATGATGCACACTCGCACGAAGATGTATTTTGTCGCAAGCGACCATGCTCGGTGCGAGAATGTGTTTTACACATTCTTTTTTTATTTAATAGCGAATTATATTAGAAAATTAATGTGACTCTGTGCTTTTGACAAATTTTGCATATTAAGTTATGTATACTTATTTTCGTTGCAGGAAAGCATTTTCTGTAAACTATTATGCAGGGTATACCTGATTGTGCAATGGAGGTGAGAGTGAATTGTAATATACATTGATGTATTATTTGGAATTAATTATTGTATGGATTTGATTGTTATGGTTATGGTAAACAAAATAATGCATTATCATACATCACTGCCCCGTCTGCTGCTTTCTTCCACTTTGGGGGCAATATGGTCAGTCATTGCAATATGTATTCCGGATGAATATAGGCTTTTCGTTAATTGGTGCACATATTTAATCATCACTGGATTAATGCTTATGATAATTAATAGTCCATTAAATATTATCAAGGGAAGTTCAGGAAAGATTAATTGGTTTGCTATAAGGAGTTATATAAAGGACTTGTTAAAAGGCGTAGCGGTAATGATTGGCATAGCAGTATTTCTTGGCGGTGCGATACATTTACTCGTGTACTATACATATGTTGGCTTTGTAATAAAGAATATAATGATAAACAACAGGCAGTTGGTTATATATGCAGTCGTGGCGTATCTTATGCTCATCATACTGGTACGAAGCAAAGAGAAGCTCAATAGAAAAATGCAGATATATGTAGTAACAGTGGTTATTGGGGACGAACGTATTACATTAAAGGGAATGATAGACACTGGAAACCAGCTTAGTGATTATTATTGTAATAAACCAGTAAATGTTATGGATAAGAAATGTTTTGACAAGGTTCTTTCTAAGATAAATGATTACAGCAGAATAAGATATCATCTTATTCCATACAGGAGTGTAGGTATGGACACAGGAATGATAGAGGTAATTACAGCAGATTACATATACATATCCAATGATGTTAAGACGAAAGCTTATAAAAATGTGCTTATAGGATTGTCAGAGGTATGCGTATCACAGGCAGGGGAATATCAGGCACTTATTAATGGACATATGATGCAATAATGAGCATAAAGATGCTCATCATATGCACCCCCAAAAGCGTCACGGGACATATGATGCAATAATAAACAGGGTATGTCGGCGGTGCTTTCGTATTCCTGTAAAGACAAAAGAAAGCACCGTAGAAAAGAGGAGTAAGATAGTGATTAAAGTGGCAGTTGCAGATCGTTTTCAGCTTAAGGTGGTACCTTCTATTAAGAATTTTTATATGATGGGGACAAGAGAAGTTCATTATATAGGAGGTACAGAGGTGCTGCCAGCACCGCTTGATATTGAGGAGGAGAAAAATGTGCTGGCAATGTTAAAGACTGATAATGACGATTATGCTAAGAAAATGCTTATAGAACATAACTTAAGACTTGTTGTATACATAGCCAAGAAATTTGATAATACAGGTGTTGGAGTAGAGGACCTTATATCAATTGGCACAATAGGTCTTATAAAGGCAATTAATTCATATGACAGGGATAAGAATATAAAGCTTGCAACTTATGCTTCAAGATGTATAGAGAATGAAATTCTTATGTATCTTAGAAGAAATAGCAAGGTAAAAGCAGAGGTGTCAATTGATGAACCACTCAATGTTGACTGGGATGGCAATGAACTTTTGTTATCTGATATTCTTGGAACTGAAGATGATGTGTGTTATAAAGACCTTGAAAATGAGGTTGAGATGAAAGCATTAAAGAGGGCGATTGGCAATTTGTCTGAGAGGGAGAGAATTATAGTCGATTTAAGATATGGTCTTAGTGATAAAGATGGAGAGGAAAAGACACAAAAAGAGGTCGCTGATATGCTTGGAATATCGCAGTCATATATATCAAGACTTGAAAAGAAGATTATAAAGAGATTAAAAAGAGAAATGGTGAGAAGCTGTTAAACATTTTACTTGACAATCCGCTTGTATTCTAAGAAAATAGAAAGGGTATGGATTGGAGAGATAATAATGAATAATAAGAATAATACATCATTTAAGTGGGACAGAATATTCGGAGTGGCTTCATTAGCAGCTATATTAATATTTGCCGTAATGTTATATATTGACTGTGGAGCTTCTATAAGGTCAATTATGAATATAGGAAAGACAACATCAGATGAGGTAACTGATGATGGGCTTTTGCAGAACAATGAGGATAATAGCGAAGAAAGTAATAATAAGACAATTAACTGGTCGTCTAAGGCAATAGTCTGTATAGATGCTCCTCACGGTGGAAGTGATACAGGACAGTACGACGGAACTAACTATGAAAAGACACAGATGTTATCTTTAGCTGACAGCGTTAAGAATGAGCTTGAAAGTGCTGGCGTTACAGTTGTTATGACAAGAACAACTGATACATCAGTGGATTATACCAAGCGTATAGAGATATGCAATAATGCCAAAGCAGCGGCACTTGTGTCATTTCATAGGGATATTACTGATAAGTCAGGAAGCAGTAGGGGAATAAGTGCGTGGATTCATACCTCTTCCCCATCTAACTCTAAAAGCCTTGCGAGTGATATTATGGAAGAGTTAAATGGAGTAGATGTAAGCTTATCGGGAGTGAATACGGGTACTCCTGATAATAAGAGAAAAGATTATTACCTGAACCAGCACAGCAAAGTAGCGAGCTGTATAATAGAGTTAGGCAATATGTACAGCAGTAAGGATAATAAACTTGTAACAACAGATATAGACAATACAGCTAAGCTTATAGCTGATGGAATTATGAAATACTTAGAACAGGCAGGTTATACGAATGGCAGTAATTAATCAGAAGAACATAAGAAATTTTTGTATTATAGCACATATTGACCACGGCAAGTCAACTCTTGCCGACAGAATTATAGAAAAGACAGGACTCCTTACAAGCAGGGAAATGCAGGAGCAGGTTCTTGATAATATGGATATCGAGAGGGAGAGAGGAATTACAATAAAGTCACAGACAGTAAGAACTGTATACAGGGCCCAGGACGGCGAAGAATATATATTTAATCTTATTGATACTCCAGGTCACGTTGACTTTAACTATGAGGTATCAAGGGCACTTGCGGCTTGTGATGGTGCTGTACTTGTAGTAGATGCGGCACAGGGCATAGAGGCACAGACACTTGCCAATGTATATCTTGCACTTGACCACGACTTAGAGGTATTTCCTGTTATTAATAAGATTGATCTTCCAAGTGCAGAACCAGACAGAGTTAAAGATGAGATTGAGGATATTATCGGAATAGAGGCTCAGGACGCTCCGTTAATTTCAGCGAAAAATGGCATTAATATCGAGGAAGTTCTTGAACAGATAGTAAAGAAAATACCAGCACCTACAGGTGATGCAGCTAATCCTTTATCTGCACTTATATTTGACTCATTATACGATGCATATAAGGGTGTTATTATATTTGTAAGAATAGTAGAGGGTACTGTAAAGAAAGGTACTAAGATAAGAATGATGGCAACCGGAGCAGTAGAAGAAGTAGTTGAGGTAGGTTACTTCGGAGCTGGTCAGTTCATACCTTGCGATGAATTAAGTGCAGGTATGGTTGGATATATAACAGCAAGTATCAAAAATGTTCAGGATACAAGAGTTGGTGACACTGTTACAGATAATGACAGACCTGTATCAGAGCCGCTTCCAGGTTATAAGAAGGTCAACCCTATGGTGTACTGCGGTCTGTATCCGGCGGACGGTGCAAAATATCAGGATTTAAGAGAAGCATTGGAGAAGCTTCAGCTTAATGATGCTTCTCTCCAGTTTGAGCCAGAGACATCTATAGCACTTGGTTTTGGTTTCAGATGTGGTTTCTTAGGGCTTTTGCATCTTGAGATTATACAGGAAAGACTTGAGAGAGAATATAACCTTGACCTTGTAACAACAGCACCGGGAGTTATATATAAAGTCCATAAGACTAATGGTGAAGTTATAGACCTTACTAATCCGTCTAATATGCCTGATCCATCAGAGATAGACTATATGGAAGAACCTATGGTAAGTGCTGAGATTATGGTTACAACCGAATTTGTTGGACCTATTATGAAACTTTGCCAGGAACGCCGTGGTGTATACAACGGTATGGAATATATAGAACAGACAAGAGCACTGCTTAAGTATGACCTTCCGCTTAATGAGATAATATATGACTTCTTTGATGCGTTAAAGTCACGCTCAAGAGGTTACGCTTCATTTGACTATGAAATGAAGGGCTATGAGAGATCTAACCTTGTTAAGCTTGATATTCTTATCAACAAGGAAGAAGTGGATGCACTTTCATTTATTGTATTTGCAGGAAGTGCGGAGGAACGTGGAAGAAAGATGTGCGAGAAGCTTAAGCAGGAAATTCCTAGACAGCAGTTTGAGATTCCTATTCAGGCGGCCATCGGAAGCAGGGTTATAGCAAGGGAAACTGTTAAGGCACTTCGTAAGGATGTACTTGCCAAGTGTTACGGTGGTGATATTTCCCGTAAGAAGAAGCTTCTTGAAAAGCAGAAGGAAGGAAAGAAGAGAATGCGTCAGATTGGTAACGTAGAGATACCACAGAAAGCATTTATGAGTGTATTAAAGTTAGATGAAGAATAATAACGAACTGGGGATATATATACATATCCCCTTTTGTATGCAAAAATGTATATATTGTGATTTCTTATCTGCACCAGCAGATGATAAGACGAAAAGCAGTTATGTTAAAGCTTTAATTAATGAGATAGCATTAAGTGAGGCTGGTCTTGATAAAAATGTAACTTCAATATTTATCGGTGGTGGAACTCCGTCAGCAATAAATGCTGAATATATTAAAGATATATTAGAGGCTGTAAAGCAAAGATATCGTGTTGATGGCAATGCAGAGATAACAATAGAATGTAATCCAGGTACAATAAATAGTGAAAAAGCATACATTTACAGGGAAGCTGGGATTAACAGAATAAGCTTTGGATTGCAGAGCACTGATGATAAAGAGCTTCGTATGCTTGGAAGAATTCATACATTTGAACAGTTTAAGAACAGCCTTGCCATAGCAAGGAATGCAGGCTTTACTAATATCAATATAGACCTTATGTCAGCACTTCCGGGTCAGACCATAGAAAGTTTTACCAGAGTGCTAAAGGAGGCTGTATCACTTAATACAGAGCATATATCTGTATACAGTCTTATAATAGAAGAAGGCACAAGGCTGTATGATAACATAGACAATTATCCGGATATTCCTGATGATGATGACGACAGGAAAATGTATGCACTTACTAAAGAGATATTAGGTCAGGCAGGTTATGAAAGATACGAAATATCCAATTATGCCAAGGCAGGTTATGAATGTAAGCATAATCTTAAATATTGGGATAGAACTGATTATATCGGTTTTGGAATTGGTGCAGCTTCATTATGTAATCATAAAAGGTATACTAACATCAGCGATATTAATAATTATATTAAGGCATTATGTGTGGAATATGCTGATAATAAAGAAAGCAATAAAGAGTGTATTGTGGAAAATATTAAGAATATCCAAGAGACTCTTAAGAATTCTTTAGAAATAAAGAATAACTGTCAGGACCTTAAAGAAAATATAGAGGTTCTCACGCTGGAAGATGAGATGGCTGAATATATGTTTCTTGGTTTAAGAAAGTCTGCCGGGATTGATATATGCGATTTTAAAGATATATTTGGAAAAGATATATACAGTGTATATAAAGAGCAGATAAAAGATAATATAGCAAAAGGTCTTTTGTGGCAGAATGGTACAAGAATAGCACTTACAGACAGAGGCATAG
>ERZ791897.850-NODE-850-length-17711-cov-2.696647_pt1 | contig 17711 bp, 10 predicted proteins | sample MGYA00510152_ERZ791897 | MGnify/ENA primary metagenome ERZ791897 (study PRJEB30046, sample SAMN00792050) | human gut metagenome | study: EMG produced TPA metagenomics assembly of the A metagenome-wide association study of gut microbiota in type 2...
AGAACAACCCGGAGTTCTCCGAGTCCGGTGGCCAAAATAATTTCTACGAAAGTAATTACTTCAATTATCGTTGGGTTTGGACCAATACGCTATCTTTCAGCCGGACATTCAATGAGATCCATTCCTTGAACATCTTATTGGGAACAGAGGCTATTCGGGATGGTTTAGGCAGATCCCTCAACGCACGTAGATATAACTATTTATTCGAAGACAATACCAATACATACACCTTGGATATGGGCGAGAACAATAGCCAACGTACCAACTCTTCCACTTACAATGGAGAATTCGCGCTATTTGGTATGTTTGCCCGTGCAGACTATGGATATAAGGATAAGTATCTATTAACCGGTATTATCCGCCGGGACGGTGTTTCCCGTTTCTCGGAAAGTAATCGTTACGGAGTCTTTCCTTCTATCTCCGCCGGTTGGCGTATGTCAGAGGAGGCATTTATGGAACCAAGCCGAGATTGGCTGGACGACTTAAAGATACGAGCCGGTTACGGCGTCACGGGTAACTCAGAGATTCCTGTCGCGACTAATTTCGCCAATTTGTTCACGACCAGCACCTCCTATACGAATTACGACATGACCGGAGCGAACAATAGCGAGACAACCGGATTCCGCCTCAGTACCTACGGTAACACTGATACGAAATGGGAAATGACCAAGATGGTCAACTTGGGTCTGGACGCGACCTTCCAGAATGGTAAATTGAGCGGTTCATTCGAATGGTATACGAAGAAGACATCCAATATGTTGATACAAGCGGCCTACACCTCGATGGCCGGAGAATCCGGAAGCCCTTATATCAACTTCGGAGATATAAAGAACACCGGTTTCGACTTCATGTTTAATTACCGTGACCGAAAAGGAGACTGGGCATGGGATCTATCCTTGAATTTATCCCATTATAAAAATGAGGTCTTGAAACTCGCGGAAGCTGACGATTATTCTCTATGGGCTAGCGGTACGCGCATCGAAGGATACGTAACCCGTACGACAAAAGGACATGCCGTGTCTGAATTCTGGGGGTTGAAGCAAAATGGTTTTTATGAGTCCGTAGCCGATGTTATGGCAACCAAGCCATTCGGACAAAGTGATATCACAGAGGCAGACGCTGCCGCTTATGTCGGCCGCTTCCGTTTCGAGGACTTGAACGGAGACGGCAAATTGGATGATAGCGACCGGACCTTTATCGGCTCTCCTCATCCGGACTTAACCGGAGGCCTCAACGCCACGTTAACATGGAAAAACTGGGACTTTACTATGTTCTGGAACTTCTCTATCGGCAATGACTTATATAATAACACAAAATATTTTACCGATTTCTGGACTTTCAACGGTAATAAATCCTCACGCCTCAGAGATCAATCATGGACATTGAATGGCGATAACAGTAATGCTATCCTTCCTATGCTGAATATGGAAGATAACTATTCCGGAGCTTATTCTAGCTCTTATTACGTAGAAGACGCCTCCTTCTTACGCCTGAAAAATCTCGTATTGGGATATTCCTTGCCAAAGGAATTACTCAAGAAGGCCGGTATCCAGAATCTCCGCCTGTACTTACAAGCCGAGAATATCCTTACGATCACCGGATATACAGGCTTAGACCCAGAGTTTACCAACGCTTATTTACGGCAAAGCGATTCTGACAACGATGGAGCCGGACGTGTAGACTTAAAAAGAGGAGTCGATATGGGAGGCTGGCCAACAACCATGCGGTTCTTATTGGGCGTGAATTTTACTTTCTAAATCCATTTTACTATAAAAACGACTATTATGAGACATAAAATATTAATAGTAAGCGCAGCTGCTTTATTTACCTTGAGTTCTTGCGGTGAAGATTTCCTGTATAAAGCTCCTCAAGGCAGTATTGACCAAGAAGCATTAACAAACGCAGAAGGGGTTGAGTTATTGGTGGTCAACGCTTATGCCGGTTTGACCCGGCCGACCGGATATGACAATATGTTCAACTGGGTATTCGGCGGTGTATACGGAGGTGACGCCAATAAAGGCTCCGAATCCAATGACCAATCCGTATTGAACTCCGTAGAGACGTATGCTGTCACCGCCACAAACGATTATTTACTGAATAAGTGGAAAGACGCGTATTATGGAGCACAACGTTGCAACTTAGCGCTCAATGTGATGAAAGAAGCGGCAGATATGGACGAGACGACCAAGGCCAACCGGACCGCGGAGCTGAAATTCTTACGTGCCCTATTCATGTTCGAAGGGGTAAAGATTTTCGGACCGACCGGCATGCCCTATATCGATGAGACGATCGCCGCTGAAGAAAACGATCCGAAAGTTCATAACGGTACGGATATCTATCCTAATATTTTAGCAGACGTAGAAGCGGCCATTGAAGGATTGCCCGAAAAACAGACCGAAGTGGCACGTCCTACGAAAACAGCGGCAAAAGCGTTAAAGGCTAAAATACTGATGCAGCAAGGTGATATGGCAGCCGCCAAACCCATCTTGGCCGATATTATCGCAAACGGATTAAGTCCTAAAGGAGAGAGATTGGCCTTACAAGATGATCTGGACGCAAATTTTAACGCAACTACCGAAAATGGGAAAGAGTCTATCTTTGAGGTACAATTCTCTGTCGGAGCCAATAATAACGGGAATTACGGATTTTTACTGAATTATCCTCATAACACAGGCCCCGGTGGATGTTGCGGATTTTATCAACCCTCTTACGAATTGGTAAACTCATTCCAAGTAGACGAAAATGGGCTTCCTTATCTTGAGGGAGAGTACAGAAATAAAAAATCCGTGACAGAACGTGTTACCGATTATGATTACATTTCTAAGAATGATAAGACGATCGCCGTAGACCCTCGTCTAGATTTCGCCGTAGGACGTATGGAGATTCCTTATAAAGATTGGGGATTGCCCGCTAATGATTGGGTACGAAATGTAAGCAGCGGTGGGGTATTCCTACCCAAAAAGCATGTCTATAGCAAAGCGGAACAGGATGCCGGATTAGCTGGCTCCACCTATTCATCCGGCTGGGCTCCCGGTTCTGCCATGAATTTACAATATCTATGCCTACGTGATTGTAAATTGTTATATGCGGAATGCCTAGCGAACGACGGAGAATTAAGTGCCGCCATGCAGCAAGTAAACGATATCCGTGAACGTGCAGCCAAACCGGACAATATCATTTATTTGGAAGACGGAACGCCTGCCGCCAATTATTTGGTGAAACCTTATCCATCCAGTCACGCCGCATTCAGCAACAAGGAAACTTGTATCAAGGCGATTCATATGGAACGTAAGCTGGAACTTGCGATGGAAGGACAACGATTTTTCGATCTGGTTCGTTGGGGAGGTGATTATATGAACAAGGAATTGACGGCATATATAAATTATGAGAAGCAATACCTAACTAAATTCTATGGTGTATCCGCTCCAACCGCTTCTAAGACGATGTTCCCGCTTCCCGAGACAGAGATCCAGACCGCAGGAAACGATGAGAACGGCCAAGCTTATCTGGTACAAAATGATGCTTGGAAATAGTCCAATCTCATCCTTCTTATAAACAGAAAGGCGGGCTTCCCGAAAGAAAGTCCGCCTTCACGATTCTTTGTATCTACATTAAATAGAACGTCCCTTGAACACATTCGACTCGCTCGAAGGATAGAGATTTCCCGTAAAGGATATACGGTTGCTATTAAAGTTAGGCGATACCGTGGCAGTACATTTATTCGTACCTTTCGCCATACGGAACGTAACCCTAGCGGATACCGCTACACCCTGCACATTCATCTCGTACATAACGTTTCCTTTTTTGTCAGTCTTCATCTGTACACCGGAAGTTGTTCCATCAACCGTTATACCTCCTATTCCGTTAGGACCGGCCGCCGGAGTATTAAACGCTAACTGAATGGTAGCCTTCTCACCCTTCACCGAAACGAAGTTCGTGTTCGGAGTAACATAAACAAAACTACCGCGCTTAAACTCTATACGATCCGCTTCCAATACGAAATCCTTATTCTTCAAAGCTTGCACCGCTTGTTCAAACAATGCGTTAGCCTCGGCTTCCTCCGCAGCTTTCTTCGCTGCCTTCTCTGCTTTCTTTGCTTCTTTCTCAGCCTGCTTCGCAGCTTTCTCCGCTGACTTGTCCTGCTGTGCCATCATCGACCCTGCACCAAATAATAAAACGGCGAGCAATAATACAATCTTCTTCATATTAACTCATTTTTAAAGGTTTGTCTATAAAAGTACTTTTATACATACAATAAAAATACAATTAACATCGACATAAGTTCATCTTTAACCCTTATTTTTCACGTTTTTAACATGATACCATAAAAAGCCCCATGCGGTTACCGCCGCAATGAAATCGGAGAAAGGTTGCGCTAGCCAAACGCCATCCAATCCCCAGATCGGAGGAAATAGCAGGATAGCCGGTATCAGGAATAAAACCTGCCGACTTAGACTCAGAAACATCGCTTTCCATGCGACACCGATACTTTGAAAAAACTGGCTGATCGTAATCTGGGAACCGACAACGAAAAAGACCAGCATCGTCAGACGTAATCCATTGTCCGTAATCGACACCAATTCGGCATCCGTCGAGAATACGCTAACGATCAGTCTAGGGAATAATAAACTGACGATACATCCTACCCCTGTAATCAAGGTCGATACTATAATAGACAACCGCAAGGTAGCCAATACCCGGTCATGATGCCCAGCGCCATGATTAAACCCGACAATCGGTTGCATCCCTTGGGCGATACCGATAATCAACATAACCAGCAGCATGGCGATACTGGAAATAATACCGCTGGCACCAATCGCCAAATCGCCTCCATTCTCTTTCAACGCATGGTTCATGATCACCACAACCACACTGCCCGCCAGCTGCATGGAAAATGGAGACATGCCGATCGTAAATATATTCCAAATAATGGGACCTTTCAACCGGAAATATTTCGTATGGAAACGTACAATACTATCCTTGCTGATAAAATGACTCATCACGAAAGCGGCACCGGCGGCCATGGAGATCACCGTAGCGATAGCGGCACCCTGTATCCCCATATCCAGCCAGAAGATAAAGATCGGGTCTAGGATCACGTTCAATACGGCACCGATCATCATCGTGAACATCGCCTTTTTCGGATATCCAGAAGCACGCATCACGGCATTAAAGCTAAAGCTTAATGTAGCCAGCAAATTACCCGGGATAGCGATATATAAATAGTCTTTCGCATAAGGTATCGTCTGCTCACTTCCTCCGAACCACATTAACAAATCATCCAAGAAAATCATACTGGGGATAATCGTCAAGGCTCCGATAATGAATGTCAAAGTGAAAGCGTTTCCTAATACGTTATCTGCCAGATCATTCGCCTTACGGCCTAGATGAATGGAGACCCTTGTAGCGGCTCCCGCACCGATCAACATTCCAAATGCCTGCATAAAGAGTAGTATCGGGAAAGTCAAAGTCAATCCGGAGATAGCTAGCGCACCCACTCCTTGTCCGATAAATATACGATCTACGATATTATAAAGAGCATTAACCATGGTCCCGATAACGGCGGGAATCGCATAATGTACCAACAAACGGCCTATATTCTCATTTTCCAGCCGCCATGTAATCTCATTTGACATATATAACTTATGATTTATGAATTATGATTGAGATCATCTCCGACACACTTCCTACGATTCTCGTGCCCTCTTCCGCAGGGAACTGAATACGCAGGCTATCCGGAGCATTACAATAAACACTTATATAATCCTCGCTAACCGACGAGGGCTTAAAGCCATTCCGGATCAAGGCATTCCCAACCCAATAAGAAGTCATAAAATCCCCCGCAACCCCAATAAGCTTTGTTGGAGCTGCCGTATTCAATTTCCCGGTATTCGGATCAAACACGATTCCTTCCTTACTGAAGAACGTCTCAAACGCTCCTCCCATAATCAGGTCTTCCGGCGTTCCGCAAGCCATCGGACGTTTTTTCTCTTGCAGCCACAGGCAATCCCCCAGCTGGATCGCCAAATCAAGATCATGCGTCGATAGCAGAATCGCTTTTTGTTGCTCTACCGCTAAAGTATGTAACAAGACCATAGTCTCTATCCGACTTGTCACATCTAAAAAGGCCGTCGGCTCATCCAACAATATGATGGGGCATTGCTGTGCCAGCGCTTTGGCGATCATGGCTTTCTGACGCTCGCCATCACTAAGTTCCGACACATAATTATAAGCCTTATGAGCGATACCGGCGGCAGCAAGCGATTCCTCGATAATCCTGCGATCTTCCTGCCTTAATTGTCCGAAAAAGCCGGTATAGGGATGTCTTCCTAAAGAGACCAACTCGTAAACCGTTATTCCACCGGCATTTGTCTTCTCTGTCAAGACAACTCCCACCAACCGTGAGAAATTACCTTGTGAATAAGAATTCAGCGGCTTCCCCATTAGCTCGATTTCTCCTCCCAGAGGAGGTTGAAAACCACATAATGTCCTCAATAAGGTAGACTTTCCCGCTCCATTTAATCCGAGAAGACAGGTCACTTCACCCGGATATAGATTCAGATCCAACGCATCATGCACGCGCTTTTTCTGTCCGCCTTTCAATATATACCCAATACTTAAATCACTTGTCTTTATCACAGGGATCCGTTCCATAGCCACTAATTAAAATATTGAATATTTTTCCGGTTCACGATTACGTAAATAATAACAGGCGCCCCAAGCATAGGGGTAACGGCATTCAATGGCAGGATCGTATTACTGCCCGGTACCACCATCAGCATATTACATAGAAGAGCAACGCAGGAACCTGTCAGCATTGTAACTGGCACCAACATCTTATGATTGGAAGAGCCTAACATCAACCGGGCGATATGTGGAACTGCTAATCCGACAAAGGAAATGGGGCCGCAAAAAGCAGTAGTTGTAGCCGTTAATACTCCCGTACACAAAAGAATCGCGATCCGTGTTCGTTTGATCCGGATACCTAAATTAGCGGCATACATTTCTCCCAATAATAAGGCATTCAAAGGCTTGATCAGCAAGATCGCTAATAACAGCCCGATTAACGCACAAGTTCCAAAGAATGGTAATTGTTCCAAGGATACACCGGAAAAATTACCAAGCCCCCACATCACGAACGCATGTACCCGGTCTGTAGATGAATAATAATTCAAGATAGAAATAACCGAAGAAGCTAGATAGCCAATCATGATTCCGATAATCAGAAGCATGACATTATTCTTCACTTTTGCCGAAAAATAGATAATCAGTCCCAGTATCACGCAAGCCCCCACAAAGGCCGCAAGGATTACCGCCATATATCCGCTGATCGGCCAATCCGTGAACTGCCCCAACGTACCACCGAAATAGAGCATGATAGCGGCTACTCCAAGATTAGCGCCATCACTAATGCCCAATATGGAAGGTCCCGCCAACGGATTCCGGAACAATGTCTGTAATAGCAACCCGCTGGTAGCCAAGGAAGCCCCCGCCAATAATGCGGTTATAGCCTGAGGCAAACGAGATTGCAACACAATATTCTGCCATGCGATCTTATCAGATCCCTTCCCCAGCAAAATATCCATCACGTGATCCAAAGGAATCGGTACGGCCCCATACGCCAGTCCCCCAACAAAAAGCCCCAAAAGAACCACCCCTAATAACGGATAAAAAAGTAGCGCTTGTTTGTTCATGGCGCAAAGGTATACAAAAAAGCGGAGTTATACAGTGAATGGTAAATCAATAAAAAGGCCATCCCTTACAGTAAGAGATGGCCTAAATTATTCTTAGTTATCCGATTCTTTTATTTTGAGAATGCCGCATAACCCGGATTCTGTTTTAAGTTCGGATTCACCTGCCAAGCATCCTGCGATACAGGTAACAACTTCAAGTAGTCATCAGCTTTACGCTCACAATTAGATTGCGGCCACATTCCTGTAGTGAAACATCCGAAACGGATATCATCCTGACGGGAATAAACCTCCCACGCTAATTCCAAACGACGTTCCAATTGTACTTCCTTCAAAGTTACAGTCGCATAATTATGGTCGCTATTGCCATATCCTCTCTCACGAATCGTATTCACCAAAGCGGTAGCTTCACTAACACTTCCCCCTCCGCGTAACAAAGCTTCAGCTTTCATTAAATAGATATCCGCCAAACGGAAAATATGGAAATCATTTCCCATAGAACTTGTCAAATCCGAAGCGAACTCCCACTTGAAGCAACGAGCTCCATCATGCTGTTCCACGGCACTCCAATTGGTTCCATCATATTCCATGCCCGGAATCATGTTCACATCGATCGTATGGTTCAATTCGTTGTTATGATCGGTCATAATCGGCTTGCCTGTTGATTTGTCTATCATCAAGCCAGTCAAGAACGTACCGTCCAAGCGAGCGTCTTCCTCATCGAACAAACGTACATACTCCGGTTGAGCGCAAATACCATTCCAAGTACCACTAGCGGTAATACCCAAAGACAGATAATCTTTATAATGCAACGTATTATTGTGCAACTCATTCTTCACGTTTCCATCATTACCCGTATCACTGCTAGAGAACGTAGCGGCCAAGATAGCCTCCTTTGAATTCTCATTTGTCACGGAGAAGTTGTCTTTCCAATTAGGCTCTAAGATATATCCCATAGCCATCACCTTATCACAGTTATCGATAACTTTCTGATAAGCGTTACCGGAGAACGTAACCCCCCAAGCCTCAGCGTTCAGATACAGTTTTGCCAACAATGAATAAGCGGCACCCTGCGTAAATGAACCATAATTCTCAGTTGTAGCCGGAGGACAGATATCCTTGATTTCCTCTACTTCCTGAATCAACCAATCAAATACTTCCTGACGGGAAGAATTCCCCGGGAATACTTTATCCGTAGGGTGGAACTCCGTCAGCAAAGGAATATTTCCCCAATAATCCATCATCACATAGATCCAGAAAGCACGGACACCACGCAAGTCTGCCACGTCTTGAGCCTTCTCCTCTTCGGTAAGGATCTCTGAGTTCTGCAATTTACGGATAGCCTCGTTACAAGTACCAATCGCTTCTGTGGCCGCTTTCCATGCGCTTTTAACTCTTGAGGTCTGAGAGGTCCATGTATGCATATAGATTTCCCGGTATTGACCACCATCATACCAGTCACCACCTCGACGAGTCGGAGTCACAGCCATAGAACCGGAGCATTCGGACAAATGCATATACTCTGTCCAAAACTTCTTCATCGTATTATGTGAGTTACCGATCAAAGCATTCAACTCGGCCGTTGACTGGCCAAAATCATCAGCGGGCAACTTGTCATATACTGTTTCATCCAAGTCCATACAGGAAGAAAGTCCTCCTAATAAAAACAATCCAGTTATAAATGATAATATAGTTTTCCGTTTCATAATAAGCTTATCTTTTTAATTAGAATGTTAAGTTAACACCAAATGTAAATGAACGTGCCTTCGGCATGTAGTTACGAGGTTCAATACCCGGAGACAAACCTGCGTTGTCATCGCTAGCCTCACCACGGAAATTCTCAACTTCTGGATCCAATCCTTTATAACCTGTAATCACGAATAGATTCTGACCGGCTACATATAAGCGAGCCTTATCCAACCAATCGATTTTCTTCGTATTGAATGTATAACCAATCGATAAGTTATCCAATCGCAAGAATGAAGCGTTTTCTACATAATAAGAACATACACGAGAGTTTTCACTTAATGTCAACAGATTATCGTTATCCATTACATTCGTTCCATCGATATATGTATTATTACCGTAAGCTGCCAATGGGTTGTTCAATACCTTATTGCCAATTGTTCCACGGAAGAAGAAACTTGCGTCCCAGTTTTTCCAGTTGAATGTGTTATTCCAACCATATGTCAAATCAGGTTGAGCGTCACCAACATACGTACGGTCATCATCCGTGATCTGTCCGTCACCATTTATATCCTCAATGATAAATTTACCATTCTCATCAAGGCCATTACATTTCAGCATGAAGAACTGTCCGACCGGGCGACCTTCCTCAACTACGTGTGAAGTCACACCTGAAGCACCGCGAATCCAAGGATCACCCACGTAAACACGTCCCGTAGAGAACAATTCATTAGACAGTTTTGTGATCTCATTCTTGTTATGAGCAAGATTGAGAGAGGTTGTCCACGTAAAGTCCTTATTACGGATCACGTCTAAGTTCAATAAGATCTCAACACCTGTATTCTTCATATCACCTACATTCGCTTGAATCTGATTGTATACGTAAGTAGGAGTAGAAACCTCATAGTTGTAAAGCATATCTTTCGTACGCTTGTCGTACCATTCGATCGTACCGCTCAAACGACTATTGAACAAGGTGAAGTCCAAACCGATATTTAACATAGCAGTCTGCTCCCATTTCAAGTTCGGGTTCGCGTTCTGTGAAGGACGGAAAGCTGTCGGCCAAGATCCGTTGTTATAATAAGTACCAGAAGCTGAATACAAATCCAATGACTTATAAGGTCTCAAACCATCTTGGTTACCGGTAATTCCGTAACCTGCACGTAATTTCAAATCATTGATCCACTTCGTATCTTTCATGAAAGACTCTTGGCTGATACCCCAAGCAGCGGAAACTGAAGGGAAAGTACCCCACTTATGGTTAGCACCGAATTTGGAAGAACCATCTCGGCGAACCGTAGCCGTAATCATATACCGCTCTTTAAAGCTATAATGCGCACGAGCGAACAAAGAGATCAGTTTATATTCATTCCGGCTGGAAGTAACATTACCGATCTTCAGCAAGTTTCCGGATTGGATATTATCAGCGCCCATCGATCCTACGGCGAAATTCGTAGCCTCCGATTTCTGGTCGGCGTACAAGTTATTTTCCCAAGAATAACCAACGATAGCATCGACCTTATGCTCCTCTGCCGAGCCAAAAGCTTTCGTATAATTAGCGGTCCACTCTAACAAGTTACGATCCCATAGTCTATTACGACGGATTGCCTTACCCGTATCACCCTGTCCACGAGAGTTCCGAGGATCTTGCCATTCGCTATAGTCAGATGAGAAACGGCTCTTATACAGGTTCACCTTGGTTGTCAGTCCATCCAAAATAGAGAACTGTACATCACCTTGTCCATAGAAGTAGTTATTAGCTGCTTTCTTATAGTTCTGATCTTGGTTCTGAACCGGGTTACCTTGATCATAATTGTGGTTGGCATCCGTGAAATAAGAGCCGTCCGCATTATAAACCGGATAAACCGGAAGCATATTGTAAGCCAAGATATAGTCATCAGAAAACGGCATCTGCATATCCGTCAGCGTTGCGGCACCCGTTAATCCAATACGTAAACGGTCGTTGATAGCACGTTGCTGGAACTGGAAACGGAAGCTATGACGAGTCATGTAGTTATCGCGAGCCACACCGTTACGATCCAAGAAAGTATAAGAAGCACGATAATTACTCTTAGAAGAACCACCCGACAAAGAAAGAGCGTGTTGTTGAGAAACACCTACACGAGTCATCTCATCGAACCAATCCGTGTCCGAGTTGTACTTATCATAAGTAGAGATATCTTTACCCAACGCCTTATTAGCGGCACGCCACTCAGAAGCGTTCAACATGTCGGGCTTGTTCGCAATGGTAGAGGCGGTAAGATAACCATCATAATTGATCTGGGTTCTGGAACCGGAACCTCTCTTCGTTGTGATCAAGATTACACCACCAGCGGCACGAGAACCGTAAATAGCGGCAGAAGAAGCATCTTTCAATACAGAGATTGACTCAATATCCGAAGGTGATACAGTAGACATATCACCACCCGGAACACCATCGATCACGATCATCGGGCCTTGGTCGTTCTGCAAGGTAGAAGTACCACGTAATTGAATCTGGGAACTACGAGTTACATCACCGGAACCAGACGTAATAGTCAGACCCGCTACCTTACCTTGCAGCAAGTCGGACGCGTCACGATTCACTCCTTTATTAAAATTTTCCTCGGAAATGTTCGCTACGGAACCGGTAATCTCCCTACGAGTCTGCGTACCATAACCGATAGCTACAACCTCTCCCAGATTCACGACAGAGGCACCAAGCTTAACATCTACGGCAGAGCGCCCTTTCACAGCTTCCTCTACCGAGTTGTAACCGATAAAAGACACTTGGAGAATTGCTTTTTTCAGGTCATTCACACTAAGGGTGTAGTTACCGTCAATATCAGTGATGGTACCGTTGGTAGTACCTTTTTCCACGATATTCGCCCCGATAATAGGCTCACCTAGTTCGTCCAGAACTATAGACAAGGATAAAGGGAGATTGACAAATTGACATTTTGTATTTTAAAGTCCCGGAGAATCGATTTTTCCGGGCTTATGGGCGTAAGGCTTCCGAAATTGAATGAAAATAATGGCAACACCTTGTCTTGTAGATGTATATCGTTTCCCTCCCTTTTCTTCCAGCGAAAAAGAGAGCCTCTATTTCTTGCTTAACAAGTAAAAGGAGGCTTTTTTATTCGGAAGTGATTGGTTTTTCATTCGGAAGTGATGCGAATCACAGTCGGAAGTATGCTACAACACTACCGTAAGTACCTTATAATACTACTGTAAGTATCTTACAACAGGGTTGTAATCGAGGGAAAAGTACTCTTTTTCTACCTTAAAACCACTAAAGAAACGATTTTCTCCTTATTTATGTTTGTAGATGAGCCTGTCGGGGAAAAGGATGTGTCACTATAAGTGGCTTATCGAAATGAAAACGTCACTCTTTAGGTTTATCCGTTGACATTTATTTTGATCTACCGAAAGACCTCCTGTTTGATTTTCCTTACTTTTTTACATAATCATAGTTTATTTTAAAAAATTAAGTTACATTTGCCATGGAAATTCTCAATTGTATTTGTGAATTAAATGATCGTTAACCTAAAAATTAAGTAATTATGCAACGAAAGAAAATCTTTGATTCTTTCAAACACTGGAATGTAGCCATACTTTCCGTGTTAATGTCTTTTTGCATGACAGCCGCTTTTGCCCAGTCTGGCGCTGTTAAAGGAAAAGTTCTGGACGGACTACGCTAAAATCTATCTCTCCATCCTCTCCTTCTCCTTTATCAACCCATTCCGATAGGCGTAAAGAAGTTTCTCCAAGTCCTTGATCTGGCTTTGAAGATCCGCACCCTTATCCGTATCTTTCACCATCTGGCGATGGGAGCTTAATTCTACCACGATCGTGGTGGATTTGATATCCAAGCCTTCCTCGATCGCTTTCGCCCGGGATTCGAAGGGTTCGTGTTGCACAAGCTGGAAACCACGGGAGTGATATACTAATGTATAGCCCGCGATACCGGTTTCCAAATGATACGGACGGGAGAAACCGCCATCGATTACTAACATCTTGCCATTCGCCTTGATGGGATTCTCACCTTGATTGGAACGGACAGGGACATGTCCGTTGATGATATGCCGATGCATACCGGTCACCCCAAACTCATCCAATATCTTATCACAAATTTCCTCTTGCTCTCGTAACGTATAATAAGCGCCTTTTTCCTCCTTATGAGTCTCGGCCTCTTCGATAAAGGCACGCTCGAAAGTAGCCATCTTGCTTTTATCGAATAACGGGGAGTCCTTGCCGCCCCAAAGATACCAGATATAATCATGCGCATATTCCACTTCTTCCTGTTCCCCGGTCTTGAAATAAGCCGTACGGATCAGTTGGTCTACACGGTCCAACAAAGCACGGCCCTTATAATCCTGCCCCAAGATACGTACTGACTTAAATGTACCATCCGGATTCATCGGGATAGAGGCATGAAACAGTAAATTGGAATTACAAACCTGATACATTCCCCCATGCCGGAAGAAACAACGCATATGCTTTTTCATCTTCTCGCTGCTCTCAAAAGAATGCAATATCTTTCGGATCAAATCCTCTTCCTCAATAGAAAGACGATACGGATCTTTCGGGTCTAAAGTAGGCCAGTTAGTATCTTTAAGCGTATAATCCTTTCCATCGATATGAACCACTCCCCGCTTCAGATCGATATGGTGCAACAACATCCGGTCATCCATCTCAAACTCCGGACGACGGCGGATGATCTCACCCTCCAGCTTGAACTGGATGATGGTGATCGCCTTGTGCATCTGGGCGATCAAACGGGTGGTCTTCTCATCCATTGCATTATCGGCGAACTTTGTTTTCGGCATGAATAACGCGCAAGGATCATCCCCATACGCCTCCATCGCGAAAGTGGCCAACGGCAAAAGATTGATACCATATCCATCTTCTAAGGTAGCCATATTACCAAAGCGTAAACACATACGAATCACGTTGGCGATACTTACCAAATTACCGGAAGCGGCTCCCATCCACAAGATATCATGATTACCCCATTGAACATCGAAATTATGGTAATCGCAAAGGATATCCATGATCAGATGAGCGCCCGGACCCCGATCGTAAATATCGCCGATGATATGTAACAGGTCGATTGTCAACCGTTGGATCAAGTTACACATAGCGATAATGAAATCGTCCGCACGTCCCGTGGAGATGATCGTACAAATAATCTGATCCACATAAGCGGATTTATTCGGCTCTACGGAAGACTCGTGCAATAACTCCTGAATAATATAGGAGAACTCCTTGGGTAAAGCCTTACGTACTTTCGAACGGGTGTATTTGGAGGACACGTTCCGGCAAACACGTACCAATTGATTCAAGGTAACTTGATACCAATCTTCCAGATCTTGCTCTTGGCTCTTGATCAGTTCCAGCTTATCCTCCGGATAATAAATCAAGGAACAAAGCTCCTTCTTCTCGGATTCCCGGAGCGTATTACTGAAAATCTCGTTCACCTTGCGCTTTACGGCACCGGAAGCGTTTCTCAGCACATGGCTAAAGGCTTGATCCTCGCCATGCAAATCACTCAAGAAGTGCTCCGTACCCTTCGGTAGGTTCAAGATCGCTTCCAGATTAATGATCTCCGTACTGGCATCCGCGATCGTCGGGAAACTCCGTGCCAACAATTGCAAATACCGTAAATCGTTTTGTACAGATTCGGCTATAATATCTTTTGTCATCTTATCTCTTATTTATACGCGAATATAAATAGATCCGGTCATTTAAACCGAACCTGCTCCGGTTTATTTTTCTCGGCTACTTGCTGGATCTCATAGGGGCTGACCTCTACGGCGCCTTTCGTCAATTCCGGAATATTGTAGGAATACAACTGATAGTCATACTTATCCGGATCTTCTTGAGGCAATAAGAACGGTTTCGAAGGCTTACCGTCTTTCCCTATATAACAAATATAAGGTAAAGTATATAAACCGTTATCCCGGCGGCTACTAAATACGACCCAATCACTATTACTACTCCAAGAATGATAGCTATCCGTATCCGGGCTATTCAACGCAGACATATCCATCGCTGTCCGATTCTCCAAATCCATCATCCGGATCTCCGCATCCGGGTGCCAAATAGGGAACTGCCCATAAGCGGTTTCCGTGTACATCAGGAAACGTCCATCGGGAGAGATACGGGGAAATGTATAGCTCAAGCTATCCGCATGTACCAACGTATCGATCGGGAAGCTGATCTCGCCACGATCCGGATCAAACGCAACACGACAGAGATTATAACGTACCTTATCATAATTCTCCGGCATCTTCTGGGCCGGGGCCGTACAGAAATAAAGCCATTTACCATCCGGAGAGAACGCAGGGAAAGTCTCGAATGCATCTTTTGTGATCAATGAGGCTTTCGAAAGGATTTCTTTGTTTTTCACGTCATACACCACCACATCGGACTCCAAGTCGAACACTTCCATCTTTTTCTCTTTCACGGAATGGAAAAACTGTTTGATATCATTTACCGATGTGGTGATATAGCGCCCGGAAGGATGCCAGAAAGGATACGTCATATTACTGATCGTCCCATTCGTTTTCGTATTCAATTTACTGATTTTCTTGTCTTGGACAATATAAGTTCCCCCATTCGCCGCACGCATATGGAACATCATCTGCCCCGGGTCTCCCATACAAAAAGAATGGCAGTTCATACAATTATAGCCAGTCATATCGTTACGGATAATCGGCTGTTCGTCAAACGACTCCAAATTCCGCTGATAAATACCCACAATATGCCATTTCTCGTATCCCGGCTCTATCAAACGGTATACTAAATGAGAGTCGATCGCTTGATCACTGATATAGACAGAGAATGGTGCCCATTTAGTCCATTCGTCTCCCTCTTTCGTCGTGATCGTTACAAAAAAGGCTTTACCTTTATTCGCACGGGTAAGCCGTTCCCAATCCTTGGACTTAAAACAGATCGTATTCGTTCCGTAATACTCAAACACCCCCTGCTCGCTACCCTCGATCTTCGCATAGCATTTTTCAGCGGGCACGTCAATACGGAAATTCAATGGGGCTATATTATAAGGTATAGTAACCCCTTGGTAATCCGGGAACATCGGCGGGGGAGACATGCGTTCGTTCTCGGCAACAACAAAGCCACCCGGATGTACCGCCCAAAAACCCAAGTATAGTACAATAACCAGAACTTGCAATAGTAAATATCCGATCACAAAGTTTCGGACGATCTTTCGTTTCCTCGTATTATCCATCATAATTATTGTCGTTTAGGAGTCGGGGTAAATTGAGCGTAATAATAATAGGTATCACCAAACTGTTGCTTCAAGGCTGCCGGAGGCATGCCTCGAGCCACTTTCATAAATTGCAGAAAGCGGTTTTGTACCTCCGAACTGATCGGATAGCTTTTGAACGCCTCCGGGTCTTTCTGCACGGCAGCGAAAAACAGGCATATAGCCTCCTGATAGAGAACGGGAAATGACTCGCCTCGCTCTTTCATCAATTCCATATAATGCATAAATGTCATCAAGTCTTTATAAACCAATAAGTATCCCATTCCATACTCAAAAGCCGGACGATTATCGGCATGATCGTCGATCAAGAAAGCCAGCGCATTGGGAAATGTCAAGGTCAAGTCTAAGGGATTATCCGTTACCGGAAGTACCGCCCGCTTCGCCTTTATCCAATCGGTAGAGGCACAAACCACGGAGTCGAGCAACGGGCGCTGCGCTTTTGCCCAATCCCTGTAGTGGGGAGTCGATTCAAGGATCTTAATATATTTCTCGGCGGCACGGTATTCGCCGGTTACCAGATAAGTCTCCACCAAACGCTTCATCAAACGAGGCTGCACGCAACGTTGCGAGCTTAATACACCCACAAAGGCGAAACGTTGCGCTGCGTTTACCTGCCCTACTTGCCAAGCAACCTCGCTCGCCTCGATCAATCCCATCCGGCTTTTCGGATCGTGCGGGATAAAGCCCTCCACCCCGATCTGAGGGAAACGCATCAAATCGCCAGAAAATCGTCCCGTATGTGATAAAGCCAGATTCAAATAAATCAGGGCATCCATATCCCGGACCGAATGCGCACGAGCATGTGAGACTATCTCTTGCCATTCTCCCTGCCGTGCATAGTAATCGTACCGATAGGCCTGCTCCATCGGGTCTTTCTTATAGAGAATCCCATAAGTCATCGCTATCAGAAGGAAAGCGTAAGAAACGATTCGCTTCCAAGATTCCTTACGGATAAAAACCCGGTTCCTTACATAATAAAGAATTAAAACGATCAAAGGATATGAAAGCCCGATATATCCTAAAGAATTAGGTATCGGATATTCGGGATGGCATAGATGTTTGCT
>ERZ791897.856-NODE-856-length-17595-cov-2.553649_pt1 | contig 17595 bp, 8 predicted proteins | sample MGYA00510152_ERZ791897 | MGnify/ENA primary metagenome ERZ791897 (study PRJEB30046, sample SAMN00792050) | human gut metagenome | study: EMG produced TPA metagenomics assembly of the A metagenome-wide association study of gut microbiota in type 2...
CTTGCGACGTTTTCCTGCAAACTTCATATCGAAAATTGCCTTATATTAATATAATCTTATTTTCTACATAATTCAACTTATTTTTACAATTTTTTTATAATTATATAATTTCCTATTACATAAAAAGGCAGCCACCGTGATTACACTCCTCCGCTGGATATACCAGAAAGTATGCTGTATCACTTTATGTGACTGCCATTTTATTATCTGCTTATATTATTTACTTATACTATTCGCCTATACTATTAACTTATATTATCAGCTTATATTATTAAGTATATAATTCTAAGCATTTTCTTTTCTTCTATATAATGTAAGACATATAACACCTGCACTAATCATAAGAACTGCAAGAAGAATTATTGTTCTTGTAACTGAGAGAGTATCAGCTGTAGCCGCACTATCATCTGCTGTTGCAGCACTGTCTCCTGCCACATCATTATTATCTGCCGCACTGCCATTTCCTGATACATTGCTCTTATCCTCTGTATTAGAATTAGCAACATCCTCATAGACTACAATATATGTTGAGAATCTATCAGTTGCAAATGTAAGTTCTCCTGTTGCTTCATCAAATGCGGCACTAAGAATATCTGATATCCCATTGTGAATTCTTATTACACTATACTTTCTTGTCTTTGAAGAATCTTTATTAATAAGGTCTGAATTTAACTTAACCTTAATGTTAATTGCACTGTTAAGTTCATATACATCAGACTTCTGCGAACCTATAATCTTCTGTAACTGAATATCAAGTATGCATCCAGCAGCCTGATTGTCCTTAATATTACTATTAATAAGTTTCTTCTCATCTTCTGTAAGATTAGAACTCTTATCCTTTACAGTAAGTGCAATATCAACCTTTACACCATTTTCTGCCTGTTTAGCTTCATCTTCTGTAAGGATAGCTTTAATAATGTCTTCTGTTGAATCTACAAGTCCTGTTTCTGGTACTCTTTCATCTACCAATACTGAAACTTTAATATCTGTCTTAACATCAGAGTTATCTGAACCCGGCTTATTGTTATCACCCGGCTTGTTATCATTGTCGCCCGGCTTATTATCGTTGTCGCCCGGCTTATTATCGTTGTCACCTGGCTTATTATCGTTGTCGCCCGGCTGTGTATTCTCAAGCTTAGGAATAACTGTAATGTCTGCCTTGTCACCACATACTGTACAATGATGTGATTTGCTTCCTTCTTCTGTAGTAGTAGCTTCCTTATCGATAGTCCATTCTGTACTATAATTATGTCCTGCCGCTGGAATTACTTCTGTCTTAGTATCTCCACATACTATACAAGTATATAACTTTGAACCTTCTTCTGTACAAGTTGCTTCTTTCTGTACTTCACCATCATTCCATACATGTTCTGTATGTTCTTGCTTAGCTTCATTGTAAGAAGTCTTCTCCCACTGTAATGTTGTAAGTGTAAGCTTTCCTGCACCTGTATATGGTTTAACTTTAGTATCAAGTTCTGAAGCTGCATATAATGTGTAGCCAGTATAAGGAAGGTCTTTCTTGAATTCATCTTTATCCTGAACTAATGCTACTTCACCTTCTTTATCAGTATTAAGAGCTACCTTTAATTCCTGCTTTGCTCCATCCATCATATATATTGTATTAAATGCGTTAATATAACCTGCTGGACTGCTTCCGTTACCACTTATAAGTGCATTAGTTATACCTGACATATAGCAGTTCTCAAGTAACATATGAGCTCCACAGTTAGATGATGCACCATTACTTACAATTTTCTTAGCTAATTCCGGATTTGTCTTTTCTATATCAAGACGCATTTCTCTTAAATCCTGTGCATCCATAATACAATTGTATACATGTGCTGTACCATAACGAAGTCTTGGCATTCTATCCATTGAATTCTTATAGTAGTTATTAGCAAGTGTAAGTTTAATATTCTTAGCTGATGAATCATCATCAGACTGTCCTAATAAATGAGTCTTTTTCTGACCATAAGCATAATTGTATATCTGCTGGTCTGTCATACCCTCTTCAAGCAAATGCTTATAATATGGGTAGTTATCTGGATTAGCCTTCATAGCATTCATCATTTCATCAAAGAATACATTATCTTCACTTGCTGGAAGGAATTCACACCATGATATTGTTATATTACTGTCATTAACTGGTGTCTTAACATCAATAACTCCATCATATGACTTATAGAAAGTACAGTGGTCAACCCATATATCAGAGCTTCCCTTTTCTATTGTCATATAATCCCAGTCATTACGATCATAAGCACCTTCTGTATAATCGTCCCACTCCCATATCTCATCAAATTCAATATTTCTTATGATGATATTATTAGAGCCTGTTATATCTATACATGTATGTGTAATCTTAGCTCCATTCTTAGAGTAGATTGTAAGATTACTCATATCTGCAAGCTTAAGCATTGATACACCTGTCTTTAAAAGTGCTGGGTGTGTAAGTGGCTCAAGCTTATGTGCTGTTATAAATGTGCTGTAGCTGTCAAAGTTATTAACTTCCTTATCACCAAGCGCAATATCTGCTGTAAGCTCGATTACTGATGCCTTACCACTCTTCTTTACACTCTGTATTGCATTAAGGAATTCTTCTGCTGTGCCGGCTGTGTAATAGTTATCTGATGTTTCCTTTAATAATCCACCACCTGTTACATTAGCACTCTGTGCATAACCTTCCTGTGCATACTGTGCAAGTCCTGTATCATCACCTTCTGTCTTTGAATAAGTATCTGATACATATTCTTTCTCTACATATCTGTCTATGCTGTCTGTCTTAACAGTACCTGTATACCTTATTGTACCTACTATTGTATATGGATCCCAGCCAAGATATGATGTTGAAGTCATTTCATTGGCTTTCGTAGCAGATATCTGTCTTCTGTTACTGTTAATTGCAAATGCAGGACCATAGCTTCCATATTCGAAAAATCTTGCATTAGCAGCCAAATTACCACTCATATCTGTATATGGATTAGAAGCATTCGGCTTTAATATCTTACCCATATAGCAGTTAATCCAAGTAATATAAGCATCTGCTCCCCAAGGTCTTGCAAGATAATACTTACTTCCTGAGCATCCCTCTTCTGAGAGAACCTGACAGTTAAAGAATGTAAGACCATATGTTGCAGAGGCTGATGCCTTAGGAGCTGATACATAGCCTGAATTCTTATTAGCATTGTAACGGAATACAAGCTTGCAATCATTAAATAATGCTCTAGGCTCATTACCATATATGAAATCCACATTACCAGCTATATAGCACTTGTAATAATACTGGGTGCCACCATTAGCACAAAGTGTATCCTGATAACCAAGTATTCTTAAGTTGATATATGATGTTTCATTGGCATCATTTCTTAAAGCATCTGCTGATTCATTTGACTTAGTACCATCACCAAGATAATTATAAGTATTCTCGATTGTAAGGTTCTCTGCCGAAAAGCCTGTTGCTGTCTTATCTATTCTTACAGCACATCTTAAAGACATATCTCCACCAGCTAATTCCTTAACATCATAATATATTCTTGTCTTCTCGCTATCCTCACCTATAAGTGTTATATAAGGAGATTTAACAACAAGATGTTCTTCATAATCACCTTCTTTAACAAGAATAATTACACGTCTCGTGTTATCAGAAGCAACTGAATCTACTGCCGCCTGAACTGTCTTATAAGTTGGTATTCCATTAACCTCCTCACCATCAGTTCCTGTGTATGCACTATCTACAACCTTGTTGTAATTAGTAAGATATACATAATTAAATGTTTCTCTAGTCTTGTTACCTTTCTTATCTGTGAATATTAATTCAACATCATTTCTTCCTTCTTCAATAGCAATGTCTTTAAATGCAAAGCTTTCTTTTTCTTTAACATCTGTCTTTGCTGCTTCACTGCCATTAACATAAAGCGCTGCTGTTACATTTTCTTCAACTACACCTTCAATTGTAATCTTTCCATTGTATACAGTGTCATATGACTTCTTAGTTATTGTATACTTAACAGCATCATCTTCATATACATATTTACCTGTATGTCCTGCTGTTGGAACAGTCCATAAAGTATCTGATGGGTTACTGTAGTTATCTACTTTTCCATTAACGTGTGAATAAGCTATTATATAATAGTAATATGGCATCTCTGCTGTTACATCTTTATCTTTATAAGCACATTCTGTAACTGTTGCTATCTTTGAAGCATTCTCTGCTGTCTCATCGTATGAATAACGATATACCTCATATTGGTCAGCCTTATCTACTGCATCCCATACAAGATCAACTGTATCTGCACTTGAAGCTATGCTTGCCTTTGGTGAATCCAGTGCTGCTATTACTGTTATTGCATCTGATTCAACATAATCATTAATCTCACCATTAATACCTAACTTACCAGCCACTCTGAACTTATAATCTCCGGCATCCTTAATTGAATACTTATATGTTGGCTCAGTAATGTCTGATGCAACCTTTTCCCAGCTCTTTCCGTTATCTCTTGATACTTCAAGCACATATAAACCATCGCCTTCGGCTGGTACTTCATCTGTCCAGCTTACTGTGATGTAATCTCTTGTATAAGCTGCTTTAGCTGTAACTTCCTTAACAACTGGTGCTGTACCTACTGCATTGTAGCATTTATTCTGGTCGTAAAGAACTGTTCCGTCCTGTGCTATATACTTCATATTCTGGATAGTTGCCTTAACACCTGCTAATACAAATCCATATGATACTGCTGTATTTTTCTTATCTGCATTAAATAAGAGATTATCACTTGCACTATAAGAATATGTAGCTGTCTTAGTCTCTCCACCCTTAGGTGTTGCTGTGATAACAAGAGCATCGTCTGTCTTTTCAACTGTAAATGTCACAACAGTTCCTGCTGGAATAGTTGTATCCACTTTACTTGAAGCACCTGCAAGATCTGATGGCTTCTTTGAGTAAACCATCTTAAGTGCATTAGAATTACGTATTCCTACGGTGTCTATATAATTCTTGTTAAATGCACCAAAGAATATACCATTAGTATTGCTTGAACCACACTCTGTAATTGTTATATCTGCTGTAAGCTTGTTGGCATCTGTAGTCTCATCAAATCCAAAGAAGCTTACTGTATTATTGATATTAGTTGACTTATCAGTGTTTGTAGTTGTATTTAATGTACCACCTGTCTGTGTAAGAACAAGTTTCTGTCCTGTAGGCTGTACAACAAGATTAGAAGCTGTACCATAATCATATGTCTTAGGCATAGCTAGCTGCTCATTATATTCAACATCCTTAGCTGCATATACTACAGATATTGAAACTATGTAAGCTGAACCTGTTGATACAATTTCAACTGTTCCTTCGCTCTCATCTTCATAATTATATACTGTTGTCACATCATCTTTTGATGCCGGCTCACCCGCTATTGTGTAAAGTGCATATGTACTTGCTGGTTTATATGATTCTACTGATATAGTACACTTTCCACTTACAGGTATTGTTATCTTAGCTCCTGTAGTAAACTGTGCTGAATTAGGGCTTGCTCCATTAGGAACTAACTTACCTTTTGTAGCATCAATAGCTAAACCATTGTAGTAGCCTGTTGTTCCCATAATATTATCATCATAATAATCACCATCATCACTCTTAACAAAAGACCAGCTTGTAACCTGCTCAAATGTAAGCTTATGTGATGCTTCAGCACCCTTTACTGTAACTGTGTTACCTGACTTTACCTTGTATGGAAGTGCAAGGAAATCACCACCAAGTGTAAGTGTGTATGAACCCTCTCTTAACTTGATAGCATCCTTATCTGTAAATACATAGTCATATCCATCATCATTATTCATATATATGTATTTTACATTCTTGCCTGTTAAATCAGGTTCTTCCGGAAGACTTACTGTAACGGCATATGTTGGCTTAAGTCCTACAGTTATATCTAATTCTGCATCTTCTGAATATTTAATTCCATCTGATACAGAAGTTACTTCATAGTCATTAGCACCCTTTACGGCTACACTATATGAAACACCTTTTTCAAACTTAGCTGTATATTTCCAAGTATCTGTATCAATAGTTACTTCTGGAACATAGTCTGTTTCCTCAGTTGTTGTAAATACAAGTTCAAAGTCTTCTGTAAAATAACCATCTGTGATACCATTAATCTTACCTGTTACTGTGCAGGTATCAAGGCTAATGATCGTTAAATCTGCTGTAATCTTGGCAGCAGTCTCTGTACTTACACTATGTTTATAAATACCACTCTTAATCTGGTATGCCGGATTGCTCAGTGATATCTCATATTCCATAACTTCATCTTCTGCTGGTACTTCAATTGAATATGTACCGCTCTTGCCATTCTCTGCAACTGTTATATCTGATGTATATGTAAGTCCAGTTGTATTATTAGTCGCTACAACCTGCATATCAGATGGAATATCTGATTTAGATGTAATAGTTCCATTTATTACTTTCTTATTAAGTTCTATACATTCAATTGAAAGATTTCTGATGTATGTATTAGTTTTAACATCTAATGTAAGCTCTCCTTCATCTCCTGTAAGATAACATTCAAATTCTACATCAACATAACCGCTGTCAGAATTTGCAACACAGGAAATACATTCCATCTTTCTTAAGACCTTGTCACTTCCTGTTATATTAAGTGTATTTCCTAATATGCTGTCCTTATCTGTACCTACGTTCTTATTGACAGTAAGTTTAATAACAGCCTTATCTCCCGCCGCTGGTATAACTATCTTAGTACCAGTATTAACCTGGATTCTATTAGTTCCATCTGTTTTGGGTTGAAACTTACCTGATGTTGCATCAACATATAATACATCTTTATCACCATTAGTATAAGTTCCTGTATCACTTTGAATTGATGAAGTAGAACCCTTGCTTGATAAAACTGTTTCTGAATATCCCCATTCAGCTTTAGTATCCCCCCCATCTGCGAATGAAGCAGATGTTGTCGCATAACTTGTTGATGAGTCAACCTTTATTGACTGAAAATAATTCTGAACATTTGTTGTAAGTGTTACCGATGAAGCACCTTTATCAACTGTTCCTTCAATTATGTAATATGCCCAGCCATTTCCTGACTGTTCTGTTATTTTAATATTGCTCATTCCTGTAAATGCCATATTATCAGCAGTTACTGCTACATATGCCCTTAATGTTATTGTACAGGTCTTAGCATTATTAACTATTGGAAATGTTAATTCAGTGTTTGGATTAACCAGATAGTCGCTAGACCTTTTAGTTATTTTACCTGAATTTGCATTAATTAATAATTCATCATTATTAGAATTAACCAGCTTACCTGATTTGCCGTTCAACTCCGTAACCGAATTATCATTATCGCCATCTGCATACATTGTAGAACTTACTGTCCACTCTGCACTGGCTTTTTCTGCCGCTTTGGCTGTAATGCTAAACAAGCCCTCCGGCAATGAAAGTCCAGATATGATTAAAGCTAACGCCATAAACATAGCCGAACTTCTGCGAAACCATTCTCTTCTACGTCTTGATTTCATAGTCCATACTCTCCCTTTCTTAACAATACAATGTTTTGTAACTTTTACACAAAACTAATTGCCTATTTTTTATAAGATTACAACTTTTGACGAAAATGTACTACTGATTTTTATAGTTCTCGGGTACCAATTACTGAAATTTTTAGGTTTTGATGTATTTTTTGTGATACATTGCATAAAATCCGTGTAAACATTTACCAATAATCGTCTATATCACAAAATAATATATATTTATTACTGCTAATTATTTACACGGATGTTATACGCATATATTTAATTATTATCATTCTCTTAGTGTCACATCTATTATCTGCCTGCTTGTCTGGCAATTATATTAACTAATTCATCAGCATCTATCGGCTTTGCTATATGTGTATTCATACCAGCTTTAATGCTCCGTTCTATATCATCATAGAATGCGTTGGCACTCATCGCTATAATTATTACAGTACCCGCATCTTCTCTTCCTGACTTTCTTATCTTCTCTGCAGTTTCCAAGCCGTCCATAACCGGCATCATTATATCAAGGAGTATAACATCATACTCATTAACATCTGAATTCATATATGTATCCAGTGCTTCCCTGCCATCGCTTACTCCAACAGTCCTTGCACCCGCATTATCAAGAATAAAGCTTACAATCTCCATATTCATCTCGTTGTCTTCTGCAACCAGCACTTTAAGCCCTTCAATTGACATCTGTGCATCACATTTACTATTCTTAGCTTTAGTCACGTTACGATTAATTTTGAATGGTAATATTATTGTAAACTCTGTTCCAACATTCTGTCTGCTAATAAATTCAATTTCTCCACCCATTATCTCAATAAACCTCTTGGTTATTGCAAGGCCAAGCCCGGTTCCTTTATAAGCTGTTCTTGCATTGCTGCTCTCCTGTGCAAATGGCTCAAAAGCTATCTGCTGGAATTCTTCGCTCATTCCTATTCCGGTGTCTTTACATATGAAAGTAACCTTAACTATATCGTCATCAGCTGCATTTTCACTATAAGAAAATCTTACAGAGCCATTCTGCACATTATATTTAATCGCATTGGATAATATATTCTGTAATATCTGCCTTAAATGAAGCGAGCTGCCTATCAGATTGTCATATTCTATACTGCCCCTGTCAACCGAATAATCGATACACTGTTCATCTGCCTGTGTCTCAATAACACTGCTGACCTCATTAATAATCTTCGTAAGCTCAAATGGTTCTTCTTTAATGGCAATCTCCCCCGACTCAAGCTTATTCATATCAAGAACATCATTTACAAGGTCTAATAAAAAGCCTGAGGCTGACATAATCTTATCAAGACATTCTTCTTCCTTTTCCCTGTTGCCAAGATTGAACCTGCATATATCGACCATTCCTCTTATTCCATTAATAGGTGTTCTTATATCGTGGCTCATACGCCTTAAAAAATCTGTCTTTGCAATATTGGCACGTTTCTCCTGCTCTGCTGCCTGTAGAAGCTGTCTTTTATATTCCATTTCCTGTAGCTGCATTTTACTTTCATCTTTGGCAATAACAAGCTGTCTTACAAACATAACAACACCTATTACCGCAATATATACAAACAATGCGGCAGCAACCGCCCTGTTTCTTAAAGCATATACCTGCTTATCCGCAAAGAACGCATATATTGTATAATTCTCTATCTGCTTTCTCTTGCCATAGTAATAATCCTTTTTGTATGGTACAGCTATAATGCCATTATCATTTTCTTTCCATGCCCCATCATATTTCTGTCTCAGTGCCTTCATATCAAGTCCCTGAAGCTCCTCGTCATTGGAATTAAGCACCTTGTTCTCATCTGATATATACACAATCCCATCCATATCAAACTCAAAGCCTGATATGAGCCTGTCAATGCTTATATCTCCACTATTATCATAGCTTTCCTTCTTCACATATGTAATAACTGCACCTTTTGTATCTTTTCTTGCCGCTACAGCAATATCGGAAAATTCCTCATTCTGGCTTTCAGTATATGTTATGCTCCCTGACCGGACATTAACTCTTGTTATATATACCTTCTGTGGGTGTTCAATGACATCTTTTACATTACTGTCGTCTATAACTGAATCAACATCTGTATATTCTATTCCCCTGTAATATTCACATTCACCCTCTCCATCAAGAACAACTATTCCGTCGAGCCTCTGGTTATACATATATTCATCCAAAAATGTATCAATATCATCTTCATACTGCATGCACCTTACCAATTCCTGTGTCTTATCAGAAAGCCTGTACAAGCTTTTAACTTTATCATTCTGTATAAAGTATTCATAGGTATTAACTCTTGTCTGCACAAAATCCAACACCCTGTCTGCTGTCTTATTAACCGTTTCATTGCTTATTTCGGTAAATATAACAGCTACTATTGTCACCAGTATAAATCCTGTAATTATTGAAATCAGAAATGCTTTAACATCTGATATGCCCCATATTCTACTCTTATCTTCCATTAGTTCCCCCATACTGCCATACTAACGTCAACCCCATATTTCTCTGCTATGTTCTGTATTGTGCCATCAGTCCTCATTTCATTAAGCACCCCTGTAAGCTTCTTATCAATTCCACTGTCATTATCAAGTGAAAATGCAATTCCCAGCTCTGACATGCTTAATTCTTCCCGAAGCACACCAAAATGTTCCTCATTGGACTGTACAAATACTTTCATAGCATTTTCGTGACCTGCTATGGCATCAACATAACCTTTTCTCAGACTAGCATATAATTCTTCCATCGTTGACATACTGTACAGCACACCAACCTGCGGCGTATTCGTATTGGATAGTATGTACTCCGGCTTGGAAGTTACCTGCACCGCCACTCTTTTGCCTTTAAGATCAGCAAGGTTTTCTATCCCGCTGTCTTTATTGACAACTACTATATGACGGCTGTACATATATGGTCCAGCCCAGTTGTACTTATCCTCCCTGTCGGTCATTGTAAAACAGCCCCACAGGCAGTCTACTGCTCCCTCATTAAGATATATATCTTTGTTATCCCATACAATCTGCTTGAATACAGGAGTATAACCCATACGCCTGCAAGCCTCTCTTGCTATCTCAACATCAATTCCTGTAAAGTTGCCATCACTGTCAAGATAACTGTAAGGCACATAATTATCACTGCCTATTATAAGAGGCTTTAAATCATTACTCGAACTCTTAGAGCCGTTATTATGTATATTACTGCACGCCATAAGCCCTGCTGATGCTATGACAAACAATATACACATAACTAATTTTAAATAACTAATTATATTATTACTTTTCATTTTCCCCCCACTCTTTAATAAATACACTCTTAAGTATTTCTGCCTGATGTCTGCATATATACTTTCATATATTTATTAATCTTTTTAATCATATACTCTACTGACCTTACATAACTTTTATGTATTTAATTATATAGCCTGATTAACTATAAGTCTATGTTTATATTTTTTTAATTTATTTAGATATAATAAATTGTTCCGTAACTTATACTATATATCAATATTAAAAACAGCAGGAAGATATTATGAATTCCCAATATCTTCCTGCTGCTTATATACATCAGCTTATATGCTTTATTATTCTATTATAATTGCATGTTACTCATTATTGCTGTTATTAAATATACCTGGCTTTTCTACGTTAACAGTGCTCTTCGCAGTATCTTTATTATCTGCTCCGGATGAAGCTGTATCAGAAGATGCATCTCCTATTCCCTTCCATATATCACTCTCTGTAGGTCCGTTAAGTGTAGATGAATAACTTCCGTCTTCATTAAATGTTACACTCTCGGCGACCTTTTCAGAATGTGTAAAACCTGTTGTATCAACTGGTTCTGGAATACCTTTGACCTCGCGGAATATCTTCATAAATTCCTTACCTGTAATTGTTTCGTGATCATAAAGATAATGGGCAATCTTGTCAAGGACATCTCTGTTCTCTATAAGAAGCTGCTTAGCTTCTTCATAGCACTCCTTAAGCATATTCTTGACTTCTTCATCAATCTGTGCGGCTGTTTCATCAGAACAGTCAAGTCTTGCATTACCATTAAGGTAAGGGTCATCAACTGTTGCCAGATTCATAAGTCCGAATCTGTCTGACATACCATACTGTGTAATCATAGCCTTGGCTATCTTAGTAGCCTTTTCTATATCATTAGCAGCCCCTGTTGTAACTTTGCCAAAGACAATCTCCTCTGCCGCACGTCCAGCAACTAAAGTTACAAGTCTTGCCATAAGCTCATCTTTGTTCTGTAAGTACTTTTCTTCTTCTGGAACCTGCATTACATAACCTAATGAACCCATAGTTCTTGGTACAATAGTAATCTTCTGTACTGGCTCTGAGTCTTTCTTTAAAGCTGTAACAAGTGCGTGTCCTACCTCGTGGTAAGCAACTGTCTGCTTCTCTTCCTTGCTGAGTACCCGGTCTTTCTTCTCTTTACCAGCTATGACAACTTCAACTGCCTCAAATAAATCTTTCTGTGATACATACTTTCTTCCGGCCTTAACCGCAGCGATAGCAGCTTCATTAATCATATTGGCAAGGTCCGAACCTACTGCACCACTTGTTGCAAGTCCGATTTCTTCAAAATCAACTGTATCGTCCATAAGCACATCTTTAGAATGTACTTTAAGTGTTTCAATACGTCCCTTAAGGTCTGGCTTGTCAACTATAACTCTTCTGTCAAGACGGCCTGGTCTAAGTAAAGCCTTATCAAGAACTTCTGGTCTGTTAGTAGCTGCAAGTATAAATATACCCTTTGATGAATCAAAACCGTCCATCTCTGCTAATAACTGGTTAAGTGTCTGTTCTCTTTCATCATTACCGCCACCATATCTTGAATCACGGCTTTTACCAATAGCATCAATCTCATCTATGAATATGATACAAGGTGCCTGCTTGGTAGCCTCTTTGAAAAGGTCTCTTACTCGTGAAGCACCAACACCTACGAACATCTCAACAAAATCTGAACCTGCAAGTGAGAAGAATGGTACATTAGCCTCACCAGCTACTGCCTTCGCAAGAAGTGTCTTACCAGTTCCTGGAGGTCCTACTAAAAGTGCACCCTTTGGAAGCTTGGCGCCAATCTTTGAATATTTGTCTGGATTATGAAGAAAATCTACTATCTCTGTAAGTGACTCCTTCGCCTCGTCCTGTCCTGCTACATCTTTAAATGTAACACCTGTCTTCTTCTGTACATATACCTTAGCGTTATTCTTGCCGACACCCATGCCGCCCATCATACCGCCGCCCTTGGATATTCTTCTATATACAAAGGCAAATATTACATATATGAATAAGAATGGTAATACATATGCAACCAGAAATTCTACTATTGATGAATTAGAATCTGGTATATAACCTGAGAATTCAATACCTTTTCTCTTGAGTAAGGGAACAAGTGTGTCATCATTAACATATCCTGTATAGTATGTGTAGCCTAACTTGTTCGCTCCCGAAGTATCCCCTGCACTGTCAACTGGTGTAATAAGAATTCTATCCTGTTCAAGTGCAACACTCTTTACTTCATCATTATTAACCATCTCTATGAACTCATTATAAGTTATCTCCTTATAAGTAGCATTCTTTACGAGATTGTTAAGCATTGTTATTCCAATAAATGTAATAACCGCAGCAATTATAATAAAGACAATAAGACTGGTGTTCTTAGGCTTTTTATTATTGTTATTATTGCCGCCACCATTATTCCTGTTGTTATTATTACCACCACCGTAATTATTACCGTTGTTGTAATTATCCATTCGGCTTCTCCATTCCTAGTTCTTTATACTCTCATCGTCTGATAACTTATCATTAACAGACAATACCCATTATAAAGAAGGAATATTTATAAATCAACCTTTAATAAAAGGTTTCATACTATTTATTTTTTATTAAGATTTTAAAATATATCTATCCGCTTGAACTTTTTAATCAATATAATATTGCTTATCATAATAACAAGACAGCTTACAACTATAATATGCAATGGATTTATTATTCCACCTGAAATATAAGATGTATTAACATACATAAAAGCATTGCCTATGCACAAAGCATTTCTGATATATGCAGATAATATAACTACCATAACTACCATCATATATCCTACTTCTGAATTAATTATAAATGATACCATTAACTGTAAACTTCCCAATGCCAATGAAGTTATATATGACATTAACAATAGCTTTAAAAATACAACCGATGTATTACAGTTATTCGCTAATTCAACACCTGTAATCCTATATGCAAGTTCTGTATTAATAGCACAGCCAATATTACCCTGTAAATTTATTATGCAGACTAATTCAAGCGTAGCAAGCATACACAAATATACCGTTGATAAAGCACACCATACCCAGACCATCTTTCCAGCAATCCAGCTTATTCTGCTCTTTGTTCTAACTATTATATATCTTGCCCTGCTGTCATAATCTTTCCTTGCATAATCACCTATAACAAATGCTATAATTAACTGAAATAAAAGATATTCAGCTGATGGCAGTTCCGATATTCCGTTGGATACCTGTATCAGCTTTCCCCTGAAACAATATATCCATATGTCAGCTATTGTAAAACCTGTATTATCTATTTTCCCTTCCAGTACCAAATTATTGTATGTATATATGTACATAACTGCAATTAATAAGGTTATAACAATTATAACAATATATTTATAAAACTTCCGTAATATCCCCTCTTTGATATCTAATAAAACCATATCATTATTCCTTATACATAATGTCTTTTTTTTGCACAATACACAGTGAAATTATATATATTATCAAACACAGAAGCGCAGGATATAAAAGACACCTTACTGGTCCAATACCATATTTTCTAACCATCTGTCCCGGCATCATTGTAATTCTGCTAAACAACACTTTGGTCAAATATGTATATCTGTCAAGACATACCCATATAATTGAAGCCAACATTCCAATACTTTTATTACTGCTTATCCAATATACAATCTGCGAAATAATAACTGTTATAAACAATATTGAAAATATCTGCACACTTAAATATACAGCCATTTCATATACAGATGGACATTTTTCCATAGTATAACCGGATACAAATCTAAATCTGCTATTCTCCATATCCCAGTTACATATTTTAATATGCACATTAAATATTTTTAATATAATGCATAACCCAATAATATTAATCAGAAGAATACTTGTCATTTCCATACATTTTGCCGTTATATTTTTGCAAATATTATTCCAATAATGTCTTATGCTTTTATAACGGATAATAACTGCACACCTATGACTGCTTCTTAAATCTGCCTGAATTATAACTAACAAAAAAATAAGCAGTATCATTTCAAAACCATAATATTCACTATATAAAATATTATCATATATACATACCTCTCCTTTGTCCGGACGGCTAATTCCATACACTATATATGTATAAATAAATGCGGCAATTATAAGAATTTCACATAAAATCAATATTTCTTTTCTTAATTTCATCTCATATTCTGCTGTTCTAAGACCATTTTTCTTCAATAACATATTTATATTCATCTACCCACTTTATATATTTAACACAAACATAATTTTTTGAGGATATGTACGATATACAAGATGAAATTCCTCTTTTGATATATCAGCATTTTCAGGCACATTAAGAGCATATGCCATCTTTATATCTGTACTTTCCCCCGACTTTAAGTTGACCTTATTACACTCACTGCTTGCTCCGTTACTCCATCCAGATGGCATACATTCCATAACAAAATTATAAATTAATGCCTCAATATTCTTATCTTCATCTGACTGGTTGCATACATTAAGCCTTACATATATATATCTATAATCTTTTTTACTTTTTTTCAGCTTTGTTATTATATTCTCATCTGTGAACTTAGTTATTGTCTGCTCTGTATTATCCATAAGTTCACTTTCCTCAAGTTCAATATTAAGCCCTTCAACTTCCAAGGCATCTTCACATGTATAAATAACTTCTTGTGCTTCTGGAAATGCCGCATTTATCTTAATATAATTGACTGCCCACACAAGTACCATTACAGCTATGCAAATACCTATAGCAATCAGCTTAATCTTGCTGTTTAATTTAAAATTCTTATAAAACTTCATTATGCATCCCCCTATACATATATACAGCAAATGTAATGCCACATATTATTATGTATTCAATAATCAGGTTCAATAGCGTGTTATTATATGAATATCCAACCGTCATTATTCTGATAGGATTGTATTTTTCTAAATTAAAAAATCCCTGAATTATATAGCAAAAATAATTAAGAAGAAATGGAAATATCATTGTTATAAAATACACTGGAACTATCTGGCTTAACATAACACTAAAAGTGGTAAATAAGCCGGTATAAAAAAATATAATCATCAATTCAATAAATATATAAATATACGGATGTGTATATGCTACTCCTGATAAAAGACTAAATCCCCGTGGTTCATAAAATCCAACTACTGCCTGCATTTTTACTGAAGGCAGTATCATTGAACAGGCTATCAAATTCATCAACAACGGAACTACAACAACTATTCCTCCAGCTATATGTGAAACTACACATTTAACTATAAGATAATATTTTTTATCAATTCTGGTATATATATTTTCTATATACCCACTCTTTATATCAGAAACTGCACTATAACCATATGCGAATACTGCCATAAGCGGCATTATCATAATATATAACTGTCTAAGCGGAATTGCATTTTTCTGCAATGAGAAAAACCACGAATTAAACACTGTATTGATAGTATTTCCTATGCTTCCATCAAATGTACCTATTATATCTTTACTGTATCTTAACGGAGCTATAACAAATTCTATTCCTGTTATTACAATTCCCAACAACAACATAAGCCAAAACATCCTGCTTTTAAAAGCTCTTTCCACTTCTATCCTTAACAATGCAACTATCCTCATAGTTTTGTTCCTTTCTATAATTAATCAGGAATTCCTATTCACTCTCTTGATATATTATCCAATATTACTAATGGTGCTTTTTTTCCTTGAGTAGCTGGATTTATTTCTAATTCAAGACAAGGATTTATAAGCAACTGACTATAACTGCCATCATTGTCTGTATAGTTGTCTAGCACCTTAAATAAAACAATATATACTTTTTCTTCACCTGCATTTATATCATCATATAAACAATGTGTTGTCCTTTCATATGAAGATGGATATATTGCCGCACATTCAGATAAACGGTAATATTTATTATCATCATAATAATTGCCTATGCTTGCCATTCCTATCGGACACTCTGCTGTACTGCTGGCAATATTCTTTACTTTTATATACACATACACAAGGCTCATATTCTCCGAATTATAATTACTAAGTGAACCTTTCTGTATCCACTCTGTCTTAAAATATTGTGATGCTTCCAGTTCTATTTCATCATAAGTCTTATCAATTATTACTTTCTGAACCGTTATTTCAAAATCTGAAATATTTACACTGTCATTACATTTATACACACCACCATAATGTTCAACTGCATTTGCTTCCATACTTGTAAGTGAATTTTCTGTTGTGCTTTCTGATTGCTGGTCTTTGTACGGATTGTCAGCTTTTGTTGTCTGTGAATATCTGGAATTATCTATAACTATATCTGTAGCTTTCTGCTTATTACATCCACACAACATAATAAGCATTACCACAGTTACACACACTATATACTTCTTCATATACTCTACAGGCTTGTATAACATCAGCTATACAAGCCTTCCCCCTCCTTTCTACGACTGTTTCTTATTTTATTTGAGCTTAATACTCGCCAGCTTTCCTTTTCCGTATGCCAGACTTCCATACGAATTATAAAATAAAAGCATATCATCAAGCCTGTCCTCATCTACAAGATATCCCGCTATTATATGTATGTTTTCATTAGGATTAACACTTGTTCTATTAACACTTTGTGCATCTCTGACTATTCCCAATGAAGACTTAAACATTACACACAATGGATATCCCTCACTATTAACAAAGCTATTAGAATAACACTCCCTTGGTATCATAAGCTTTCCATTATGTCTG
>ERZ791897.861-NODE-861-length-17431-cov-31.905905_pt1 | contig 17431 bp, 22 predicted proteins | sample MGYA00510152_ERZ791897 | MGnify/ENA primary metagenome ERZ791897 (study PRJEB30046, sample SAMN00792050) | human gut metagenome | study: EMG produced TPA metagenomics assembly of the A metagenome-wide association study of gut microbiota in type 2...
GCTGGGCGTAGATCATGAGCTGGTCCGCAAAGGGGTACTTGTACAGCCGGGATGCGGTGGTCAGGTAGTCCGTCCAGCTTTCCCAATACCGGGTCAATCCATTTGCCGTGCGCTGGGCAAGGGCAAGATATTCTTCGGTTTTGCTTGGCATAGCGTTCCTCCCTTCGGTTTTTGAGCATAAAAAGAGCGGGCAACCGTTTTGTGGTCGCCCGCTGGAGCTGGAAAGTGTATTGAGATAAGATTATTTGCTATTGTCCTTTATGTACTTCATAACGCAGCACCCCATCACGATGACAGGAAGCACTGTTCGTAAACCGAGGTCGCCGACCCGCACATTTACATCAATCACAAGTCCTGCAAACCATGCCGCTAAAGTGAAAACAGTTGCCCATCCGTAGCTCATTGAAATCACCTCGTAAAGTTATCTCAGTGCTTTGCCGCCAATTTCTCGGCCATCTCCAGCAGACGGTCAAAGGTCTGCTTTTCTTCCGGCTCCTCGATCAGCTTGGCAAGGAGCGCACGGAACACATCGGTGCTGTCCTGCCCCAATGCAACTGCAACTTTTTCAATGCAGTCGTGCAGCTTCTTGACATCATCATCGGAAGGCTTGGATTTTGCAAGCAGGTCGGACAGGTAGCTGATGAAGGGATAGGTAGAATCATCGTTGATGATCTCGTTGGTCTCCTCGATGATCTTCTGGTTATCTTCGGGGGTCATATCGCCTTTTTCTTCCCATACATCACGGGAAGAAGTGCGGCCTTTCAGAAAAGTGGCAAAGAGCAGGCGGTCGATGGGTGATCTTTTTTGGGTATCCATTGGCTATCCTCCGCTTTCAATTTTTCTGTGCATTAAAGCTGGTTTTAGTATAGCATGAATGGAAGTATTCTATCAAGACCACTTTCTTGCGGGTTATGAAATTTTTTCGGAGCGATGGCTTATGACACTATCCCAGTTGACAACCATCGACAAACTGGAATTTACTTTAATAAATATTTTTCAAACGCTTTATGATTATCAAAATGGACTTCTCTAAAAAACAGAACTAACCAAATAGTATAGGTTGGTATAGCCATATATGGGGTTAAAAAGTAGGATAATAACGCTCCTGCCAACATTATAACAGACCATATAAAGCACTGATTTCTTATATCACGAGAGATCCGAGCTTTATCATACAAGGCCTGTTCTTCTTTAGAAAATGAATTAAATCCTGAAACAAATTTTGCTGCCTTTTCCTTAAAAATCGCAAATAGCACACCCATAATTACAAATGGTATAACCAAAATCATACATGACCAAAATCCTATATTCATAATACATATCTCCTCCTATAAATTCCGAGTTGTCGAGTTCAGTATACCACACCAAATGGCATTGTAAAAGAGAGTATGTATGCCGCCCGCAGGCGGCAAAAGTCAGTCCGGGGGAAATTCCAGTTCGGCAAACTCTGCATCAGTCAGCAATTTCAGCTTTTCGATAACTCCCTCTGACAACTCCCGCAGGGCAGTTTCATCGGGCATCAGGTAGCACTGCATGAGCCGCAGTTCATGGATAAGCCCCAGCCGGGTGCCGGTGTTGTAAAGCATCATCATCATGAGTTCTTCATGGTTAAAGTTCATGGTCAGCCCTCACTTTCCGGCATCCAGTTGGATTGCACTCCGGGGCATCGCACTTTTCCCTGAGATTCATCAGCACCGAAGGACGTTCCGGCTTTTTATCCAGAAACCCCGGCAGCTCCTTAAAGCCAATGCTGTCTACATAATGCGCCGAGATTTTCCCGTTCTGATTCAGCATGATAACATCGCTGACCGACAGGCTGTGCCCATGATAATCCGTCGGGCGGGCGAAGTTGAATTTCTGGTACCGTTGTTCCAGCAGTTCTGCTTGCGGAACGCTGCGCTTTCCTTCCGGGAGATTGCCCCGGTACAGGATCTCGTAATTTTCAATGGACGGAGCGATGTTCTGCTTATTCAGATAGCGCATGGCGGCAAAGCGGAGCGCAGGGTCTGCATCCTGTTGCAGCTGCATGACCAGATAGCAGTCGTGCCCGCTTTGCTGGAATTGCTTCATCCGGTATGACTGAATCTCATTTCGGTCTGCGAGCTTCTGGGCAAACTCCTCTTGCGTGAGCGGGATGCAGTCCTTGTTCCGTAGGCTGTGGGTGTACATAATTTCGTCCCGCACTTCTTCGATCATCAGTTCAGGCGCATCAATTTTCCCACGCTCCAGCAGGCAGCAGTCGCCCTGATAGAACGCATACTCCCACGAGCTATTATCTGCCGCCTGCACAGTGAGATAATAATCGTATTCCAGATTCCATGCTCGGCAGTTCTGCTGCGTCAGCGGCTCCGGCTCCACGATGGCATGGCTGCGTGCCATGCGCTCTGCAAATTCGCAGATGTGCTGCACAGAGGAACCAATCTTCATGTGATAGTCATCGAGATATTCGACCTTCTCGGAACGCTGGTGCCCATCCGGGTAGGTCATCTGCACCACGCCGCCGTCCGGCACCCGGAACAGCTCGTTGTACATCGGGTCGATGAACCGCACATCGTTCTCCGGCAGAGAACGCGGAGCCAGATTTCGGCGTTTGCGAACCCCGGAGCGAAACTTCTCTAAGGTGGTGACGGCAACATTCTGGATCTTCCCCACAGGCTCGTCCTGATGCTCTGCCAGATAGTACGCACGGGCAGTCTCGATGCGCCGCTGGGTGTTGCCCAGAGCTTCCCGTGGAATCTGCCCTTCCTCCACCGGGAGCGGGCTGTTCTTGTCAAAAACCTCGTACCCGACACCTTGGAGATTTTCCCGCAGATGCAGATACGTCTGCTCGTTGAGGAGGTAGACTGCCTCGTTGTCCTTTATTACGGCATCATCCTTCATCAGCGCCCTCCCTCAAATTCCAGCGAAAACTTGCTGCGGCCATCCGCTTCACAGGACAGCAGCACGGTGGCATTGTAGGTTTTGCCCTTAACACTCTTGCAGTCCTTCAGCCGGACCCGGCCATCCCGCAGCAGCTTGTCCGCCACATGGGAATCCAGCCGCTTGCCCAGACGCTTGAAGAACGCATTGTCCTTCCACAGCACGAAACGGCACTCCCGGTTCTCGCAGAACCAGCCCTTTTCACGCTCCACAACATTTGCACCGCAATTCGGGCAGACACCAATAATCTTGTTTTTCATAAGTGCATTCGCTCCTTTTTTCATTTCCGTGTTCTTTACCAGTTCGGTAATCATCGTATTGATCTCGGTCATAAATTCACCCGGCTCCATTTCGCCACGTTCGATTTGCAGCAGCTTTGTTTCCCAATCGGCGGTCATTTCCGGGGATTGGATTTCTTCGGGCATCACGGTAATCAATGCCTTGCCCTTGTCGGTGGGCAGCAGCACCTTGGTTTTCTTGCTGCCCTTGCGCTCCAGAAAGCCCTTCTGCACCAGCTTTTCGATGGTGGCGGCTCTGGTTGCCGGGGTGCCGATGCCCTGACGTTCCACACCCTCCGGCATACTGTCTGCACTGGCGGTTTCCATCGCATGAAGTAGAAGGTCCTCGGTGAAATGCTTCGGCAGGGACGTTTGACCTTCCTTCAGTTCGGCATCAGCAACGCTGCACTGGCTCTGCTCTTGCGCATCGGTCAGAACAACTGCTTCCTTTTGCTTGCCCAGAAGTTCCCCCAGCATTTTTCGTTCCATGGCTTTCCATCCGTCGGACAGCACCACCTTGCCTTTTGTGGAAAACTCCTCTTCAGCGCAGATGGTGGTGAGCGTAGTTTCTGCATAGCGGTGCGGCTCGCCTACGGCACAGAGCAGCCGTGCGGCAATCAGCCGCAGGATATTCCGCTCCCCGGCAGGGAGGGCGGCAAGATCTGCGTTTACCATGCTTTTCGTAGGCAGCAGCGCATGGTGGTCGGTGACTTTGCTGCCGTTGATGACCTGCTGCACATAGATGAGAAGCGGTTCCTCCACGGCAAACGCCTTGCTCGTGTCCGTTACCAGCCCCGGAAGGGATGCCGCCATATCCTCCGTCAAAAAGCGGCTGTCCGTTCGGGGATAGGTGATGAGCCGTTTTTCGTAAAGGCTTTGGGCATAATCCAAGGTCTGCTGTGTCGTAAATCCCAGCAAACGGTTGGCATCCCGCTGCAATGCAGTAAGGTCATAGAGCTGCGGCGGGCTTTCGGATTTCTCCTTGCGTTTCATCTTCTGTACCGTGACACGCCCCTCCTTTCGGCATTTGGAAAGCAGCAGTTCGGCATCCGCTTTCTGGGCAAACCGCTTGCTGGATGCAGTGCCGCCGTCCGCAAGGGTCAGGGCAACCGTGTAGAATTTCTCCGGCACAAAGGCGGCAATGGCGGCTTCCCGTACCACCGTCATAGCAAGCACCGGGGTCATAACACGCCCCACCGCCAGCGGTTGACCGTACAGACACGAAAAAAGCCGGGACGCATTGATGCCGACCATCCAGTCGGCACGTTCCCGGCAGAGTGCTGCATTGTACAGCGCATCGTATTCAGTTGATGGTTTGAGTTTCTGAAAACCCTCGCGGATAGCGTTATCTTCCATGCTGGACAGCCACAGGCGGGAAACAGGCTTCTTACATCCAGCCTGCTCATAGACCAGTCGAAAGATCAGTTCGCCCTCACGTCCGGAATCACAACTGTTCACAATGCTATCCACATCCGGGCGGTGCATCAGCTTTTGCAGGATGCCAAACTGCTTTTTGGTGCTGGCAGACACCAGATACTGCCACTTTTCCGGCAATATAGGCAGGTCTGCGATGTTCCACTTAACGTATTTGGCATCGTAGACATTGGGTGGTGCCAGCTCCACCAAGTGTCCCACGCACCAGCTTACCAGATAGCCGTTACCCTCAAGGTAGCCGTCCTGACGGCTGGTGGCACCGAGGACTTTGGCGTAGGACATGGCAACCGAGGGTTTTTCTGCTATAACTAGAATTGAAATAAGCGTTCCCTCCAATCTGTTTTCATTTGGATATGTACGGCGGCAAATGCCGCCTTAAAATCAGATGGGTTCGGTGTCCTGCTCGTCCGGGGTTTCGTCCTCGTCCGGCACATCGGTCGGAATCTCAAAATCGCCCTTGTCCTCGGTGTAGTTTGCATCGGGGTCAAGGGCTTCTTTTTCGGCCTTCTTTTTCTGCTTCTGCTTTGTGAAAGCATAGAAAATGCCGCCTGCCGCCAGTGCAATCAGCACCACCACGCCCAGAAAGCCGGATGCGATCTTTGTGACCTTATTTTCCTTGGGCTGTTCCGTGTCGGATGCCGCCGCTTCTTCCGCAGCTTTCTTGGCTTCTTCCTCGGCTTTCAGCCTATCCCGTTCCGCCTGCGCCGCCGCTTCTTTTTCGGCGGTATAAGCGTCCGCTTCTTCCTCCTCCATCAGAGCCAGAAGGTCGGCTTCGTCCACCAGATTCATAAAGTGGACGGTCTGCTGCCCCTTGGCGTTGCGGTCGATGACCAGATAGAAAGTGTTGCCGGATTTGCTGACCAGCGTAATGAACTGCTGCCCGGAGCCGTCCGAATAATTGGTGTGGTAATCGTCCACCAATGTCAGGTTGCCCTCCGGGGTCAGGGCACCAGAAGTTTCGTCCGTGACGGTGACAACATCCTCCACCACCTCCGGCAGGACAGGTTGCTCCACCGGGGCAGCTTCGCCATCAAAAGCAAAGGCAGGAGCCGCCATGCCAGCGCACAGCGCCACCGACACCAGCAATGCGCCCAGTTTCTTAATCATCATCTGCATCGACCTCCTTCGTCAGAGATTGGTAGGCTTCTGCCACCTTGCCTTTGGGGTCGTGCTGGAAAATGCTTTTGCCCACGGCACTGATCTCCGCAGCACGGACAGACCGGGGAATGGTCTGGTCGAACACTTTGATTTTGCTGCCGTAGGCACCTCGAATCAAATTGTCGATCTGCTGCCCGTAGTTGGTGCGGTTGTCCGTCATAGTCAGCAGAATGCCCTCAATTTTTAGTTTCGGGTTGATCTGCCGCCGGACTTTTTGGACGGTCTGCAAAAGCTGTTCCAAGCCCTTCGCAGACAGGTACTGCGCCTGCACCGGAATCAGGGTGGTGTCCGCTGCTGCCAAGGCATTGACGGTCAGCATCCCAAGGGAAGGGGTGCAGTCCAACAGAATGAAATCGTAGTCGTACTTCGCACCTTCCAGCACTTGTTTGAGCATCTTTTCCCGGTTCATGCAGTTGACGAGAGACACTTCCAGCCCTGCCAGTTCGATGTTCGCCGGAATCAGGTCAACGCCCTCTGCATGGTGCAGAACGCCCTCGCCGGGCTGGATGGGCTGGTCATTCATGGCTTTTGCCATCAGGGTAGAAAGGGTGGTGGGCAGTTCATCCGGCTGCTGCCAGCCCATGCTAATGGTCAGGCTGCCCTGCGGGTCGGCATCCACCAACAGAACTTTTTTGCCCTCCATTGCCAGCCCGATGCCCAGATTTTCACAGGTGGTGGTCTTGCCGGTGCCGCCTTTTTGATTGGTGACTGCAATAATCGTAGCTTTCTTTGCGATAACATCACCCCGCCTTCGGTGAACCACGCGCAAAGTCGTGGTTCGTCTTGTTCTGATAGTAGAGGTTCATGGTGGTGGGCGCATTGTAGAGCATCGCCAGCAGATACTGCTTCATGTTCCGAACCGGGGCAGTGTTTTCTGCCAGTGAATCCAGCACAAAGCGGATATGGTCGGCATTCAGTTTTTTCAGCCGACTGCGTACCACCTCGGTAGGCTTGTCATCTCCTGCAATCCGCAACATCTTGCGTTTGGTGGAACAGGTGTCCACAAGCATGTCTACGATCTGATAGATGGTGTCCTCATCATCCGGGCAGAGCCGGAGCAGGAGGTCTATCTCCAATGCCTGACAAAAATAATCCTCAAGCTGCTCCCGGATGCCCCCGGAATAGATAGGGTCAGGATCGTTCCACTCTGTTTTATTCTTATCAGTCTTATTTGCTTGCGGTTTTGGCTGTTCCAGAATTGTGCTTTCGGCAGCACCAGAATTGCTGTTTGGGCAATTCTGTACTTGCGCTTTGGGCAAGCCGGAGGAAAAATCCTTGACGTAGATCAGGCTTGGTCTGCCCAGCCCACGACGTTTGCGCTCGATGAGGTCGAGCTGCTCCAATTCCCGGAACAGCTTGACCGCCTTGTGTTCGGCGCAACAGAGGGATTCCTGTACTTCCCGGCCTGTGTAGATGATATACACTCGCCCCTGCTCATCCAGCCAGCCGTTCTTGACTGACAGGCTCATGCGGTCCAGCAGGATGCCGTACAGTGTCCGGGCATCGGTAGAAAGCTGCCGGAAACGGCTGTCTTGGAACAGTGCCTTGGGGATGCGGAAGTAGGAGAACAATTCGCCCGACTGACCATAGAAATAATCCAGCGTCATTTGGTGTGTCCTCGGATTTTCAACTGTGAGTGCTCCTTCATGTGGAAAACTTCCCTCCTTCTGTTTCAAGTAGTTATTCTACTAAGAATAATTACCGAAAGAATAATCTTTGCATCTAAGCAAAAAGGACTGCCTCACATACATTTCGTTGTGGAGCAGTCCTGTCTGTTTAGTATGTAATGGTCATTGCACCCTCGTGGCAGTCCTGTGCATAAGTGCGGAGCAGGTCAAGGTGCTTTGAGGATTTTCGGACAATACCCGTTGCACGGTCGCCGGACATAAACTCAACGACTGCCAGCCGAGGAATCGTCAATGTACCACGAATTTTGAATCCTACAAGGATCTTCTGATTGCACCATCGCTGGATGCTTTGTGCAGAGTAGCCGGTCAGTTCCGAAACTTCCGGGGTGGTCAGCAGATCATCATATCCAACCGTGAGCTTTTCCCACATGGTATACAGCCCTGTTTTTTCCGGCTCTGTAAAATTGAAGCGTATAATCTCTGCGGCAGACTTGTCCGGGTGCCGTTTGGAGCAGCCGTTCTTTCCGATATAAAAGCCCGTTGGCACTTTATACTTTTCGGGATGATCTTCACGGTCACACAAGTAGGTAATCACATCGTGGGTCGCAATATGGTATTTGCGTGTTTTCTTTCCTGTATTGATACACGGAACGAGACCGAAATCCAGAAGGTACTTTGCGTGTTGCTTGTTGATGCGGGCAACACGGTAGAACTGGTCTTTCGTCATTCCGTTGGGGTATTCTTCGAGAATTTTATAGCACTCTAACAGCGTTCTCATATTCATCCATCCTTTGCTGCTTTGATTTGGTCAGCGTCAGAAGGCAACATATTGTATGGATGGATTTTGGCTCCCGGAATCTCTCTCGCCCGTTCTCTCCAACGGGCATAAAATCTCTCCCAATTCTCTCCAAACGGCTGATTTTTCTGCGTTTTGGAAAGTGGGTTCAAATCCGCACAGAGCCTAGTGATTTGGGATCTTGATGAAATTTTGAGCGTAAATTCGATGGTTCGTATCTTCTGGCAAAGTGGGCTAATTCCCTCTATCTTCCACCAAGTACCATGAAGCAGGAAAAACTCGAAATCGAGCTGGCTTTTTGGAAGAGGGAACCCGATTTTTCTAGGTTTCAAGCCACTTTTCAGTGATTGCTTCAAGGCGTTTTTTGGGGGTTCTCTCCTAAAATTCTCTCCAAAGTTTTCCCGGAGCGTTCAGCACGTTCCAACAATTTAATATGTGGAGCAGTACTCAAGTGGTCGAAGAGGCGTGACTCGAAATCTCGTAGAACCGTAAGGTTGCCAGGGTTCAAATCCCTGCTGCTCCGCCAAACCGAATGGACAGATGAATTTTATTCGTCTGTCCATTCTTTTTTGCCGGAACAGCGCCCGCTGCACCCTGTCTTTTTGGGGCTTGGCATCATGCGGATGCATTGCCATAGCCCAGACATTCCAGCATAGCCTGTGCAGAAGAAAGTTTGGAAGCGTAGTCCAGGTGGGCATAGATGTTGGCGGTGGTGGAGAAGTCGCTGTGGCCCAGCCATTCCTGGATCTGCTTCATGGGAACGCCGTTTGCTAGAAGAAGGCTGGCACAACTATGGCGCAGATCATGAAAGCGGATGGGGCGCAGACCGTTTTTCTCCAGCAGCTTCGGGAACTGCTCGGAAACATAATTGGGGCGGAGGATGTTCCCGATCTCGTCCACACACAGATAGCCGAGATAGTCTGGATTGTAGCTGCTGCGGCACAGACGGCGGTAGGTCTCCTGCTGACCTTTCAGCTCCAGCAGACGGTCACGGATGGGCGGCACCAGAGGCAGGGTGCGCAGACTGGATTTGGTTTTTGCACGGTCGGCCTGAACAAGGACTTTTTTGCCGTCAATGGATGCCTGTGTGACGATACGTTTGACCTCCATTGTATTGGCTTCAAAGTCGATGGCATCCCATTTCAGCCCCAGCACCTCGCTGCGGCGCAGGCCATAGAAGGATGCCAAAAGGACCGGTATCTCCAGTTTGGTTCCATATGCCGCCTCGGTCAGGGCGTGGATCTCTTCGGCAGTGTAGTAGCTGCCTTTGAAATCGTCCTTTTTCGGACGTTCGACCTTATCTGCCGGGTTTGAGGGGATCAGGTCGATCTTGACCGCATACTTCAAAGCTTTGTGGATATTTGCGTGATAGTGGATCACGGTGTTTGGCTTGACCCGCTCCAGCTGCTTGGCGTAGAAATCCTGTAGATCGGTGGCTTTCAGCTCTACCAGCTTGATGCTGTGTTTGCGGAAATAGGGAACGATAATGTGCTCTACCATTCCCTGATAGCTTGCGTAGGTCGTGAGCTGGATCGTGCTTTTCGTGACTTCCAGCCATTTCAGCATGAAGTCGGCAAAAAGAATGTCCTCGTCTAAACGGATTTCGGCTACAGTGACTGGGGGGATAAAGTTCCTCCGACGTTCCTGCAAAAGAGCCTCGGCTTTCTTTTTGTTTTTCTTGACCGGAAGGCCCGTTGATTCCCACTTGGTCCTTCGCTTTCCGGTTTCATCCTTGTAACTCAGAACGATGTAATAGAAGTTGTTTTTTTCTTGCAGATGCCCTGCTACCATGGTGTTTCCTCCTGTTCTTGTGCATCCACTTGAATTTATGGAACTTCTGCTGCTGACACCACCAGTGTATAAAACAGCAGGAGAGAATGCAAGGATGTCACGTCTGCGCTATGTTGTCGGGTGCAAATGCGATCAGATAGGTTAAAAGATGCGCTTTGGGAATGCGGTAGAAGCGCCCGATCCTCAAATGCTGGACTTTTCCGTTCTTCAAAAGTGCATAACCGGTTTTGGTGCTGATCCCCAATATCTCGCACATTTGTTCGATATTCAGGACATCCGGGTAATCCCGAAGCATGATACGGTAGGCATCACACGGATGCAGAGTTTTTTCTGGCAACGGTCGATCCCTCCTGTATTGCATGGGGCGGGCATTCCTGTTCCAGGGCCAGGCTGCATTTTAGGGCATTCTCAATTTGCTGCATTTCCTGGTCAGTGGTCATCCCCATAAAATTGCAGATGCGCTTCTTATCAATGGTGGAGATCTGCTCCAACAGCACGATTGATGGACAGCGGAACGCAGGGTTTTTGTCCACGAGGACATGGGTGGGCTGATTTGGCTTTTTGGAGACCTTTGAGCTCACAGCTGCAACGATCACGGTGGGAGAAAATTTGTTTCCTGTATTATTTTGCAAAACAATAACAGGGCGTTTTCCTCCTTGCTCGGAGCCACTGTGCGGGTCGAGGTCTGCAAAATAGATCTCACCACGGTGGATGTTCAGACTTTTCAGCGGCTTGCCCCCCTTTTTATGTAGGCAAAAGCAGCCCCTATGGGCGGCCTTTGCAGTGAGAAGAACCCCCTAGGACCGGGAAAGTAGCATTACGGCTTGATAGGTAGGTTGCGGCGGCGGCTGGCACCGTTGTAGGTGCGCAGGATCAGCATCATATACTTGTAGCGGACGGTGCCGCTCAGGGATTTTTCATCCCGTACCAGGGTCATGGGGTGGACGGTGTGCAGACGTTTGACCAGACGCTCCGGGTCATACTCTCCCTGATAGAGGGCCACAAAACGCATCATTCCTTGAAGGATACCGGAGCGGAGAGAATCCGGGTCTCCCTCCCATCCTCTTGCCAGCATGGTCAGAGCTTCTTTGTAGAGGTCTGCGCCATAGGTCTTGTACTCCTTGAAGGCGGTGCGGATGCAGATGATCTTCCATGGGGCACGGTAGCTGTCCAGACCCAGCTGCAAGCCGGTGCTTTCGGTGGCGTTCAGGAAGGCGATAGCTTCGGCGTCCTTGCCAAACAGAGCCGCACGCAGCTTTGCGCCGGCGGTCAGAGGTGCGGAAACGCCGGTCTGCCTGGAAAAGAGGATGGCTTCTTCCTCCTGCGTCAGCCCGTAGTACACCTTGCAGATGATGGGGAGGTCTGCACCTCCATTCATGGCTTTGCGGGTCATGAGGGTGTGCTGCCCATCAAAAACGTAGTAGTGACCATCCCGGTAGCTGACCTTGGGAGGGTTGGCGATCCATTCGGTGAACTCTGCGGACATCCGCTCAATGTTCGGGATGCTCAGTTCCCGCTGGTATTCGGCAGGGATCTCCAGATAGGCGCTGTTGAGGACCTTCTCCTCATACGGCCGCTGCGCAAAGAGCGCTTCAATAACGGCTTCATCGGTGATCTCAGGCATGGTGCGGAGGCAGTTCAAATGGCTCATATCGTATCCTCCAATCTTTGCAGATAGTCTTTGACCTTCTGGATCGTTCTCTTTACCACAGCACGATTGCCTGCATCGGTCAGAAGGTCGGGATAGTCCCGAAAAACACTCTCCCAGCGTCGGATCATACTATTGACGGCACCGGATACTTCACAGAGCATGGCCGCTCCGTCCGCAAGCTGTTTGGCATGGTAGCGCCCATTTGCGATCTCAAGAATCTGCTGGCGGTCAGCTTTCAACGATTCTCCGGCTTTTGGTGGAAAAGTCGGCTCGGATGGAGTTGGAGCGGACGTTGCATCTTCATCGGATGTACCGGCATCGGACAGCGGTGTAGTTGTGGCTGGAGGAGATTTCTGTTTTTGTGACAGCGGCTCTTTGGCTTTGCAGATTGCAGCGACCAGCGCCGCACGGTCTTCCGGAGGGGCACGGGCAACGGATGCGATCTCAGAGGCGGTAGGTTTGACCTCGCCGGAAAGCACTTTTTTCCGTGTGCCAGGAACGGCTTCTTCGGCGGCGTCTACACCTTTGGAAAACTGTTCTGCACGAAGTACTGTGTTCTTGCTAATGCCGTTTTCAGCGGCAATTTTTTTACAAGTTGTTCGGCTGTTACCCAAATCCCCATTTTGGGAATTTGGGCTAAATGTGCCGTTTGAACTACGGCTGTTTCCGTGATCTCCCCCTAGCTTCATTTTCTCAGCCTCATACTGTTTTCCGATAAGGTACTTCTTTTGTTCCGGGGTGAGGTTGCGCCGCCCCAGCTGATTCTTGCAGATCCAGATGATCGCTTCATAGCGGCTGGCGAACTCTTTCTCGTGGATGGTAAAAGGGATCTCTGGGTGCTTCTTGGCGATCGTGTAACGGTTGTGCCCATCTACGATCAGGCCCTCCCATACAATGATAGGGTTGAGGATGCGTCCATCCCGTAGAATGTTTGCTTCCAGCTGGTTCAGTTCTTCAAATGTAAGGGGTGGGATCTTGCTCTGAAATTCCGGGTCGGTCTTAAGCACATTCGGATTCATCGTCAAAGCGTCCTTTCTTAAAGGAGGTGGCTTTCGGGCTGGTGGGCTGGATGTAGTAGTCGTAGCCGAAGTTTGTCTGGCAGTAGGTGCAAGGCTCTTTGGTGAATTGCCAGGGATCGGCACGGCGGACACGGATGCCGCGGGTGTTCCGAAATGCATTCAGGCAGCGGGGGCAGAGGGTGGTCAGGGTCGATTCATCGGTGAAAGTACGGCTCATAGAAAACACCTCCGTGTCGTTGAGATGAATGTTCGATATGGAAAAGCCCACGGCCCGGATTCAGGAGAATCACGGTGGTGGGCTTTGAAAGATTTGCGTTAAGTTCCCACCCTATTTGTCCTCGACGCCCGGTGGGGTTGGAATGCACTCTGGTTCCCGGAGTTTCACCGGTCTCATTGGCGTTTCAGCCACCCCGCCTTCTTTGTGGCCGGGCCGCGAGTTACGGAAGTTTCATTGTTTTGTCCAGAGGAATGATATTCAGTTTTCAAGGTACGGCTCCCAGTTTGGGGCTTTGCCCTGTCTGGGGAATGCCCTGGCTGTGAATGTATGATACCGCAGAATTTTTCCCGTCGGAACTCTCTTGCAGGGAGCCTTTGGTTCCCTCTAAGAGAACCTTGTTACAGTTCTTTCTTTATGCGTTCTAAAATTTCGATCGCAGCGTTCAGTTCGGAGGCAGCCTTGCTGGTGCTTTGTGTTTTTCCCAAAAGGAGATAGTCCAGTGATACATCAAAAAATGCAGAGATCTCGATAACAAGATCAATAGAAAACAGCCTTCTGGCGTGCTCCAGCGCTTTTACATGATTCAGGCTGATATTGAGCTGCTCAGCAAGCTGCATTTGTGTGAGGTTTTTGCTTTCGCGCAAAGCTTTCATTCTCTTTCCGCATTCCACAGGATCAAAGCGCATGGGTTTACCCTCCAGATCTTGACGTGTGAATGAACGTGCAAAATCTGGCGCTCAGGGATATCGGGCGATGTACGTCTCCCAGCCTCGGCGCATACGTCACTCCCAAAGGGGCGACGGAAGCAGATCCCGAAACGCAAAAAAGACCGGCAGACAGCCGCAATTTCTCTAAAGAAATCGCTTCCGTCTGCCGGTCTCGTCCGGCCTATAGCCGGTCCAGTCCTATCTGACAAACTCTTGACTCCTGAATTCCGTCCCTGAGGGCTAAACCCAATCCGACGCAGATACAATATGTCTCATGCAATATTCAGTTTGAATGGGTCTCAGGCAAACTCCTCAAAATAGAGGGATGCCCTTGTGACGGATATTTTGTTCTTTTCCATCTGGATGACCCAGTGCCGGTTGCACTTGGAACATTTTTGCAAACCGGTGACGATGATCTTTCCACACATGAGGCGGGTGCCGCATCGGGGACAGGTAGAAATGTACAGCTCGGATCGAAAATCGTTCTGCATAAGGACCTCCTTTTCATGTGAGAAAGATCTGCGGTGAAAATAATAAAAAAGACCGCAAACGACTCTTCTGTATATTCCAAATAGGGATATGGGAAGCTTCGTTTGAGGTCTTTGTGTCCATTATTTTACTTGTTGGGTTCTTTGGGAGGAGTTTCATGATCCGGCTGGGGATAGTTACAAACGGGACGCTCGGGCTGATATACGCCTCCCATGCAAGAAGGAGGCCAGCCAAATCGCTCGAGAACAATGGCGCGGTTCAGGATTTCCTTTCCGATGTTATTCAACAGCTTCATACAAAAAACCTCCATGCTTCTGTTTAATTTTCTCGGCCACTATAAGCAGTATACTGACTAGTATGCCATTAAAACTAAAAATCAGTACCTGAGGGAACCCAAGCTGGACAGAAATGACTTGTATGATTGTAATACAGACAAGTGTGAAATTCTTTTTTTTCCGGTTTGAAGATATGATTTCTTGTTCAAAGTGTAGTTGCGGCGGATAAATAGGGTTGGTTCTAAATGCAGCTAGAATCAATAGAATATCAAGTGTCCACATGGTGAGCGAATTTATGCGCATCAGAACAGGGGCGAATATATAAAGAACAATGAAGGTTGTTACTGTTGTCAGCAGAATACACATCCAATTATAAGGAGCATGCCATCCACCCATTCGCCGACGCAAAAAATACATTGTTGCCATAAAAACAAGCGTGTTGAAATATTGATTGGAAATAATGCAACAAATCGACAGGATCAGAAGAAAACAGAATTGAAGAAGTTTTTTTTCAACTACATAAAGACACCAGGTGTAATTGTTTTCTTCGACCCAATTGTGCCGGAAAAACCATTCGGTCAATCGGCGGGAAATGCTATGAAGCATCTGTTTTATACCTCTCTTTGGACAGTATATAACACATTTTTAGAACTATATGTAGATTTTGCAGTGAGATTGGCTATTTTTGCAGTGAAATCGGTATACGCTTATGAAAGAGTTTCAGGAATTTGGGCAGAGAAGCAAAATAGGCTCGAATCTTCTTTATAGGCTATGGCAAAAACGGCCTTATAACGATTTAGAATTGCAGCAACATTCTTCAATCCGTAGCCGTGTTCTTCGGATCGTTTGGAAGGCAGCACAACTTGATTGTCTAAAACTTTTACAGGAAATGCGGTCGTATTTTCAATATAAAGAAAACTGCTCTCTTCTTCTACTTTCATCACAAGGGTTATTTTTTTACTTTTATCATCTGTGATCTTCTCACAAGCTTCAATGGCGTTGTCAACCAAATTAGAGAGGACAACAACAAGATGCTCATCTTTCAGTCCAAAACAGGTGAGATCATCCAATTGAAATAAGAAGTGAACCCCTTTTGACTGCGCGATATGGTATTTCTGACTCAAAAGCACATCTACAACCAGCCTGCCCGTCTTAACGATCAGTGAAGTGCTCATACTATCTTTCATGACCGTTTGAATATAGGGCAACAATTCGCCATGAGGAGCTTCGCATTCTGCCAAGCCGTAAATGATGCTGAGTTGATTTTGAAAATCATGGGTCATTTTTCGCTGGTTCTTATAGGCGGTTGCCCAAGCTTCAACAATATCGTTTTGATATTTGATGTTTTGTGTCAAAACTGTATTATCTTGGATAAGCTGCTGTTCTCGATCCAAATAATTTAGCGTAACAAATGCAAAAGCATTCATTATAAACAAAGCAATTGTGCAGAATAAGATTTCTCTTGCAGCAAAAGGAACGATCCAATATAAATGCCACAAGAAAACGGAAATAAACATAGAGACAATGGGCAAAACAAAAATTTTCAACCAGTGTTTCCATGTGGTGTGATGAAAATAAAATCGCTGTTTTACAGCTGATTTGAAAATCGTAAATAGCAATATTTCAAAGATCTTTGCAATATAACAAATCAGATAGTATCCATATGGGTCACGATACAATTCTTGCATGGTGATATTTTTCAGAATTGTAATGGCCATAAAAAAGAAATTGTCGGCAATGTTTATAAATGATGAAAACAAAACTGAAATTGCGATACATTTTATCGAAGGAACACGGTATATTACAACGAGCCAAAGCGAGTCAACACAAGTGAGAAGCACCAGCTTAAAAAGCACATTTGACTCTGAAATCGCCAGGCAAATAAAGTTCAGACCCGTCAACACAACGGTAGAGAGTATAAATTTACTTGAGGTGATCTTTTTCTGAAAGAAAGCGCCGGAAAAAACCATAAAAGCTAAAACTTCGATAAATACTACAAAATAGTTTAAGAGGAGGGATAGTTCATAACTCATAAGCGGCGGCCTTTCCACATAAGATACTCTGCACAGATTGCTTTGTAATCTTTTTCAGAGACCTTTAAGATCTCGCCATTTCGTAATTGCGCTGTATATCCTGAAATTTTGCTGATATAAGACATATTAACGAGAAAACTTTTTTGCAGGCGAATAAAGCCTTTTCCAGACAACCGTTCGGTATAATCGTTCATTTTTCCACGGCACTCTAATACAGGGGAAGCAGCTTCTGTTGTGTGTAATAAAACACGACGATAGGGAGTACCCTCAACGTATAAAATGTCTCGTAAGGGAATTTCAATCTGAAGGTTTTTTGAGTCAACCACGATCGTTTCCTTGCCGTCCAAGAGTTTGTCTTGAATCGCATCCAGACAGGAGTCAAGCTCTTCTATATAGTTTTCTTTCAAAATATAACGGAAAGCACTAACTTTATATCCACTGGGGGCAAATTGCAAAAAGGCCGTTATAAATACCAATATAAGGTCAGGGTAGTGCTGACGGATTTGAGAGGCAACCTCCAGGCCGTTCATCTCTGGCATATCAATATCCAAAAATACAGCGTGCAGAGTGCCAAGATTAGAATTTAGCAGATCTTGCGGATGGGAGAAAATATGGCAGTTCAAAGCCCAATCTCGTTTTGCAAACCCCATACTGATTTTCTGATATAATTGATCAGAGAATCGCAGATCATTATCAAGAATAGCAATTCTCATAAGCGACACGCACCTTTCGACTTGCCTTTTTCTTTTTACCATACAGCTATTTGCCTCACTCTGTCAATGATTTTTTAAGATGTGCTTATCTTTAGCACAATTAAAGCTTGGATTTATGCTAAAGTCAAGAAAAGTTCTGATGATTAGCATAAAATAAGGCGTGCCTATGAAAATCTATGATTTTAATGGCAAGAAAAATATTAGCGGAGAACGCATTCGAGAAGCTCGAATCAAGATGCATCTATCACAGAAAGCGTTGGCTGTACGGTTAAAGCTGGAAGGAGTGGAATTAGAAAGAGACTGTATCAGTAGAATTGAGATCG
>ERZ791897.876-NODE-876-length-17091-cov-4.170639_pt1 | contig 17091 bp, 19 predicted proteins | sample MGYA00510152_ERZ791897 | MGnify/ENA primary metagenome ERZ791897 (study PRJEB30046, sample SAMN00792050) | human gut metagenome | study: EMG produced TPA metagenomics assembly of the A metagenome-wide association study of gut microbiota in type 2...
TAGGATAATTTATTAAATTTTAACGTGTCCAGAAAACTGGGTACACATCAATTTTTTAACGGTCATTTGTTAATTTTAATTTATCTAAAACAAAGAAAGTCAAGCCCATCAACATCCCAACGACACAGGCTAAAACCATCCCCGTCAATTGAATCGTTCCAAATTGCACCTTGATGCCAGACAAACCGGTCACAAAAATAACAGCTGTCATCGCCATGTTGCGTGAACGCCCATAATCGACCTTAGAATCAACTAAGATACGAATCCCAGACGCACCGATCATACCGTAAAGTAAAAATGAAATACCTCCGATAACTGGACCTGGGATCGTACTAATCAAAGCTGTCATCTTACCGATAAACGAACTGATAATCGATAAGACTGCGGCTCCTCCAATCACGTAGACACTGTAAACTTTAGTCATTGCCATAACCCCGATGTTTTCGCCATAAGTTGTCGTTGGCACCGAACCGATACACCCAGAAACAATCGTCGAAAAATTATCGGCAAATAATGAACGATGCAAACCAGGTTCTTTTAACAAGTCACGATCGACAATCTTACTTGTCACGATTTGGTGACCGATATGCTCAGAGGTTACCACCAATAATACCGGTAAGATGGTCACGATTGCTTCTAATTTAAACTTAGGAAAAGAAAAGTTTGGCAAAGCAAAAATCGAAGCCTTAGCGATTGGCCCAAAGTCCACGATACCACAAGCAATAGCTACCAAGTATCCCACGACAATCGCGATCAAAATTGGAATAACCGCAAAGAATTTACGAAAGATAACCGAACCTAAAACCGCAGTCAACAAAGTAGCTAAGAAGACAATTACACTAGACATTTCAATTTTCGAACCAGTCAATCCTGCGTTAGAAGCTGCTGTAGAAGCTAATTCTAACCCAATTAAAGCAACTACTGGCCCCATCGCTGCTGGTGGCAAGACCACATCAATCCAGTCTGAACCAAATTTATAAATGATTACTGAAATCAAACATCCTACAATCCCTGCAACAATAAAGCCCCCTAGCGCATAACTATAGCCAAACTTGGCAATCACCAAACTTCCGGGTGCTAAGAAAGCGAAACTCGATCCTAGATAAGCAGGTGCTTTACCTTTAGTAATCAAGATAAACAAGAGTGTCCCAATCCCGTTCATAAACAAGACAACGGCTGGATTAATTCCAAAAACAAATGGTACCAACACAGATGCCCCAAACATTGCGAACATATGTTGAATACTTAGTGGTACCATCATATTGAATGGTACTTTTTCTTCGACTTGAATGATTTTGCGTTTTGCCAAAACACTTCCTCCTTTAAATTTCATTATCTTTGATAGAATACTAAAAAAACTTAGAAAATTCAAGATAATTTTCTAAGTTTATACTGTCTAGAAAAATCTTTTTACGTCTTTACTCGCCCAAGTTTTACTTTTTCCTTGGTTACTATAACTAAACGTTAAAAACTAATTAATGGCATTAAATATTAATTTTCTTAGACAAGTACACCTTAGCTATAATGCCTCGTAATATTTTTTGATTAATTTAACCATTAATTTACGGCGTTCATCTAAAAATTGATCATAATTACGATAGTCCATCGTAATAATTGCTTTTGGAATTGCATTTTCCTTTAAACTTTGATAAAACTGCTCTTCAGATTCAAGATCTCCCAATAAGCTATGCGCCAAATTATTCTTAATGTCTTGAAAATAAACATTAGGTGCCTTATCTTCAATTGCTTTATTTACTGTAGAAACCAAATACGTATAATTAGCAACTTGATTATACTGTCCCTTATGAATAATCCCATTTCTGCGTAAATACGCTTGCGGAAAAATGTGATGAATCTCCCCACTTGTTTTGATTAAAGTCGCTATTTTAATTTTTTTAGTAAATAACGCACTACTTTTTTGCCAAATTTGGGCGGCCAAAAAGACCTGAAAAAGTGGATTGGTAACGGCAGAACTTTGTAACCTTTGTGGTAACCAATTATCCCAAAAACTTTTCATCCACTTTTCTTGACTAACACTAGCTAAAAAGGCATTAAAGCCTTGCTTATCAATTTCTTGTAGATCTTGTTCGACAACTTTAGTACTATCCCCACTATTGTACCTTTGACTCAACAAAGTCCAAACAAACCATTTTTGCACACAATGTTTAATTTGCGAATAAGGAAGTTGTTTATCTTCCAATAATTTAAGATATAAGGCATACGCAAAATTTACATATGTCTTAGAAGATAATAATTTAGGTGCGATAAAGCCCGCTTGCATCAAGATTTCTGAAAATCCTTCAAAATTATGTTGATTGATAAATTTACAGATTCCTTGCTCTAAATGCGTAAAAGTATCTGCAATAATTTCTTCGGTAAAAATATGCTGTCTTGTATCATAACCGCCTAAAAGGCTCACTAAATCTGTAAAATTACTTTTCCCAAAAGCATACATAAAACTAACTTGTAAAACATCTTCAACATCTGGTAAATAAATATGATCCTTATTAGTCGTTAGCCACTCAAGCTTTGCTATATAATCACTGCTGACAAAATCTCGATCTTTTTTTAACGTTGCAAAATTTTTTGGATTATTCAATAAATATCCAAAATAATCAAGTGTTTTTCGTAAAAGTAAGCCGCTATGCTTTGTATCGGCGGCTAATTTAGCTAACACAAAGTCCACTTGTTTGAGCGGGGTCCCTTTTGAATTGACTCTAATAAATATCTCGTTAACTTCTTTTATGCTTAGACTAGGATCTAATTCGATGACACCAACTTGATGCTGCATAATCTTTCTTAAATTATCAATAGCAAGTTCTACGCCGTGTATATCTACTGTAGGATTAGCTTTTTGATAATCATTTAAAAAATCAAACATACTAAAGTTGTTTCGCAAAACTTTAGTAATATCGGGAATCCACTTTTTATCCTTGATTTTACTGGTATCTTGTAGCATAAACATTTTATCAACTTGCGTTTCAAGCGGATTAAAGGCTAATTTAAGCTTGCGATATTGAAAATTGACATCTAAGACAGTTTGACCACATAAAACGGCCATCAAAGCTGTTATTCTTTGCTGGCCATCGATTAAGATTGTCCGCCCGTTGGCACGTTGTCCATCTTTAGTCGCTACGTCTGGATTTTTCCAAGTAATAATATAACCAGTAGGATAACCACGATAAAGTGAATCAAATAAATCACGAACCTGGATATCTTTCCACACAAAGGGCCGTTGTAGCTCAGGAACTACAAACATATCTTGTTTAATCATGTCGATGATAGTTGCTAACGTAAACTGATGCAAACGAAACTTCTCAAATTCCATTGCTTTACCTCCTTTTTATTTATATTTTGTTGTAAATAACGGTACTATATCTTCGCTAAAAAAAGCCCACCACACCAAAGCATACAAGACTAACTTTGCTTTTGTGAATCTTATTATTTTCATGGTATGTAAGAAAAAAGCAAGATTTATGTTAGCGTTTTATTTATTACTAATTTAATTATAAAGGTAATAAGCATAAGAGAAAAGCAATTAAACAACTAACTAAAACAGTTACAACGCCCATTTTCCAAAAACTTGACTAAGTTTTTAAACAGTGATATTTTAAAAGTGTATCCAAAAACAAACAATAGTTTTTGGACAAAAGGAGGAATAACTATGGCTGAACAAATGTCTATATTTGAAAATTCAGATGACAATATCTCTGTAACCAAGATGAAATTCATCTCCAAAGAATTTACTAGTTATGAAGAAGTTTTTAAAGGATACAATGAACTACGTGTTATCACTTATTCATACTCTCTTGACTTTATCGAAAAAATAATGGCTACCTTTGATTGTGGTGAAGTGATTCTTGGCTTTGATCGCCTAGTCAATAAAGATGCCGCTGCTTTAATAGCCAATCAGCAATTTGTCATTAATGAAATCTGCAGGCATCCTAAACTTCAAAAAAGAATCATTGATGGGCAATTTAAGTTTTACGTTTTACGAGATTTCATTTCCCATCAAAAAGTCTATCTATTAAAGGCAAATGATGGCCGTGTCCGAACAATAACTGGTTCTGCAAACTTTTCAAATCCTGCTTGGAATGGAGAAAATATCGAAACTTTTACCGTTTGTGATGACTTTGCCTGTTATGAAACTTTCAAAAAAGATTATGAAACACTTTTGAATCTTTCAACCGATAAAATTTCTAAAAATGCAACTCCTATCTCAGAAGATGGCGAAAATGCCGAAAAAATTCCAATCTTTGAGCGTATAGTAAAAGAAAATACCATCCTTATCCATGACACACAAGATGATGCTGAAAAAAACTATGCCTTTAATATTGACAAGCTCGATGCTAAATGGCGTAAAAATCTAGCAGCAGTACAGATAAAACACGATAAAAATGGTGCGACTATATTAAATACTACTACCGTAAGTAAAGTTCTTACTGGAATTAAAAAAGATAATTCCTTAAAAAAAGAACGCCAATATATTAATCCACACTTTGTTTTAGATTTTGAAAAACATACAGTCACGTATAATCAAAAAGAGTTTAATTTAACACCTGATCCTACTGCTATTAAAAAAGACTTGTTAAATGTTTACAAATATATGCAAGGCTTTGATTTATTTACTAAAGATACTGCTCGTTTAAAAACAATGTATTGGAAAGTCCTTAATTATATGTTTCTTTCCCCATTCATTGCAAAATTACGCTATGTTGGTTATCAATATGGTTATGAGGAACGTTTTTTCCCCTTATATATACTCATTTATGGAGCATCTGATGCCGGTAAAACCGGTTTTATAAAATTTGTCCAACGACTTATGTTTGATGAAAAAATTCCTGCGCTTACTCAAAAATATTTTTCAACTAAATATATGCCCACTATCAAAGAAAACATTAAAGGTTGCCCTATTTTGATTGATGAACTCACTCCAGCACGCTGGAAATATGCTAAAGAGATTGTAAAAACAGATAGTAACCTTATCGATGAAAAATTAATTAATCATCCAACATTTGTATTACTTTCAAATGATGTAAATAGTGTAGCTGCTGAAATCAGTAAACGTGTCATTGTTATAAATATAGATAATCGCCTCAACAGAACTTCTGCTGCTTACAATGGCCAAAAAATTAATAAACTCATCCGCAGTACTAGCAACGCTTTTTACTGCGAATATCTACGCAGAATGTTTAATGGTGTTGAATTATTGATTCAAGAAATGCAAGCTCATGATGATAGTGAAACAAAAGAAAATTGGATTCCAGATGTTTTTAACCTTTCAGCGACTATTCTTAGCGATATAATGCAAGAATATGGAACTGAATTTCCTAAAGAATTTAAAAAATTTACATGGTTTGATTATATGGGAGATACAATTATTAGTGAAAAAGCTACTGAAATAATAAAAAACGAATTCAAATATAACGTTAAAGCATTTACAGCTAATAAGACAAAAAATCAATTAGAAATCGACTTTTCATGTTATGATAATAAAGAAGCCCAAAAGAAACTATCAACTCTTCGTGATGAACTTCCTGCTGATATTGAATGCAGTATAACAAGAACAAAAGCACTCCTAAAACTTGATGCTATTCAAAAGCATACTGGGCTTACTTTTAAAACTAAAAAAGGATTTCTATGGCTCAAATAATGAATAAAAAGATATATGCATATATTAAAAAAGGTGAAAATGTCAAAAGAATCGAAAAACTATTACAAAAAGCTTCGCATAAGCGAGAAGCATATTACGATTTGTATACAGATTCAGATCGCTCTTATATCGCTTATAATCAATTAAAAAAAGATATTCTAAAAGAAAAAGGCATCCTTATTATCAGCTCGATTAATAATATTGGTGCTAATAAACAAGACGTCTACAATGAGCTATTATGGTTACGAGATAATAAGATTGAAATCGTATTTGCAGATTATCCTACAACGCATATTTTCGATAATCCTTCAACAAATAATCTTGCACTTAGTGTCATCTGTGATGTATACGCTTCTTTGCTTGCAAACAAAACTTTTGATATTCGCCCATCACTAGCAGCTACAACCGGTCGTAAAAAAATAGACTTTCCCAAAAATTGGGAAAGTCTATATGCTGCTTGGAACAATGGGAAAATTACTACTAAAGAATTTATCAGTCAAACTGGTCTTAAAAAAGGCACGTTTTATAATCTCATAAATGAATATAAAGACATCCTAAAAATCAACAAAAATACTATGAATATTGGGTAACAAAAAACTATACTCTGTATTTATGTACATATTTTATACAAAAAACACCAAAGTTAGCATTTTTGACTAACTTTGGTGTTTTGTTAATTTATAGAACCAACTTTTTCCACTTTCTGATTTTAGTTCTAAAAGTTTTAAAAGGAGCAACTGTATTAACGTGAATAAATTTATAGACTTCCCAAACCGCTGTTTTAGTGGCTTCGTCGGCCCATTTTCGCCTATGGGGCTTGAATAATTCTTCTTTACTCAATAAGTCAATCATTTCATAGATAGAATTAACATTTTCAGTTAACTTAGATTTTAATTCTTGCAAAGATAAAGAAGCATAGGTGACTGTAAAACATTGATATAATTCACCTAACTGATTCCATTTAAATTTATCCGATGGTGTTTTTACTACCAAACCTTTACGTTCATCTTCTTCCCATTTGAGCAATAAAGTAGTCCACCCAACTTGATACGCAAGGTTTTCAGCTGGCGTTCTATCAACTTCTTCAATTCGTTTATCTTTTAAAACTTCGGGAATATCAGCAAATTCTGCAATATATTTCTCAAATGTCTTACTGATTTCAGCCTTAAGTTCTGTTTTATCCTTATATGTCCGCAAAAAATCACCGTCCTAAGTTAAATCGCTCAAACCTATTTAGTAAGAAGCCACCATAAAACTAACTGTTTCTAAAATACTATTGTAAAAAAATTGCTCAACTGTAATTTGAAGTTCTGTAGCAAATTTAAAGACTAAAAAAAGCGTAGGATCATGCTTGTTATTTTCTATTGCATTTACTGTCTGCACGAAACATCACACTTTTTGGCTAATTATGCTTGAGATAAATCTGAAATTTTCCTATCTTATAAAAACAGTATAAATCACTACAACATAGATAAATACTGCAGTTAAAAAGTTCATGATAAAACCACTTTTATCTCGATTATTTTTATACTCTAAACTTTTTACTAGTAAAAGGGTGGCAAGTGATGCTTCCATAATTGGAGTTACTATGTCAAAAGAAAGAATTTTCGCTAATCCTAATGCAGCAAAAAAGATTGTTATTATAGATAAAATAGTTGTTGCAATTTTCACACAATTACACTCCTTTGTAAAATTCCAATATGTTAAAATAACTTTTTGCTATCTATTTGTTTTAAACATTCTTTAGCTTCCTTCAACATTTCTTTCTCAACTTTGTTCCATTTTCCAAAAAGGGCAAACACAAAAGCCATCTTCACTGGAAAATCCCAGTAAAGAGAGCTCAAAGATTAAAATTTACAACTTTAATCTTTGATGACTACTCTATCAGTCGATTTGACAAAGCGTCAAAGCTCGAAAGCCCCAACTCTCAAAGCAGTATTATCTCCTTAATTTTCCACTCTTTCCATCACCGCTACCGTCTCCACGTAGCTTGAGCGGAAGTTATAGCTGTCAAATACTTGTAACCAAAATATTTTTATCAGAAATTCTCTTTATGAGAACATATCCATTGTGGGCTTTCGTGTGTGGGAAGATATCAACGGCATTATAACTTGGTAACGGTGTCCTTTACCGTAGATGACATTAACCAGCATCTGATATCATTAAAACCAAACTTATTCCCTCTTATTTTATAAAGCTTTTACTTGAGATTTTATAACTTCATATCCTAATTTATCGATGGCATTTTCAATATCTTTTATAGATACTTTTTCATCATCATATTCCACTCTTACTTTACTTGAATTAAATAGGACCTTTATGCTTTTTTTATCTACTCCATCTAATGATTTAACTCCATTTTCTATTTTTTTCATACATGATGGACATGTTAATGTTTCTAATTGAATTGTTGCTTTTTGCATTTTTCATCTCTCCTTTAGTTTATGTTAATTGTATTATATACTGTTATTATCTATAATAAATTGATTTACATTAAGAATTTTATTTATTTTTATTTTCTTAATTTATAGCGAAGAAGTCTCATACCATTTAAAATTACTACTAATATACTTGCTTCATGTACTAACATACCGATTGACATGTTCATCCATTTACTAAAGAATACGCTGGCAAGAAGGACTAATACAACCCCTACTGCAATAATAATATTTTGAAGCATGTTATTAGCGGTTGCCTTTGTTAAACCTAATGCATGAGGCAAGCGACTGAAATCTGAATTCATTAAAACAACATCTGAAGTTTCGATTGCTACATCTGTTCCATTTCCCATGGCAATTCCAATTTGTGCTAGAGCTAGTGAAGGACTATCATTTACTCCATCTCCAACAAATGCCACAATCTGACCTTTTTCTTGTAACTCTTTAATATATGTTGCTTTGTCTTTTGGCAACATATGTCCATGAGCTTCTGTAAGTCCTAGTTCACGTGCTACTAAATCAACTGTTCCTTGGTTATCACCAGAAAGAACTACTAGATTTTTAACACCAAGTTTTTTCAACTTTTTAAGATCATCTTTTACATCCGGGCGAATTTGATCACGAATACCCATTAATGCTTTTAATTCACCATCAACTGATGTTAAAACAAGTGAATTTCCATTTTTCTCAAATCTGGCAATATCTGCACGAGCTTTTTCACTTAAAAGAATATTTTCTTGCTCCATTAGTGCCACATTACCGACTGCAACTTTATGACCTTCTACATGAGCTACAATTCCTCCACCTTTTACAACATCTGTTTTTTCAATTGTATATAATTTTATATCTCCAATATATTCTACAACTGCTTTTGCTAATGGATGATCTGATTCCTTTTCAACACTTGCTAGATACCCTAATACTTCATATACATTATCTGCATAAATTTCTTTATCAGCTACTTTGGGATTTCCTATTGTTAATGTACCTGTTTTGTCAAATACCATGGTATCTAGTCTGCTAAAGTCACTAATAACCTCGCTACCTTTTAGAAGGACTCCATGACGTGCTCCATTGCCAATCCCTGCGACGTTTGAAACCGGTACACCGATTACCAATGCTCCTGGACATCCTAAAACTAATATTGTAATTGCAAGTTCAATATCCCTTGAAAATATCCATACAATAAAAGAGAGAACTAAAACAGCTGGTGTGTAGTATTTAGAAAATCTATCAATGAAACGTTCTGCTTCTGATTTTGAATCCTGTGCTTCTTCAACCAACTCAATGATTTTACCAAAAGTAGTATCCTCACCTACACGATCAGCAGTGATTTGAATAGTTCCATTTTCTAAAATTGTTCCGGCATGTACCCTCGAATCTTTCTTTTTACTTACAGGAACTGCTTCTCCTGTAATACTTGCTTCATTAATATGCCCTTCTCCTGTTAACACTGTACCGTCAACTGGGATTTTTGCACCCGTTTTAACAAGCAAAATATCTCCTACATCAACTTCATCTATTTCTACTTTTTCAAACTCACCATTTTCCACTTGTTTTAAGGCACTTTCTGGTGCCATTTGAGTTAATTCTTTAATTGCAGAACGTGTTTTATTAAGTGTCCTTTGTTCTAGATAAGCTCCAAATAGAAATAAAAATGTAACAATTGCTGATTCTTCGTAGTTTCTAACTATAAAGGCTCCGATAACTGCAATGGTAACTAAAACATCAATACTAACTACTTTGACTTTTAATGCTTGATACGCTTGAATCGCAATAGGTGAAACTCCCAAAATTGAAGCAATTACTAATGCCCATATGGCTATTTGTTCGTTTTCAAAGCCTAATTTACTGACAAACGCAATTATTATTAAAATTGCACTTACTATTGTAATATGTTTTTTTCTTCCTAATATAAATTTTTGCATATTCATACTCCCCCTTATTAGATTATTTATATCTTTTCATTGCTTTGTTTATTTTCTTTTATGCTTCATATGCTTTATCTAATTCTGCTAACATGTTATATACTGCTTCATAACTTTCACATACATCACCTGGAACTGTATAATTATCTGTGATTTCACGTAATTTTACAAACTCCTCTTTTAAGTCTGGCTTTTCTACTCCCGCATCTTTTGCTTTCTTTGCAAGTTCATCATATACTTTACGAACCTGGTAGAATTCTGGATGATTTCCTCCATGAACTTTTGCCACAACTGGAACATATTGTGCTAATGTTTTTAAATGAGTTTCCTTTACTTGATTAAAATTTAATTGTCTTGACATATTTTTTCCTTCTTTCTTGTTTTATTTTTTCTTTTCTTTATCTTGATTGTATAATACTATAGATTGAAAGAAATTAAATTGATCTAGATCAAGGAGAGCTAAAATAGTTTGTGTAAATTAGGATATTGAAAAAGGAAGACCTTATTCGTATGATTAAAGCGACGAAACCAAATCAACGAAAGAGGTCTTCCTATGAGGAAGTTTAACAAAGAACTTGCTGAAGCACTACTAGAAAATACGAATTTAACAGAAGTTTTCCGTGGCCAACTTGAACGAACCATCAATACTCTTTTAGAAAGTGAATTAACCGCTATTTAGGCTATGATCCTTATGCACGCTTCAATAATAGTGGAAATTATCGCAATGGAGAGTATACGAGACGATTAGATACCCAGTTTGGTCAAATTAACGTACGGGTTCTTAGAGATAGAAACGGGCAGTTCCACCAATCTCTTATTCCTCCATACACTCATCGCATTGATAGCTTGGAAACAACCATTATTCAACTATATGAAAAAGGAATCACCACTAGAAAAATTGCTGATTTAATTGAAAAAATATATGGCTCGCATTACAGTCCAACGACTATTTCTAATATTACAAAGGTTGTAGATGAACAAGTCACTGCTTTTCATTCTCGTCTTATTCTTCATTTTCAGTATGTGTGTCTTTTTCTAGATGCTAATTATATTCCCTTAAGACGTGACGCCGTCCAAAAAGAAGCCATACATATTGCTTTAGGCATTACTTATTCTGGAGAAAAAGAAATTTTAGATTATCTCATTGCTCCACAAGAATCAGATACTGCTTGATCAGACTTATTAGGAAGTTTAGTTTCTAGAGGCTTAACTAGCGTGCAACTTATCGTGGCTGATAGCATGATCGCCATTCAAAACGCTTGTGAAAAAAACTATACTCAAGCAAAATTTCAACGCTGTCTGATTCATATTAATCGGAATATCATGGAGAAAGTTCGTGTCTCTGATCGTAAAGAGGTAGCCTGCGATTTCAAAGAAATTCATCACGCAATAAGTTTTAAGGAAGGGGAAGAAAAAATCCAAAACTTTATAGAAAAGTGGGAGAAACGTTATTCGAGAATGACTCGCACCATTCAAGAGACTGAAAATCTCTTAACCTTCACGCAATTTCCTAAAAGGATTCGAGGCACAATTTACTCCACTAATATTGTTGAATCCTTCAACAAACAGCTGAAAAGAAAAACCAAAGTCAAAGAACAATTTCCTAATGAAGATGCTCTAGAACGCTTCTTAGTAACCCAAATGATTAACTATAATAATAAAAAATCTGGTAGATCTCATAAAGGATTTAAGCAATGCCAGGATACGTTGAATTCAATGTTCTAAATGATTAATCAAAGCGAATAAGGTTTAAATAAATTTACACAAACTTCTTGACACACTCAAATCAAGTTTAGCCTTTTTTAAATGTTTTAATAATTTTTACTACTATTTTACTTTGTATTATCACATCTATACCAACAACAATCCATCTAAATCCAAAATCTCAATCTTTCTACCTGATTTTTGTTTTATATATCCTTCATTTTCAAGGTCAGCTAACTTTCTACTAATAGTTTCTGGAGTAGTTCCTAGATAAGAGGCTAAATCCTTTTTACTCATTGGCAATTCAATTTCCATTGGACCATCTCCGCTTTCCATGCATTCTGCAAGAAACAGTGCTAATCTAGTATCTACCTTCTCTGTGGCAAATCTAGTTGTTTGTTTTTCTGATGTTTCTAATCGGTTAGAAAATTCCGATAAAATCTTCAAAGATATAGTAGGGTACTTTAATAAAAATTCTTGCAAATCATTTCTACTAATCATACATACATCGGTATCACTCATTGCTTCTGCATATGCTTCCTGAATTGATTCGCGAAACAAGGCAAGCTCTCCAGTGAAATCGCCTGGATTTAATATTCTCACTAATTGTTCTTTTCCTGATTCAGACAAACGGTAAATTCGAATTTTCCCTTTACTTACAATATATAACAAGTCGGATATATCACCCTCTCGGTAAATTACTTCACCCTTTTTAAAAGAGGTCGATTTCGTTACTTTCATAATTTCCTCCATCTGTTCTCCTTCTAAATGATTAAAGATCGGAACTACAGTGATACATGAAGCGTGTGAAGCTGACTCATGTCCTTGATGATGAATGTGAGTAACATCGTGATACCCTTGTTTTTCTATATATTGATTTTTAATTTCATGCATCAAATCCTTTTTTTTCATTTGAATGCCCCTTTCATATTCTCTCTTAAGGTCTCTTTAGCTTTTTCCAAGTATCCACGAGTCCAGTAAATGCAGGTAAACTTATCCGGATGAATAATTGCGTTATCATCATAGTCAGGATTTTCCAGTGTACTTTTTAGACGTCTTATTTCTTACTTAAGTCCTCGGATGGCGGTCATTATTTCTTCTTTTGTTTTTCCTTTGAGATACTCTTCATAGCAACTTTCCGGACTAATCATCATATTAGACTGCCTCCTTTATTCGTTAGATATTTTTATTTCTTCTCCATCTGGTAAAATAAATGCCTGCACAAACTTGACACCTAGTACATCAGCAATGGCCTTCAACTCATCCAAGGTTACAGTTTCTCGTTGTAATTTTTTATTGAAATTCTGTGGAGTCTGGCCAATACGTCTAGCAAGTTCGGAAACACTTATATTCATTTGCTCACACAGTTCTTTAATCATTTCAGCCGTAGTCATACAGCACCTCCAAGTTTACGATAAGAATATCCTAAACCGTTTGATTGATAAATACAATAGTTATTAAAATATTATTATAATCAGCAAGCAAAAGAAAACCCACAACTCTACTGTAGAGTCATGGACTATTTACTTCTGGTTTTTATATTTCCATTTCGATGCCAGATTTGAAGGCTATGACGAAGTGTTCTTCATAGACTGTAACGCTCTGGATTATCTTCCTTACAAGCTTATCATCGTACTCTAAGATACGGAATTTGTTCTTGCGCCTGCAAAAATAACTCTTTAGGAATAAATCGCTTCATGGCTATTTTCAACATAATACTGTGGAACATGCCCTTCATTCTTCACTCATTTCTTGGTTAGAAAATCTACAGTAACAGTCTTTTGCAAAAGGGAATCTCCGATGTATTTTTCATTTTGGAGGATTTTTTTAACTGATTCCAGTCGCCATCTTGGTGCCGGAGATCCCTTCGTCATAATAAAGACCTGCAAGCTCCCATTCAGGATTAGACTTAATATAGCACTCATAGTGTTCACGCTGTGCCTTAAGGTTTTCAAGTTGTTCATCACTATCGGTTGAGACTCTAGCATAGTCAGCAACCCTAAGATTCATATTAGGTAGTTGTCCTTGGGACAGTTCATCTATTTTTGTTATCTTTTTCATCATCTCACCTCGCTTTTGCCCATTACATACATCACTCTAAAAGCTATTAATAGCAAGCTTTTTAGGACATAATCTCGGCTAAACGGGGAGAGAATTTCTGCCTGTTCAAGGCTGATATTTTGTGTAATTCATCCGCTGTGATTTTTCCTTCTTTATATAGGTTTGCGACAATACTCTCGGTTATGTGAAAGTCATATTCCTTTTGTAATTCTTCCTCTGTCATCTGCTCGGTCTTGCCCTTTAAAGGACAGCCGTCTTTTACTTCATAAATGTTCATAGAAAAACACCTCCTACCTAGTAGCCACGGCAGGAGGTGAAATCTGATGATTTCTTTAATCTTTTTGATAAAATTCACATTCATAGCCATCGGCATCAAGGAGCAGCCCTTTTGCCCAAGGTGGCACTTGACTCATTTGTTTACATACTTCAGTAATAGATATTTGAGTATTGGCTTTAATAATAACTTCATCATGGACATGAGCCACAATACGATAAGTACTAAGCATCTTTATTGAATACATTAAAATATCACGGGAGATGGCTTGAACAATATTCTCTACAAACTTAGGACCGTAACTTTCAAGGCGCTCCCATTTCTTTGTTCCACCTACTTCTTCATAGGTAACAGACTCACCACCAAACTGATTCTCACCAATTCGAGGTTTTACATAGGCAAGCCGTCTACCTGGGGAAAGAATGATAAAAAGCATGCCACTAAGACAATGAAACTCGATACCATGGGTTTCTTGTGATTTATTTTCCTTTACGCATTATTTAGCCACCCAATCTACATCCCACCAGAACTGTGTGATGTTGGGATTAGACATTCTCCAGGCATTCACAAGCGGTTTTAATTCTTCCTCTTCAATCCCCATCTCTAATGCACCCATGGCTTTTAGCGCACCAACAGAACCACCATATCCAAGTGCCAATTCAGCAATTTTACCCTTCTGTCTCAAGTGACCGTTCACACCATGCTTTTCAACGGGAACGTTAAACATCTGGGAGGCAGATACACAGTAGATATCATCACCATTAGCAAATACCTTTGTTGGCCATGTTTCGCCTGCGAGCCATGAAAGCACACGAGCCTCAATGGCTGAGAAGTCAGCCACAATAAACTTATGATCAACTCTTGGTACAAAGGCTGTACGAATCAGTTGTGAAAGGGTATCTGGTATATCTTCATAGAGCAGTTCTAGTGTTTCAACATCACCAGTTATAACAATATTTCGCGCCTCTTTTAAGTCTGGCATATGGTTTTGAAGGAGGTTTTATAATTGCACCAGCCTTCTGGCTTAGAACCAGACCTCAAACCACGGAAAGCCTTTATTTACTTATCTTATTACACTCTTACTTATCTACCATTGACATCAATATTACCGTCTCAACGTGTTTTGAGATGAGCGGATAGCTGTCAAAGGACAATTTCCATTTTCCTTTTTTACTGAATTCTCTTTGAGGGAACATATCCACTGTGGGCTTGCGTATGTGGGAAGATATCGAAATTCTCTATTGCTGTTAAAGAAAAAAGATTCTAACAAGGACTACTGTTGAGTTAGCAGTAATAATTGCACCTTCTCCATTTTTAACACCCGGCATTATGATTACATTTTGACCTATCCACACATCATTGCCAATCACTGTGTCACCCTGAAAAGGAAGTTGTTCTATTGCAGGAGTTACTTTTTCCCATCCACCGGTAGAGATATTAAAGGGGATAGGTTGTAATTTCATACATCCTATGAGTTGCTCCATTCATGATAAACCTAACACCCTCTGCAATAGCGCAAAATTTACCGATGATTAGCTTATCTCCAAGAAATTCATAGTGGTGCTCTATATTATTGTAAAATTCCTCAGGAGACTTTTTCATCATCACTATAGTAAGTGTATTCACCAATCTCTACATTGGGTTTTTCGATAGGTTACTTATAGAAAAAACCGTTTTGATATTTTTATTTGGGTATAATTTTTTCTTATCTGATCCTAACATAGGATATAACTCACTCTCATATTTTTATATATTTTATTGTGTTTTATATGATTTATTATTTTGATACCACAGCAAAGCATCCTTTTCTAGTTGCTTTACAAATGCATCCTTACCAGCGCAGTAGCCTTCAATATCCTCCGGGAACCGATTAGCCAGTTTCATCTTTAATTTACCATACTCTAAAGCGATGTCAGGATGTGTACGCAGAAAGTTCCTTACTGCTATGTGCCTAGTAATATTTTTGTGACTGTTTTGCTCAAATATATGAATTTGGTGTGTCCTGTTATCGCCACCCTTGCGGAAATATCTCCGTCCTTCAATACCAAACTCACCCATACACTCATATCCAATGGCTACAAATTCCTCATTATACTTATCAACTAAACTAATATTTGTCACTACGGGCATTATATCAATGATTGATTTAGCATGTAACCCCTTAACTGCTGTACTGCCAATATGGTAAATCTCCACCAATATATCCTTCAATATGTTACTTATCTTCTGTGATTCATTTTCATACTCTACTTCCCAAAAGGGGTCGTACGGAACAACTCGTATAAACAATAATAACCCTCCAATCTCTTTCTCAACAAATAACGTTACGACATTATTAGAAAAAGTCTTTATACTCTTTAACAATGGAGTCGCCAGCCAGAATAGACTATATTGACCAGCGACTACCTTAAATTTAATGTTTCAGATTTATTTTCTTATCACTAATTTCATAAACCACATCAGCCACATTATCGAGTAGCCGTTTGTCATGGGTGATAAACACTATAGTTCCAGAATACTCCTTCATTAATATTTCCAAAGCCTCTAAGCTTGGTATGTCAAGGAAGTTGCTGGGTTCATCCATTAGTAGGATGTTATATCTACCCATAAGCATTTTAGCTAACAATAATTTCATAATTTCACCACCGCTTAAAACAGCTAAGCTTTTTCCTATGTCGTTTTGTTTAATTCCTATTGATGCTAACACAGAACGAATTTCTGAAACATTGTAATCACAATCCTCCTGCATAAATTCCAAGACTTTTTGATTACTGTTGTACTTGTAACCATTTTGTGCAAAGTATCCTATTTTGGCCTTAGGTGAAATAGTAATTCCATCTTCATGATTTAAGATCATTTGGATTAAGGTTGTTTTTCCTGTTCCATTACCTCCAGTTATCGCTACTTTTGCTCCTAGCGGAATTTGAAAAGATGCATTTTCAAACAGTGCCTTATCCCCAAATATTTTATTAATTTCCGCACCGACTATAGGGTATGGATTATGGAGCTCCAATGCTTTACTTTGCCTGAAAC
>ERZ791897.881-NODE-881-length-17013-cov-2.662873_pt1 | contig 17013 bp, 14 predicted proteins | sample MGYA00510152_ERZ791897 | MGnify/ENA primary metagenome ERZ791897 (study PRJEB30046, sample SAMN00792050) | human gut metagenome | study: EMG produced TPA metagenomics assembly of the A metagenome-wide association study of gut microbiota in type 2...
GGGATTGTATCTGATCTTGAAATACCATCCAGCATAAGAGATTCACAGGATACTGCCGCCTTACTGTTTTTCGCTTCTTTTCCAATGACTACAGAACTGCGGAATGTACTGATTCCTCCATCTTTTGAGATTGATTTTGTATTGATGTAGGAAGAAGTATCCGGCGCGTTCTGCACAACTTTTGCACCGGTATCAAGGTTCTGCCCTTTACCGGCAAACGTGATGCCGGTAAATTCCATGTGTGCACCTTTTCCATTTAAAATACTCATCGGGTACAGATACGACGTATGGGAACCAAAAGAACCGGACACCCACTCGATCGTTCCGCCCTCCTCGACTAACGCACGTTTTGTATTCAGATTGTACATATTTTTTGACCAGTTTTCGATCGTAGAATAGCGCAGCTTTGCATTTTTATGGACAAATAATTCCACACATCCGGCATGCAGGTTTGCCACATTATAACGCGGTGCAGAACACCCTTCGATAAAATGCAGATATGCGCCTTCATCCACGATGATCAGCGTATGTTCAAACTGTCCTGCTCCCGGTGCATTCAGTCTGAAATATGACTGCAATGGGAAGTCTAAGGACACTCCGGGCGGCACATAGACAAACGATCCTCCAGACCAGACGGCTCCGTGCAGTGCTGCAAATTTGTGGTCGTTAGGTTTCACCAGTTTCATAAAATGCCTGCGGATCATATCCGCATATTCGCCTTTCATCGCACTCTCAATGTCACTGTATACAACTCCCTGTGCTTCCACTTCCGCTTTCACATGATGGTAGACCATCTCGGAATCGTACTGTGCTCCGACACCTGCCAACGATTTCCGCTCCGCTTCCGGTATTCCAAGGCGTTCAAACGTATCTTTGATCTCTCCCGGCACTTCCGACCATTTTCCGCGCATCTGTGTTTTCGGCCGCACATAAGTCTCGATGTGATCCATATCAAGTCCGTCGATCGGCGGCCCCCAGTCCGGGATTTTCATCTGTCTGTAAATCTGAAGTGATTTCATCCGGAACTCACGCATCCATACCGGATCATCTTTTTCATCTGAAATTTTACGCACGATCTCTTCCGTCAGTCCCGCTTCCATATGGTATGCATCTTTATCATCATTCCGGATATCATAAATCGTGCGGTCGATATCCGCTACATAAGTTTTTTCTTTCATGATCATCCTCATTTCTATCACGGTTTATTTTTTGCACTGTTTTCTGCTCTATTGCAGCTTACTTTTCACACTGTTTTCAGGTTATATCGCAGCTTATTTTTCACACTATCTTTATTCCTGCTGACCATAATTTATTTTTACGCCAGATAGTCTTTATATCCTTCGCGGTTGATCTTGTCCACCAGGCTTCCATCCCCGGTCGCAACAATCTGCCCATCCACCATGATATGTGTATAATCCACGTGCAGATGTTCTAAGATCCTGGTGCTGTGTGTGATGATCAATAGTCCTTTGTCATTATTTTTCCGGTATTCCTCAATACCTGCCGAAACGAGACGTACCGCATCCACATCCAGTCCGGAATCTGTTTCGTCCAAAATTGCAAGTTCTGGTTTTAACAGCATCATCTGTAAAATCTCCGTTTTCTTTTTCTCTCCACCAGAAAATCCAACGTTTAATGCACGGCTTTTATAGGACTCATCCATCTGCAAAATCTTCATTGCAGCATCCACTTCTTTCATAAATGTCCAGATCCACACTTTATCTCCCCGCCGTTTGCGCACTGCATTATTTAAAAAGGAATCCAGTGCCAGTCCCGGTACTTCGAGTGGCTCCTGAAATGACAGGAAAATTCCGTCCTGCGCTCTCTTATCCGCCGGTTCCTCTGTGATATCTTTTCCGAGGAATTCGATGATTCCCCCTTTAACTTGATATTTCGGATTGCCCATCAGCACATAGCCAAGTGTCGATTTTCCAGCTCCATTCGGTCCCATCAGCACATGCGTCTCACCACGTTTTATCTCCAGATTGACATGGTGCAGCAGTTCTTTGTCCTCCACACCCACAGTCAGATCTTTTATCTTTAACATTGATCTATCCATCAATCATACCCCTTTCTTTCACATTTTTATTTCCTAGTATTTTAGTAGGATATTGTAAAAATATTATACCGCTATTTATTTTTGAATACAAGCGATTGCAGGGGTTGTAATTGAGAGTGTTTTTCAATAAGAGAATTGGAATAAAAAGAACGCCAAAAGCCATCCCTGACCTTTCGCGTCCTTTCCATGATACAGAGGAGAAAATAAATTATAATATGAATAAATTTCTTATTTTACATTAAATGCACCCATTCCCGGATACACTGCTGCACTTCCAAGTTCTTCCTCAATGCGGAGAAGCTGGTTGTATTTTGCAACACGCTCCGTTCTGCTCGGTGCGCCGGTCTTGATCTGGCAGGTATTTAATGCCACCGCGAGATCTGCAATCGTGGTGTCTTCCGTCTCACCGGAACGGTGGGAAGAAATCGCCGTGTAGCCTGCCTTATGAGCCATCTTGATTGCCTCTAAGGTCTCAGATACGGAACCGATCTGATTTAACTTGATCAGAATCGCATTGCCACAGCCATTGTCGATACCTTTTTTCAGACGCTCTGTATTAGTTACGAATAAATCGTCCCCGACAAGCTGTACCTTACCGCCAAGTTCTTTGGTCAGAAGTTTCCAGCCATCCCAGTCTTCCTCATCAAGTGCATCCTCGATGGAAATGATCGGGTATTTTTCAACCAGTTTCTTCCAGTGCTCGATCAGTTCTGCAGAAGTAAATTCGGTGCCCGCCTTTGGCAGTTTATAAAATCCTTTTCCTTTCTCGCTCTTCCACTCGGAGGAAGCTGCATCCATTGCAATTCTGAAATCTCTGCCCGGCTCGTATCCTGCATTTTTCACAGCATCTAATATGTACTCGATTGCCTCTTCATCAGATGCAAGATCCGGTGCAAAACCACCTTCATCACCGACAGAAGTTGCAAGTCCTTTGCTCTTTAACAATGTAGCAAGTGCGTGGAACACTTCCGCACACCAGCGGAGCGCCTCCTTAAAACTCGGTGCACCGACCGGCATGATCATGAACTCCTGCACGTCTACCGTGTTTGCTGCATGTGCACCACCATTTAAAATATTCATCATAGGAACTGGCAGACGGTTGCCTGAAATGCCGCCTAAGAAACGGTAAAGCGGAATATCAAGTGAGATGGAAGCTGCACGTGCCGCTGCGATCGACACTGCTAAGATCGCATTTGCTCCCAGTTTTGATTTATCCTTTGTTCCGTCTGCTGCGATCATCGCTGCATCCACTGCATAAATGTCGCTGGCATCCATTCCAACGATTGTATCGTTGATAATTGTATTAATATTTTCAACTGCCTTGGTAACGCCTTTGCCAAGATATCTCGACTTATCGCCGTCGCGAAGCTCTAATGCTTCAAATTCTCCGGTCGATGCACCGCTTGGTGCCATTCCCCTTCCAATGGTACCGTCCACCAAATATACTTCAGCTTCCACGGTAGGATTACCTCTGGAGTCTAAAATCTCTCTTCCGATTACTTTTTCAATCTCTAAATAATTCATTCCCGCTGTCTCCTTTTCCTCATTCGCAGACGATCTTACCGGAATCTGAAAGGTAGCAACTTTCGGATTCCGGAGTCTGCATGATTTACACTATTGTTAGTTAAGTCTAACTATTGTTCAGTATAGCGAACATATTTTTAAATTGCAATATGAAAAAGTGAGATGTTTTCTCATTTATTTTTCCAGACGCCATCCTTCTGCACGCTCCCTGATTTTTACGAAATCCTGGTACTTTCCTTTTCTTGCCACAAGTTCTTCATGCGTTCCGCACTCAGCAATGCTTCCGTCATCCACCACTAAAATCTGGTCTGCCTGCTCGATCGTTGCCAGACGATGTGCAATGATAATAATTGTTTTCCCTTTTGTCAGTTCCGTGATCGCAGACTGTATCAAATGTTCATTTTCCGGATCAAGGCTTGCGGTCGCTTCATCTAAGCAGTGTACTCAAGGCGTCCTTCCCGGCAGTGATCGATGCAAAATAATGACCGGTCAGGCTGATACTCGGAGTCATAATATGCCATATGAAAGTCATTGTACGAAAGAATCACACCGGGAAATACCTCATACATGGTGAGTGTTCCCTCTCCCGTACAACTTTTTCCCGTCCCATCAGTTTTTCTCAACTTTAAATCTGTCTGCACTGTCTCCCGTTTTTCTGCCACAAATCTCTGCGATCACTTTTACCCACTCATCCGGGTAAACTGCAAGCAGCTCTTCGTGCTGTAGATCTAACTCATGCAGGATCGGTCTTGCAAAATGCTTTGTATAACGTACACGGTATTTTTCGCCCATTTTAAGGGCATATAAAATATGTATCTGAGTCCCGGCCGGATCAATCTGATCCGGCAGCGGCGTGATCAGATCAGAGTAAAACTGGTTTTCAACAGTCTTTTTTGTAACGCGGCTCATATCGACATCCGGAGTCTTTATCATATCCATAAATGCCCTGATATAACCATTTTCTTCCGCCATCATCCTGTCCATTTTCTTTTTCATGAAAGGAATTTTTATCTCTCCTTTCGTGATAAACGGATAAAAAACCGGCATCATCAATTTCGTCATCAGCTTTGCCCAGAGTTTTCCGGACTGGTCTAAATCAGAACCGCCTAAAATACCATAATCCATATGGATGTTTCCGCGTGCTGCGAGCAGTCCGACAAAGGAACCACCCAGCGAACAGACATACGCAGCACAGATATGTCCGTCAAATTCTTTCTTTATGTACTGCTCTATCTTTTCTGTTTCCTCTGTCATCGTTGGAAACTCTGTCTGCTCCGTCTCATCAAATCCATCATAGGAAACACATGCCACCTGAAAATATTCTTCTAACGGCTCTATCACTTTTCCAAAATTTCCTTTCCAGTGACAACAGGTTCCCGGGAAAAGGAAAATAACCGGTTTTTCTTTCTCTCCAAAACAATATACTTTCATAGAATTCTACCTTCTTTAAAATGCTTTTCATATGTTAGTTATTTCTAACTAATTTTATGATAACACTTGTATAAGAAGGTGTAAAGCTGTTCTGTTTTAGAGTTATTCTTCCACTTCCCATGAATCGCACAGTGACCGTACCCGGATCTTAGGCACGCCTTCTGCACCCTCCGGCAAAACAGCCGTGATCTCATAAGGTTCTTTTCCGGTCAGATGCATAAAATTATCCGACCAGACCAGATCCACATTACTCTCCACTGAAACGAAAAATGCCGGAGCATCTGATTTTAACCACACCGTCAGCAGATCGCCTTCTATCATTACATCAAAAGTAATCTCTGCTTTTTTGATCTGCATATGTTTATACGGTTTTGGCATTTCAACCTGACGGCTCAAAGTTCCATCGGAGTGTGTAAATACCGCCTCCACAAAAACTTCACTTTCCCTGCCTTCTATCACATCTTTCAAAGAAACCGGTCCCATTGCTTTCACGGACAACGGTTCACATACTGCACGCTGCGAATTTTTCCAGAGAACTTCCCCCAGCATATTTTTCACGAAAACCGTGACATCAGACGATACTTCCTGCATTGTCTCATTTTGCAGATATGGCGTATAGACTGCATCTTCAGATACCTTTAAGCTGCCGAGTACATCCGCATAAAAATGTCTTGAAAAATACTGCAGTGCCTTCCATCTTCCAAAATAATCAATACTTGCCCAGGATGCGACCGGCCAGTTATCATTTAACTGCCAGTAAATTGCACCCATACAGCGTCCCCTGTTTCTGCGCCAGTGTTCCACACCGCTTTTGATTGCGATTGCCTGCAGCACCTGGCTGATATAGATCAGACTCTCAAAATCTTTTGGATATAAAAAGTTCTCCGCAATATAATGCAGAATTTTAGCATTTGCAGAACCATTTTTCTGATGACTCTCCATAACTTCGGAAAAGATATTGCGATCCTCAGGCAGGGTAAAGGTATTGATGGTTTTTTTACAAGGGAACGACTGGAATCCAAATTCTGAGCAAAATCTAAAATAGTAATTTTCATAGTCAGAAAACGGCTTTTCTCCATGCCATACATCCCAGTAATGACGATCCCCGATATCATCGCTGTCCGGGTCCGTAAAATTACCGCCGGATGATGGGGAAGAAGGCCAGTAAAACGTTGCATCATTTTCACTCTTTAATGCTTCCGGGATCAGCTTTTCAAACATTGTCAGGTAATCCTGTTTTAATGCATCCGAATGATCATTAAAACCACCCCAGTGATCCCAGGCTGATTCCATCTCATTGTTGCCACACCAAAGTCCAAGACTTGCGTGGTGTCTTAATCTTTTTACATTATCTTTTGTTTCTTCTATAATGCTCTCCCGCAACGCATCCGTAAGTTCGTAGACATTGCAGGCATACATAAAATCCTGCCATACGATCAGACCATGCTCATCACAGTAATCATAGAAAACATCCGCCGGATAATATCCACCACCCCAGATACGGATACAGTTAAAATGACACGCCACCGCAATATCCAGCAATTCATAAATGCGCTCAGGTGTAATCTTTGAATAAATACAGTCCTCCGGGATATAATCCGCACCCTTGGCAAAAATCTTTACCCCATTGACACAAAATGCAAACTCCTCACCCCATGCATCCTTTTCCCGGCTGACCGTTAATGTACGCAGACCAATGCGCAGCTCTTTTACATCCAGAAATTCTCCGCCCAGAAAAAGTTCCGCACGCACCGTATAAAGCGGCTGTGCACCGTATCCGTTCGGCCACCAGAGTTTCGGATCTTCAACCAGACATTTTCCATCCGAAAAAGAAATCTGTTTTCCATCCGGTGTCTGCAACGTGATTTTTACCTCAAGATTATCTGCATTCTCTGCCAGTGTCGAATCATTGTTTCCCACACTTTCTTTCAATATCCGGGCATTACTTTCCGCACTCTGTGGCAATACCAGATACTCAGCTTCCGCAATTTCACCGTCCTGTGCCTTTTCCGGCAACATCACTTTTGTTTCTGCCGACAGAAAAACTTTTCCATCTATGTGTTCCTGTCTGATATGCAGATCAGACAGTTCTGCCTTCTCATAGCTGTCAATAAAAATATCACGCCAGATCCCCATATCCGGTAACTGTGGACCCCAGTCCCAGCCAAACATGGAATGTGCTTTCCGGATATACTGATTTCCTTCCATCGCACCGCATGCCGTGTAATGAATCTCTTTTCCCGCTGCCGGCACATGTTCGTTTACATATGCGATTGCAGAATGGATTTTCACTGTGATATTGTTTGTCCCGTTTTTCAGGACATTTGTGCACAGGATCCGGTAACGAAGATGCATGTTATCCACATGCTTTATCAGCATGCCGTTGATAAAAATATCTGCCACCGTGTCGATTCCGTCACAGCAGAGTGCATACACTCTTCCCTCTTCTTTTTTCAGTTCAAATTCCCTTGAAAAAATAAAATCATTTTTCAGCAGCTCTCTTGTCGGGTACTCATTCATCCGGTAAAATGGATCTTCAAGTAAACCGTGTTCTGTCAGTCCGGAAAGTACTGAACCCGGAATCTCCACCGGGCAGAGCAGTGTTTCATCCGCTTTTTTTAACTGCCAGGTACCATTTAAATAAAATTTTTCATGTCGTGCCATAAATATTCTCCATTCCCTTTCGAATCATTTTTTCAAAACTTTCCCGGAAATGCATATCATCCTCCGTGTTTCTCTTTTTTGGTCCTTTCAGATGATTCTTCCCGGATGCCCGCCTCGCCTTTTTATTCATATGGCGCTCTAACAGCATCCGGTCGATGTTATCATCCGTGTACCACCTTCCGGACTGATGGATCACAAATGCACCTTTTCCAAGTGCCATCGCCGCTACCCCATAATCCTGTGTCACAACGATATCTCCCTTCCGGCATAAATTAATCAGTGCAAAATCCACCGCATCTGCCCCGGCACCAATGATCTTTACTTCACTGTAATCAGAATATAAAACGTGATTCGTGTCACATAACAGCGTCACCGGTATCTTATATTTGATTGCAAGTTCTTCCACGATTCCCACCACCGGGCAGGCATCCGCATCCACATAGATCTGCATAAATTCTCCATTCCTGCATTTTTATTCATCATAATAAAATGATCTGTCAAACATACATTCCATTATTTGTATCTCAAATTCCTGTATGCCATAGAAGCTGTTTGTTCTGCTTACCTGTTGTATTATAACAAGGATCTTCTATAATTTCCAAATAAATCCGATCAAAAAAATTAGGGAAGCCCATCCGACCTCCCTAACTTATTTCTCATATAAAATGTTTGATTTCTATTTCCTGTTTTTCGATCAATAATTACTTATTTGTCTTCAGTTTATATGTTTTTCCGAATTCGCCATAATATTTTTTAGAACCCGATTTCACAAATCCACGAACGCGGAACTTATACGTTGTCCCCTTCTTTAACTGTATAATGTTTGCAGATGAAAAATCAGATGCTACCGTCTTTACTTTCGTAAACTCCTCTAAATCCGGATCATACATCCACACTTCATACCCGGATACGCCCTTTTGCTTTTTCCAGGATAATTTTATGGACTGCTTAGTTGCCGCAACCCGTTTTATATTATTTACTTTATTCGGGAGTACAATAACAGTTATATTGCTGGTTACACCTTGTGATTTTACGGAAATCTTACAGCTTCCCGGCGCTACTGCAACGATTTTTCCTTTTGATGAAACCTTTGCAACCGATGTTTTTGTTGACTTATATGTAAATTTCGTATTCTTGACAACTTTATCTGATTTTTTTAAAACTGCATCGATTGTTGTTTTGTCGCCAGGCTCAAGAATAACCTTTTTTTCAGAAAGCACTATTTTTTTCTCTGATTTTAGCTGAATGTCAGCAGTTGCATGTGGCTGTAATCCTAAATAATAAGTTCCTGCCATCAGAGAATATTTTTCTGTTCTTTTCAATACTCCTGACCGTGTTCCAACATTATATTCTTCGCCTACTCTTTCGCCATCTGAATTGTAGAGCTGAATCCAGCAGTCACTTCCACCTGTTTCCTGTGCAAAAAGTGTAAGATTTGTCTTTTCTGTCAGTTTTACAGTAACAAAATCATAATAATTCCACTCATGGCTGTTCCATGCCAGAATATCTGCCTTCCCTGCCTGTGGTGAATCATTTGCCGCAATATGGTATAACTTATCCAACTGAATCTTCGGCGCATCTTTCATTTCCCTTGTTGCCTTGATCGTTTGTTTTGCCATAACCTCTGCCGGCTTTGCAATTCCCCCGACAATCATGCCACAAAGCATAATTGCGCATACTGCCAATAGTCTGATTTTCTTTTTCATTCTCATTTCCTCCTTTTTCTATTTTTTATCATATATGTATGTCTCCTTCTTGTCAACATTTCGCAATTTGACACCTCTATCAGAATCACTTAAAATGAAATCCAGAGACTTATTAATTCATAACGATAGATTTGCCCGCGAAGCGTACATTCTATTATTTTGCTAAACGATAAGGGGTTTTTTATTATGGTAGATATTCCAATGAGATCCTCTGCTCCCGTCACCAGACAGACCGTTCTTTCCATCAACGAACGCAAAGTTGAGGGGGCAAAAACAACACGAACCATCACTTCGATCAACCACACACAATCTCAGACTGCATCAAAAGCATCTTCCGGAACGACTTCTTCCATGCAACACACTGCCATGCACCCTAGTGCTATGCACCCTGCATCCACACCGGCGTCAAAACCTTTACCTCCACTGGTACATATGGTGCAAAAAGGTCAGAAAACACCGCTGGAGAATTCCGGGAAGCTCACTTCCATAAAGGCATGTCTTGGATGGAATGTCAAAAATCCTGCCTGTGATGTGGATGTATCCGCATTTCTGCTCGGTGCATCAGGCAAGGTGATCGGTGATTCCTGGTTCGTCTTTTACGGGCAGACCGAAAGCCCTGATCACAGCACGGTTTTTCATGTTGAGGACGGTGCTGACCGCGAAAGCATTTCCGTTGATTTCACCAAACTGGATACATCCGTTGCCAGAATCGTATTTGTGTTGACGATCAACGAAGCATTAGAAAAAAATCTAAACTTCGGAATGCTTCAGGACGCTTATATCCGCATTATGGATTCTGCCGGTGCCGAATTAGTCAGCTTTAAAATGGATGAATATTACTCAAATGTAACATCCATGATGATCGGCGAACTGTATCTGCATAACGGCGCATGGAAATTTAATGCCATCGGAAACGGCGTGGCAAAAGATCTCGCAGGATTATGCGAGATGTATGGAGTTCAGGTTATTTAAAACAAAGGATTAGATTTTGGAGGGAATTTGTTATGTTAACATTTGAAACAGTAAACGAACTTACTTTAAAGGTTACCTGCACAGGCAGTGATGTGCTCTTTACAAAGGCCGGTGCTTTTATTGCCGGAGAGAATGCCGGTGGAAAAAATTACAAATTTGAGAAGGTTTTACTCGGACCACAAAATAATATCGGTCAGGCTCTGCTCGGTCAGATTGCACGAAGATTCACCGGTGAAAATCTTCCGCTTATGAAAGTAACTTTAAATGGTGATTCCGTTACCTATTACGCAAATTACGGACAGCACATTGTTGTCTATCATTTAGAACAGGGTGAGACGATCTCCGTAGAATCTGAAAATATTCTCGCTTTCTCCCATGATTGTGATTACAGTGTCCGTTTTATCGGTGTCGGTGTGCTTTCCCAGAAAGGTCTTGCCACCTCCACTCTGACCGCGCGCGGAAAAGATGCATATGTCGCCGTGCTCTGTAACGGCAACCCGATTGTTTTAAGCAACGTGATGTCTCAGGATACGCTCTCTGTGGATCCGGATGCTGTTGTATGCTGGGTTGGAAATGGACACTGTGATCCTCAGGTGACGGCAGATATCTCCTGGAAAACATTTATCGGACAGGCTTCCGGTGAGTCTTATCAGTTTGAGTGGCATGGGAATTGTCCGGTTACGGTGATTATTCAGCCTTCGGAACGCAGCGGCGGAATCAGTGTGAGTATGGATTAGTGGTACATACCTGTAAAGGTTAAGATGCCTAAAGAGGAGGTTTTAGTTTTGTGGGGGTAAGTTTGTGCGAGGGGGCACCTGTATTGCATGCTGCCAGGCTGTAACCTCTTTAGAATTTTAACTTTACAGGTAAAAACGGAGTCTGTTGCAAGTGGCATCATCCTGGGTGGATGATACCTTTTGCAACGGACTCCGTTTTTATTTTCAGACATTGCTCTAATAGGGCATCTGAAAATATTTTTTTCGGATGCATCTCATCTATTTTTTTCCGGGTTACGGATGTTTTGGGGATTTCATATTTTTGTGTGAATCCGTGTGGGACAAGTCCGCGGTCGGCGGTTAATATCATGGGGATATCAAAGGCGCTGTCTCCGGCGGCAATCACGAATTCCGGTTTTAGTTTCTGTCTGAGGCGGTCTATTGCCGTTCCTTTATTCAGAGAACGCGGTACTACATATACTTTTTCGCCGTTGGAAAAGACATCTGCATATTTTATATTGAGAGATGTTTTTAAATCATTTACAACTGTTTGGGGATCATTACATTTTGTAAAGAGAAACAGCTTTTCAATATACCGGAGTTCGAATTTTCTGCGTGGATCTTTTTCTAGCAGTTCCATTGCAAGATTCATTTCATCCCTGCTATCCGACACAAGGTGCAGGGAATCCTGATACCACGCTTCATCCCGCATACCATCTACCAGAAGAACACCGCCGTTACAGACTAATGCATAGGGGAATTGTCCAATTCCAAGGTCGATGCGCTGATATTGTTCCAACGTTCTTGTGGTCGTTGGAACAATCAGCATTTCATTTTTTACCTGCTGCAAAAGACGATATGTTTCCTCTGTGATGTAGGATATTTCCCTCCCCTGATAGAATTCCACATTTCGCTTCCGCATCCCGATGTCATGTTTATAGGAATAGATGATCGTATTATCTAAATCAGTATGAAAGACAATCATTTTTTCGAAACGATGGCTTTTCTTACCATATCAACCGGGATGATGAGCACTGCTAACAGCACGGAAACAAATAATGCTTTCGCATTAAGTGTTGTTGTGCTGAACACCTGACCACCGATCTCAATGATGACGGTCTGCAGTACAAAGATCGCACCCATGACAATGATAAAGTTCTTATTTTCTCTGATGTGTTCAAATACATTAAATTTCTCTGATCTGGTATTTAAACTGTTAAAGATAATGGAATAAATGAAAAACGCAAACATAAATGTTTTTTCATATAATTCCGGGTCAGCACAGCCTGCCGGTGTTACAAAATCTGTAATCCCACCAATGTTTTCCAGGATCAGAATGGAGCCAAGTGTGATAAATACAGAACTGGTTCCGATCGCAGATTTGATATAAGTTGTTAAAATGTTATCTTTTCTGAGTGCCGGTTTTTCATTCATGTAACGGTCAAGGATCGGCTCTCCACCAAATGCCATGGCTGCCAATGTATCCATGATCAGGTTGATCCATAAGATCTGTACAATGGAAAACGGCTCTGTCCATCCGAGGATCGGTGCGATGATGTTCATCAAAAGGGTACTGATATTTACCGTCAGCTGGAAGATCAGGAATTTACCAACTGATTTTGACATTGTTCTACTGTTTAATACGCAGTCTTTAATGGACGTCAAACTGTTATTTAAGATGACAACATCGCCAGCCTCCTGGGCAACTGCTGTACCGTCTCCCATGGCAAATCCGATATCTGCCTGTTTTAATGCCGGTGCATCATTGACACCGTCTCCTGTCATACCGCAGACATTATCAAGCTGCTGTGAAATAGAGACAAGTCTCTTCTTATCAAGCGGTTTTGCCCTGCTTACCACACGAAGGTTCGGAAGTTTTTTCTTTAATTCTTCATCTGACATCTGCTCTAATTCCTCATGGGTAAGAACAACGTCATTCTTCTCATCTTTTAAGATTCCGGCTTCTTTTGCGATGGCAACTGCTGTTTCCTCTGCATCACCGGTTACCATAACAACCTGGATACCTGCATTATTTAAAATCTCAACGGTCTCAACCGCATCTGTTCTTACGTTATCTCTTAAACATAGCACTGCCATCAGAACTGTTTTTCCATCTGCGATTTTGGCAACAGAAAGCAATTTCATCGTTCTCTTTGCCTGGGCGAGCATCTGATCTTCCACGGCTTTTTTATCTGCTGCAGTAAATTCTTTTTCCTCACCGGATGGAAGCATATAATGCGTTACTTTACCGATGATATTTTCTGTTGCACCTTTCCAGTAAACCAGTCCGTTTTTCAGTGTAACAGTCGCACATTTCTTCTCAGAATCAAATCCGCTGATATCAGCAACTTTATCCGGATCATTTTTTGAATCATCATAACCGTGCTCTAATGCATATCCTAAAAGAGCCCTGTCCATGTTGTTGCTTCCGATCGGTTTTCCTTCAGATATTTTTGCAAGGTTATTTAATGTGATCGCTTCAATAAATTCCTGATTAGGAATATGATCCACGATTTTACCATCACCGGTGATAAATTCCACCAATGATAAATTACCCTGTGTGATGGTTCCTGTTTTATCACTGAATAAGACATTCATGTATGCAGAATCCGAAAACGCTGCCTTATGACTGACAAGAATATTTTTCTTGTACATGGACTCTGTGTTCATGGACTGCACCAGACTGTTCATCATTGGAAGACCTTCCGGCACCGCCATGATAACGATGGACGCCATCAGCATGACTGCCTCTGCGACCAGAAGCAGAACAAAAACAACTGTGACAGGTTCATCCGTACGGATCAGATTCAGTACAACATCTAATACACCGGCAATGGCGGCTGCGGATACACCTAGTTTACCGATACCGGCAGCTACAACTTCCAGTTTCAGACTTGAAGTATCTTTTCTCTCATCCTCTTCGCTTTCATCCGTCAAAGCTTTATTGATCTTACCAAGCTCAGATGCATCACCGATCACAGTTGCGACCATATAACCTTCGCCGGAGGTCACTACCGATCCCATAAATACTTTGTTAGCAGATGCATAATCTGTCGATTCAGCCTCATCAAGATTGTCAGCAGCCGTTTTATTCTCGTCTCTTGACTCACCATTTAACGCAGCCTGGGAAACTTTGATGTGTCCTTCAAATAACACACCATCCGTAGGTACTTTATCTCCTGCCTGAACCAGGATCGTATCACCTTTTACGATCTCACTGGTAAGGATATTGACCAGTTTTCCATTTCTCACGACTTTTGCATAAGTCTTGTTATACTCTTCCTGCAATGCCTCACTTCTCGAACTGTTGCGGTATTCCGATAAAGTACTGAAGCCGGTTGCAAGCGCAATTGCCAAAACAATACTTATGATCTCAACAACATCATTTTCTCCCGCTAATGCCGGTACAAATACACCGATAACGGAAATAACGATTTTCATGACCAGTGCTGCACATAATACTTTGATCCAAATGTCATCAAATGCTCCGATGAACATTGACCACAGTGATTCTGTCTCTTTTTTTGCAAGAGCATTTGTTCCAAAATCCTGTTTGCTCTTGTTTACCTGTGAGTCTGACAGACCTCTCATCAGCTCTTCTTTATTTATGTTACTCATTTTGGGTAATTAACCTCCTCTAAAGTATCAAGTCTATTTATACAAATCTTCTGCTCAGTTCGCCAAGTCCAGGGTCATTTGTCCCCTGACCAACAGCACTGAACTTCCATTCTCCGTTATGTCTGTACACTTCTCCAAATATCATTGCCGTCATACCGGAATAATTTTCAGTCAGGTTGTACTTGCACATTTCATTATTGTTTCTTGCATCAACTAAACGGATGAATGCATTCTCAATCATGCCAAAATGCTGATGTCTCTGAACCGCCTGATAAATATTTACAACGATTACGATTTTGTCATACTCCTGTGGTACTTTTGCAAGGTCGATCACGATCTGCTCGTCATCTCCATCACCGGCTCCTGTCAGGTTGTCTCCCTGATGATTTACGGTACCTGATTTATGGTGCAAATTACCAAAATAAACGATGTCTGATTTATCCACCAGTTTTCCATTCTTTAACATCAGTGCGGATGCATCACAGTCGATCGGCTGCTGCTTTGATCCGCCCCCGAATAAAGCACTTAAGAATCCACCTCCGGATGAAGACTGCTGCACTTCATCCCATCCAAGACCGACAATAATCTTTGACAATCCTGCGTTATCTTTTGACAGACTGACCTTCTGTCCTTTCTGTAAACTAATTGACATTACAATCCTCCTTGTTTTGCGGAGCAAAATGCGACTGCCATTGCAGGAGCAGAGGATTTTACTCCTTGTTTTCCTCCCTTATGCCACTTCAATTCCATAGTGTCCGCAAAGTGCTGCGAGTCCGCCCTGGAAACCACTTCCAATTGCGTTAAATTTCCATTCTCCGTTATGTCTGTATAATTCACCGACAACGACTGCTGTCTCAATGGAGAAATCCTCTCCCAAGTCATAACGGATCATTTCTTTTCCGGTTGTCTCATCCACCAGACGGATAAACGCATTGGATACCTGTCCAAAATTCTGGCGTCTTGCCTCTGCCTCATAGATGGTTACGGTAAAAGCGATTCGCTCAATGTTTGCCGGTACTTTGGAAAGATCGATCTGGACCTGTTCGTCATCGCCTTCTCCCTCTCCGGTTAAGTTATCGCCCATATGTTTTACAGACTCACTTGGATGAACCAGGTTTCCATAAAATACAAACTCTTTATCTGTCGGGCATTTTCCATCTGCGCCTAACATAAATGCTGCTGCATCCAGGTCAAAATCTGCACCTGAATCATATGCATTGACATCCCAGCCAAGACCAACCATGATATTTTTCAGTCCCGGATTTCCTTTTGTTAAATCTACTTTCTGTCCTTTTGATAAATTAATTGGCATAGTATTACCTCCTTAGAATAAATGAATCTATAGTTATTTCAAATAACTTACTTGTTTGCCGGCGGCATATGATACTGTCTGTTGAAGTCCGCCTTGATTGCCTCAAGCCTTGCCTGATTTTCCACACGTTTCTTTCGGCAGTCTTCCTGAATTCTTCTGGTTTCTTCAATACCGCTCGTAATCGTTCTCCAGGTCGTTTCAAGTGTCTCAATCTGAATAGAGCTTCCGGATGCCATCTTAGCAGTAGCCTTAGAAACCTCTACAGTATTCTGTGCATTCTTAATAAGCATCTCATTCGTCTTCTTATCAAGAGCTGACATTGCCTCCGCCTGAATGCGCTGGCGTTTCAGCAGAATTGCCTGTGCAAGTGCCTGTTTAAATACAGGAAGCGTCACGATAAATGCGGAATTAATTTTTCTGACCAGATTATAATTGCTGAATTCCATCGTTTTGATCATCGGAATGGACTGCATTGCAACATTCTCTGCTGTTCGAAGATCCTGTGTACGCTGCTCCATCATCATCAATGCCTGATTTAAACTGGTAAGTTCAAACCGGATCGACTCGTCTCCAGTAGTCTCCATATCCTGCTGTCTTTTCGCAATATATGCTTCGATTTCTTTGCATGCCTGCTCGCCGGCAAGAATATATTTCACGAGTTCATGATAATAATTTACATTTGCCTCAAACATCGTATTTAATTTACGGTTTGACTGTTTGATCTCCGACTCATAGCCTTTGAGCTGAACGTAGATCTTATCGACTTCTTCGCCCATTGTGTGGTATTTTGCAAGAATCTTGTCGAGCTGTTTTTTCATATTTCCAAATAATTTTCCAAACAGTCCCGGATTTTCTTTGATCTCATCGATATCAAACTGATCCATGATCTTTGCTAACGTTTTTAACATTTCGCTGGTATCGTCTAACTGTGACATATTCATACTGTTTAACACAACATCCGAAGCCTTTGAAATCTCCTCTGCCACCTCTGCTCCAAATGTGACGATCGTC
>ERZ791897.890-NODE-890-length-16739-cov-2.844102_pt1 | contig 16739 bp, 15 predicted proteins | sample MGYA00510152_ERZ791897 | MGnify/ENA primary metagenome ERZ791897 (study PRJEB30046, sample SAMN00792050) | human gut metagenome | study: EMG produced TPA metagenomics assembly of the A metagenome-wide association study of gut microbiota in type 2...
GCAGCCCCACGAATTTCCATGATGATGTTTTTGTCATCATTCGGGTCTTTAGGAATCAAAAGTACTTCCAATTCCTTTTCCAGCGTAGCCTGACGTTCTTTAGACGAGGCGATCTCATCTTTGGTCATTGCCGTTAGATCAGGATCATCAATTTCGCGAAGCATTTCTTCGTCATCTTTAATGGTTTGCGTTACCTGTTTATATTCGTTGTACTTTTCAACGGTTTCGCGCAGGCTTCCTTCTTCCTTGGACAATTTCATAAACCGTGCCGTGTCGGCAATCACTTCTGGATCACTGATCAGTTCATTGAGCTCATCATAGCGATCGGCAACCGCTTGAAGCTTGTCAAAGATTTCTTCCATTTCCATGATTATTTCTCCTGTTTCTTATTCAGCAGCGGGTGAAAGTAGTGTTTACGACAAACCGGGTAGTACGACTCATTGCCGCCAATTTGAACCTGCTCGCCTTCATAAACGGGATGACCGTCAAGCATGCGCAGATTCATGGTTGCCTTATGTGGGCAAAACCAGCAGATAGTCTTCATTTCTTCGATCTTGTCCGCATAGATCAAAAGATACTTGGAACCCTCAAACAGCTCATTGCGAAAGTCATTCTTCAAGCCAAACGTCATGACGGGAATGTTCAGTTCATCAACGATCTGCGTCAGCTGTAAGACATGCTCTTTGGATAAAAACTGAGCCTCATCAATTAAGACGCAGTAGATGCGCTGGTCAATGTTTTTGACGTATTCGTAGACATTGGTGTCTTTCATAATTGGGTGGACTTTTCTTTCCAGACCAATTCGACTGGCAATCGTCCCCCGCCCTGACCGCGTATCCACGCCACTGGTCAGTAAAACAACCGGTTTGCCTTGTTCTTCGTAGTTATGAGCTACTTTTAAGACATCGATCGACTTGCCGGAATTCATCGCGCCATACTTGAAGAATAACTGTGCCACGCTCTTTCACCTTTTCTTTGCAATAGTAACTAAATTATACCGAAAATCAGACCTATTTTAAACCGTCTGACCCAAGGCTGCAATTCAGTCGACACAAGTATAAAATTTTATCACAAATTATCGCTGCTGTGGACCTTTTAGATGATTTGAGCATGATGACTTTCTTTTTTTGGATGCAAAGTTTAAAATTGATCGGTACTATAACTAAGTTAAAAATTATTTTGCGGAAGGATTTTTTTATGTCACTGAAAAGCTCATTTGCCGAATTTGCTGGTCGCTCCAGCTATTGGTTTTTGCATACCTTCATGCACGGCGGCAGCTCATTGCCCGGCAAGATCACTTTAAAGCTAGATCCCGACATTCTCCAGTCGTTTGCTAAAAAATATGACCTGGTTATTGTCACTGGGACTAATGGCAAGACCTTGACGACTGCACTAAGCGTCCGCGTCCTGCGCGAAAAATACAGCGATGTCTTGACCAATCCCACCGGCTCAAACATGAAGCAGGGAATCGTTACGACGTTTATCACCGCACCCAAGCCAAAGCAAAAAGGGCTGGCCGTTTTGGAAGTTGACGAGGCCAACGTAGCCATCGTCACCTCCTACATCACGCCAGTTGCCTTTGTCTTTACCAATATTTTCCGTGATCAAATGGACCGCTATGGCGAAATCTACACAACCTATGAAAAGATTCTCAAAGGCGTGCGGATGGCACCAAAAGCCACGATCATTGCCAACGGTGACGAGCAGCTCTTCAACACGCAGAACCTGCCAAACCCCGTTATCTATTACGGCTTTAACCACGAGCATCACGATGACTTGAGAGCTCCAGCCAATACTGACGGTCTGCTTTGTCCTAAGTGTCAGCACATTCTGCACTACCACCTGATCACCTATGCCGGCTTAGGCGACTACTTCTGCCCACATTGCGGCTTTAAGCGTCCTAAGCTTGACTACGCCGTTACCAAACTGGGAAAACTGACGCCAACCAGCTCAACGTTTGAACTTGACGGCCAGGAATATCGGATTGAAATCGGTGGTCTCTACAACATCTACAATGCGCTGGCGGCCTATGCGCTGGGTCGTTTCCTAGGCGTCAGTCAATCGCAGATCAAGCATGCCTTTGAATCCGACGAACGAGTCTTTGGGCGCCAAGAAGAGATCAATATCGATGGTAAAAAAACAACGCTGATTTTGGTCAAGAACCCCGTTGGCCTCAATCAGGTTCTTGATATGATCGAGACTGATCCCGAACCATTCAGCTTTGTCTTTTTGTTAAACGCCAACTACGCCGATGGGATCGACACCAGCTGGATCTGGGACGGCGACTTTGAAAAGCTGACTCAGCATGATATCAAGCAGTATATGACTGGCGGCGAGCGCTACAAGGATATCACCACGCGACTGACGATGGCCGGAGTCGACAATATATGGAAAGAACCGGAACTTGCCAGCGTACTGACCAAAATCAAGGATCTGCCAACTGATCACGTTTATGTCTTAGCCAGCTATACGGCCGTTTTACAGCTCCGCAAGCTGCTGGCCGAAAAAGGATACATTAAAGGAGGGATGGACTAATGACCAAGTACCATCTGAATCTGGCCCATCTTTATGGTGATCTGCTAAATACCTACAGCGACGTTGGCAACATCATCGCCTTGCGCTATTATGCCAAACAGATGGACGCCGACATTGCCGTTAAGGTTATCAGCATTGATGAGGAATTTAATCCTGACGAGTTTGACATGGCACTGTTTGGCGGTGGCCAGGACTATGAGCAGCTGGTTGTCTCAAAAGACCTGCCCAACAAAAAAGCCGGAATCGAAAAATTTATCAACGATGGCAAGCCGCTATTGGCGATCTGCGGCGGCTACCAGCTCCTGGGGCACTACTATGTTGGCGCAAACGGTGAAAAGATTCCTGGTCTGGGCGTTTTGGATCACTACACGCTGAGTCAGGACCATAACCGTTTCATTGGTGACATTACCATTAAAAATGAAGAAACCGGGCAGGAATACCATGGCTTTGAAAATCACAATGGCAAGACTTATCTAGGCAAGGGTGAGCGTCCATTGGGCAAGGTCGTTTCCGGTCATGGCAATAATGGCGAGGATGGCAGTGAAGGCGCAATCTACAAAAACGTCTACTGTTCTTACTTCCACGGACCAATTTTGACGCGCAACGGTGAGATCGCCAAAAAGATCCTGTTGGCTGCCCTGCACCACAAATATCCCGCTGCCGATCTCAGTCAGGCAGAGGCCCTGGAAATCAAGCCGACCTTCTAGTCAAAGGAATGGTGAATGAATGATTAATACTGATCTCTATGCTACTTTGATCACGATTATCTTTATTGTTGAAAGCTTTTGGGAATTTCGCTTATATGCCTGGCTGCGCGGCAACCAGGATCTGGCCCGTGACCCTCAGCTAAAGCAGCGGCTGGCCAGCACCATGCGCGTTGAAAGCAAATGGAACTGGGGCTCTTGGCTTTTGATCATTCTCTTGCTGATTGCGCCCGACAACTGGGTACTGCCTTTTGGATGCCTACTGGTTTTATTTGAAACACTGGTCATCAAACGAATGGACAATCTTAAAAGCTCAATGCAAAACCAATAATAAAAACGTCACGCAGCGCTGCGTGACGTTTTTTTACTGGTCCTTTTCATTTAGATACGTCGCAAACAAGTGATCCCTGGCATCCAGGAAGGCTTGATTGTCGGCACTTGGATGAACGCGATTGGACAAGACGATCATCCCTTGATCAGTCTGTTTGTCCAAAACCATCCACGTTCCCGTATAGCCAGTATGCGAAATAACAAAATGATGATCACAGCTGCGCGAATGGAACAGTTTCCAGCCAAAGCTGCGCAGATGTTCACCATTCATCGGCGTCTGATCATAAAACAGACTATTGATCGTTGTCGGTTCGACCAGTCCGTCCAGATTCGTTTCAAGCAAGGCATGACTGAATTTTAACAGATCATCCAGCGTGGCAAACATCCCCGCACTGCCGCAGTGCTCACCTAAGACATAGCCTTTGGGATCATGCGTCTGACCGCGAATCAATCCCCGTTCTTTTTTAATCTCGGTTGGCACGCACTTGGCTGGATCCGGGAAAAACGTCGTATCATTCATCTGCAGCGGTTTTAAGATCCGTTCCGTAATTGCTTTTTGAATCGGCTCACCCAGGATTTTTTCAGCAATCCAGCCAACATAGATCAGACCAACGTCAGCATAGCGGATCTGCTTATTTAAATTAGGGCCAACGCGCAGAGTATTGAGCATTTCTTTAGTCAGCTCAGCGGCTGGCAGCTCATCGCGATGCGGAATATAGCCTTCGATGCTGGAAGTGTGCGTAAGCAGATTGCGAATCGTAGCTCGATCATCATTCAGCTCTGGCAGCCAGTTGACGACCGGATCATCCCAGTCCAAAAGTCCCGCGTCCTTTAGCTGCATGATCACGGGAATGGTGCCCACGACTTTGGTCAGTGATGCCACATCATAGAGCATGCCATCGATCAGTGGTTCTTTGTTTGGCTGCAGCTGAGCCAGACCGGCCACGTTTTTTAAGGTTGTCTTGCCTTCAAAGATTGCCCAGCTGATTCCAGGAACGATGCCATCATCGACCATGGCATTCAAGGATTGGATCGTATTTTGATATTCGCGCATGTTTTGACCTCTTTATTTAGACTCGGTCTTTATTCTAACACATCCGCTGTCAGATCGATGGCTGATCGCTAACCAGCTAAGCTATTGAGCCAGTTGCGATAAAGCTGAATTCCAGGTTGCCGCCATGAATAGTCGATATCCAGATGATTTTGATCAACATAATAGTTTTTCGGCGGCTGAATAGCCAGGCCCTTTTGCTGATCACGCTGATATTCATTGTCGAGCGTATCGGCGCTGTATTCAGGATGTCCGGTAATATAGATCGAATGCCCTTCATCAGCTTGATAGATTAAAGGATCAATCGTCTGGTTGGCGACCAGTATCTTTAGCCCTGCTGGCAATTGCTTGGACAGCTTAACTTTGGTATGCCGAGACTGCGGAATCTTGATCGTATTGAGATCTTTTAACAGCGCTGAATCACAGCTTGCGGTTCCTTGATAAACGCCAAATAGCTTATGGCTCATTTTCTGCTTGGGCAAGCCGAAATCATTCCAAAGTCCTGCTTGAGCTGCCCAGCATTCATAAATGATCGATTTAACGTGATCGTGAGCCCATTCAACGATCTGCTTAAACTCATCCCAGTAGTCAACGGCTTCAAACGGCAGACATTCGACTGGCGCTCCCGTAATGATCAAGCCGTCAAAACATCGCTGACGAATCTGGTCCAGACAGACATAGTGCTGCTTGATTCTTTCACCACCGGAATGACGAAAACGATGGGTAGCCGGATACAGGAACGTCACCGTGCAGTCGATGCCAGTCTCGTGCAGACGCTGCAGAAACTGCCATTCCGTCGCTTCCTTGGTTGGCATCAGATTTAAAATTAAAATCTCTTTTGGATTGAGAACTGCCTCGTTGTTCCAGCGTGACGTTAACTTCAATAAACCGTTGCGTGCATTGACTGCCATGATGATTCCTCCATAAAAACAAAAAACGTCTTCATCCTGATTTCCCGATCAGTTTAGGAAATCATGGGACGAAGGCGTTTCGTGGTACCACCCATTTTCACTGCCATCTCACAATGACAGTCTCATTCAGTACGGACATACTGGGCGAGATATCGGTCGCTTACCGGCTCAGGTAGCCTATTGACCCCTGAACGAACTCCGAGCTCATCTTCAATCATTATTGGTCGGTCCGCTTTCACCTAATCGGACTCTCTTTAACGACCCGTTGTGATCTACTCTTCTCATCACTGCTCTCATTTTTATGCTTTATTTTTAATTGATTATTAATCTAACATCTTTTTTTAAAATGTCAAGCACTGAATAATCAGCTAAATCTGATTACCCAAGAACTGACTGTTGTAAAGATCAGCATAAAAGCCCTGCTTAGCCATCAAGGTTTGGTGATTGCCCGTTTCAATAATGCGCCCATGATTCATGACAATGATCTGCTCAGCATTGCGAATCGTCGACAAACGATGGGCCACGACAAAACTGGTCCGATTCTGCTGAATATCGTTCATGGCATTTTGAATCAAAGACTCGGTTCGGGTATCGACTGAGCTGGTCGCCTCGTCTAGAATCAGAATTTCTGGATTAGCCAAAAATGCTCGGGCAATCGTCAGCAGTTGCCGCTGACCCTGGGAAATATTGGACGCGGATTCATCCAGCACCGTCTGATAGCCAGCTGGCAGCTCGCGAATAAAACTGTCGGCATAGGCTAATCTGGCTGCTTGATAGACCTCTTCTTCAGTTGCATCCTCACGACCATACTTGATGTTGTCAAAGATCGTGCCTTTAAACAGCCAGGTATCCTGCAGCACCATTGCAATATGCGTTCTTAATTGGCTGCGGGTCATCGTCCGCGTATCGTGACCATCAAGATAAATATGACCGCCCTTGACGTCGTAGAAACGCTCCAAAAGATTGATGATCGTTGACTTGCCGGCCCCAGTCGGCCCAACGATTGCGACCATATGATTGGTTGGCGCTTTGAGATTAAAGTCTTGAATCAGCGGCTCGTCATTATAGCTGAACTGAACGTCTTTAAATTCAATCTTAGGCTGATCATGACCGGGCAATGGCTGGTCTTTTAAAATTCGCTCATCCATTTCCGGCGCGTCCAGCACTTCAAAGATTCGCTCAGCTGAGGCAATCGTCTGCTGAATCGTACTGCTCAGATTGGCAACCTGAGTCAAAGGCTGCGAGAATTGATTGGTATACTGCAAGAACGCCTGGACGTTCCCCAGCGTAATCTGACCATGAATGATCTGCACCGCCCCAATCACGGCAACCAGCAGATAGCCAACGTTTTTGATGCAGTTCATAAACGGGAAGATCAGAATCGAAAAGAACTGTGCCAGCCAGGCAGAATGATAGTACTTCTCGTTTTTCTGCGCGAACTTGGCTTCTTCATCTTCTTCATGATTAAACGTCCGCACGATCGTCTGCCCAGCAAAGGTTTCCTCGACTTGTGCGTTGATCTTGCCGAGCTCCTCTTGCTGCGTACTGAACAGTTTCTGCGCGCGGGGAGCAATCATGCCAACGACACCAAGACTCAAAGGCACGATGATCAGCGCAACTAGCGTCAGTTTCCAGCTGATGGACAGCATCAACGCCAGCACTCCGACAAACGTAATCACACTGGTAATCATTTGAATCAGGCTCTGCTGCAGCGTGGTGGCAATGTTATCCATATCGTTGACCATTCGACTCATCAGATCCCCGTTGCTGTGCGTATCATAGAACTTAACCGGAACGACCTTCATCTTCGCTTTAACGTCACGTCGCAGGTTATAGACCACCTTTTGCGAAATATTGGTCATAATAACCTGCTGTGCCAGACTGAAAAGGCCTGAGAACAAATAAAGCAAAACGACGATGATGGCGATGTGCTTGATCTTGTCAAAATCAATCGGCAATGCGGTCAGATGCTGCCCAGCCTTCATCTGAGCATAGCCCTTCATTATTCCTTGATAAATCGTCGTCGTGGCCTGTCCTAAGATCTTAGGCGAGACGATCGATAGAATTACGGAAATGATGGCCAGTACGATCGAGAAAATCATTCCCCAAGCCCATGGCCGCAGATAGGAAAACAAGCGACCAGTCGTGCCCCAGAAATCCTGTGCCTTGGCTCCCTTGCCGCGTGGTCCGCCATGTGGTCCTCTACGCATGTGCTTCATCTCCTTCCTGAATCTGTGAATGCAGAATCTGCTGATAGGTTGGATTGTCAGCCTTCAACTGAGCATGCGTTCCTTGTCCAACCACGCGTCCTTCATCCAGTACCAAAATCAAATCGGCATCGGCAACCGTTGAGATCCGCTGCGCCACGATCACCGTCACGGCCTGCTTGATCTGCGGGTCGGCTTTTAAGGCCATTCGCAGCTGGGCATCGGTTTTAAAGTCTAGCGCTGAAAATGAATCGTCAAAAACATAAACGGATGCTTTTTTAATGATCGTCCGCGCAATTGCCAACCGCTGCCGCTGACCACCCGAGAAGTTGCTCCCGTTTTGCTCAACGACCGCATCCAGGCCACCAGCTTCCTTGACGAAATCAGCTGCCCGGGCTACTTCTAAAGCATGCCACATCTGTTCATCATCAGCCTGATCATTGCCAAACTGCAGATTGCTGCGAACCGTCCCCGTAAACAGCACGGCTTTTTGCTGCGTTATCGAGATCAAGCTGTGCAGATCATGCTGGCTCAAGCGATTGATTGGCTGATCGTTGACTCGAATCTCGCCTTTTTCAATCTCTAAAAGCCGTGGAATCAGATTCACCAAAGTTGACTTGCCTGATCCCGTTCCGCCAATGATTGCCAGCGTCTGACCAGCCTTAACCTTAAAATTCAGATCGGCTAGCGCCAGTCGTTCAGCGCCATGATAGCGAAAATCGACATGATCAAAGCTTAATGAGGCTGGTTTGCTCAAATCGAGCTTTAGCTGCTGATCCTTTGGCACATCGTGAATGCTGATCGGCTTTTCCAAGACCTCATTGACTCGAACTGCCGATGCCTGCGCCCGCGGAACAAAGACAAAGATCATCGAAAGCATCATGAAGCTGATCAAGATCATTACGGCATAACTTAAAAACGCGATCAGATCACCAACTTCCATCGTCATGTTCGCAATCAGATGACTGCCCATCCAGATGATGCTGACGTTGGTTAGACTCAAAATCAAGGTCATTACCGGAAACATCAACGAGACCAGCGTAAAGGCCTTGATTCCAGTATCCGTATAGTCGCGATTGGCCTTTTTAAAGCGTTCCTGCTCATAGTCGTCTTGATTAAAGGCCCGAATTACCCGCACGCCAGTCAAGCCTTCTCTAAAAATCAGATTGATGCGGTCGGTCTTTTTCTGGATGCTCTTAAACAAAGGCGTGGCCATCGACATGATAATAATAATGACTACTGCCAAGATCGGCAGACTGATCAGAAAAATCTTGGTCAGTCTTGGTTCACGCTGATAAGCCAAAAAACAGGCCGCCACCAACATGATTGGGGATTGAATCATCATCCGCAGCATCTGGACGATCACGTTTTGAATCTGCACCACGTCATTGGTTGAGCGCGTAATCAAAGATGAGGTTCCCAACTCCGACATCTCACGCTCTGAAAACCGAAAAACGCACTGATAGATCTGAGCCCGCAGATTTTTACCGACCTTCATCGCCTGCGTGGCTGCAAAATAAATATTGCCAATTGCCATTAATAGTCCAATCAGCGCGACTCCCATCATGATCCATCCTTCATGAGTAATAAACGACAGATCCTGCTTGACTACCCCACGATTGATAATTTCCGAGGTCAGCGTTGGAATCGTCAAGTCACAAATGACCTGACCAACCATAAATAAAACCGCCAAGACAACGGCCCACCATTGCAGATTACGTTTGGCAATCTTAAGCATGACTATTCTCACCTTCTTTATTTTTTAAACATTCATTTTTGATGTTTTGATCAATTTTTAAAATCAACCGATTAAGTTCTGCTTTTTCCTCATCACTCAGCGTTCCGAATAGAGTTTTGCAGAACCATTGATGACGCTGATGATTTTCTTTTGCCAGTTCAGTACCCGCTTTGGTCAGCCGCACATGAATGACGCGCTTGTCGCTGACATCGCGCTGCCTTGTGATCAGACCGTCTCTTTCCATTCTGGTCAGAATCTCGGTCATTGAACCCGGCTTGATCTGTGCCAGACTGGCCAATTCACGCTGCGAGATATTCTCATGTTTCGACAATAGGAACAAGACGCGTCCCTGACCATGAAAGCCACGCTGTTTAGGCTTGGATACCATTCGAATGTCCATGCCCAACAAAAACAGATGACCAAACAGCATTTCATCGCTAATCGACATTTTATTTCCTCCAATTAAAATCGTTAGGTGCATAACAGTTATGTACCTAACGATTTTTTAGTTTACTCTCTTTCCCATAATCGTCAAGCTTTTTTTGAGAATAGAAAAAGCACCCGTTTTAACGGATGCTTTCACTGAGCAAAAAACCATTGCCAACCGTCCAGCGTTCATGACCATTGGCAATGTTGATATTTAGTTGAACTCACCAGTCATTGGATCCATCTGTTGGTATTGACCGGTTGCTGGATTGTATTTGTAGATTCCTTTTAAATGCGAGACATTCGGATCCTGCCCTGCACCGCTGCTGGTCCGTACGTCAACCTGCCAGCTGCCATCACTGGTTGGTGAGGTCATGTATTGGTCGCCATTTTCCGGCTGCAGACCAGCGGCTTGGTTAAGTCCATCAACCACCTGATCGTTAACCGTTGCAGCCGCCTGCGCTGACTCATTTGAAGCAGCTGCCTGACTGACTGTCGTTTGAGCTGCTGATGTCGCTGGCTCGGCTTTCTGAACCGCTGCGTCTGATGATTGAACAGCCGCACTATCAAGACTGCTGGAAGTTGCGGCTGCAGCTGATGAACTGATACTTTGCGACGTTTGGCTGGCCTTACTGGTTTTTGCAGCCACGTGCTTCTTTTGGGCCCGCTGATGCGAAACTGCTTTCGCTGAGCTGCTGGAATCGGCTGACTGATTGTTGCCGGTTGGAGCGCTGACTGATGCACAGCCAGTTAAGCTCAGCACCATTGCTGCCATCAACAATCCCGTTAGCCAATGTTTCGACTGCTTAATCATGTCAACCGCCCCTTTCCAGATTCAATTTTTCATTACTATTGTAACTCATTTGCAACAATAATGTAACATTTTTTCGAACCGGTATTTATGATATCCGCTGCTGATTTGGCAAACCATCAGCCAACCTGCTGCTTTCGTGTTTCGGATCAGACCAGCTGCTTAATGGTTTAATTTGCATTTTGAAACACACGTTCGTATAATTGATTAAAAGTTACCTGAAAGGATGCCATTTTGAGATGCTTGACTACCATAATGAACCACATGGCGTTTATTTGATGATTGACAATAAGTCTTTTTTCGCCAGCATTGAAAGCGTTCAGCGCGGAATTGACCCATTGGATTCCGTTCTGCTGGTCATGGCTGAACATGAAAATAATGGCAGCGGTCTGGTCGTCGCCACCTCGCCACTGGCTAAAAAGCACTTTGGCATTCGCAACGTTGACCGCGGCTACAAGGTTCCTAGTGATGCCAGACTTTTAACCGTTCCGCCACGACTAGCGCTTTATCGGCAAAAAAACCGGCAGATCAATCAGATTTTCCGTCGCTATGCTGATGCTGATCACTGGTGGCCATACTCAATCGATGAAAGCATCCTTGATTTAAGCGACACCTGGCCATTTTTTGGCGCAACTCCTGAAAAAGCAGCGGCGGTAATTCAGCGGGCTGTTTTTGAAGAACTCGGCTTACGGACTACGGTTGGGATTGGTGAAAATCCATTGCAGGCAAAACTGGCCTTAGATCTGTTCGCCAAGCACGCGCCTAATTTTCAAGGACGGCTTTCATATCATGATTTTGTCGCTCGTATCTGGCCACGACATGATTTGACCAATATTTGGAGCATTGGTAAAAAAACAGCTGCGAAACTAAATCTTTTAGGCATTAATTCCGTTGGCGATCTAGCTCATACCGATCCTCATTGGCTCAAGCATGAATTTGGCATTGCCGGTACTCATCTTTACGCTTTGGCTTGGGGTATTGACCGCACTGATCTTTCCGTACGGCTGACCCCTAAAAATCCCAGCTGGAGCAGTTCACAAGTCATGCCTAAAGATCTCAGCCGTCAAAAAGACATTGAGCAAGGCATCATCAAGGTTGCCAACGACGTAATCGATCGACTCAGCAGGCATCATCAAAAAGCCGGTCGCATTCGTCTGGGACTTGGCTATGCCAATGGCGTTACCGATAAGAATGGCCGCACCAGCTATAGTCATGAGATTACCATTGAGCCAACTGCTGAACGAAAACTGTTGATCGATCATCTGCTTGGCATTTTTCATCAGGCTTGGTCGGGGGCTGCCGTTCGCAATATTTCCGTTGCATTGAGCCGGCTCAGCGATGCCAATACACAGCAGATCTCGCTGTTCTGATTGTTGATATTCAGCATGACCTCGCTGCCAACTGCGGGGCGATTAAAAATTTAATGAGGTAAACCATGGATGATTCACTTGCCAGCGCTGCTCATCAAATTGCTGAACAGGTCTGGCCATTATTTAAAAGACTGCCTAAAACCATCTATCATATTCTGGTAGTCAATGATCATTATGACGATCAGTTTAACTTCTTTTTTGAGATCTACCGGCCACATTTTAGAACGCATTCCTATCCTCTTTATTCAATGTCCAACCAGCAGCTGGATCAGTTAGAAACACTGCTGCGTCTGCTGCGCGAACAAGAGGGTCTGCAGATCAACATTGATTTTCGTGGTTTTGGTAATCAACGCTGGCCAGAAAGTCAGCGCCGCATTGTCTCCCACCCTTATCAAGCACCGACATTTAAACAGGAGCCGATTATCAAGAATTCAGCAGTTTCGCCCACCATGTCAGCCCCCGTTCGCCTGCCTAAGTATCATGACGAAGAAGCGGCCAAGATTGCCAGTGCCTTTTTTAAAAATGAATACATTGACTACGGCATGGGTAAGTGGCATGGCTTTCGGATTGCTGAGCTTAATGAGGTTGAAAACGAATTTGCCACCCTGCCAATTGAAGTTCCCCAAAATCATCAGAGCCAATTTGCGATTCGATCATTATTGAAACTCAGCATCGATCAAGAACAGCCAGTACATCTGCAGCTGCAGTTTGGCGGCCGCTGCCATGGCATCAGCGGCATGATTTTAGGCACCACCGAGCAGACCGCTTTTATCAAGCCAGCACATCAGCACCAGTTGGCCTTGCCATTAAAATTAATTTGCCATGGCGAGTTGCTGGTCAACAATGACAATGATCGCGATCTGCAATCCGAGTCGCTATAATATCTTTTTCAATTAAATCTTTTGCAGAGTTTTCCACGCCCTGCATCATCCCCAAAGCCCCCCGCCTTATTTTGACGGGGGTTAGATTTTTTTATGTTCTTGAACGCGCATCGACCTTTTCAAGCAGCAGATTCCAAAAATTTTGCGTTTGAGCGCCACCGAAGAATCGTTTTGCCTACTGCTGATCAGTTGGCGATGGCTAAAAAGCGAAATGTTAACCCAAAATAAGAAAAAGCGGCCTAATCAAAAGACCGCTTAAATATTGTTATATCAGTAATTCACTTGCTATTGTTCGCCCCATTAAGTCAACCCAAATATCAACCCAATTTCCCTGTTTTTGAGAATATTTATTTGTGAAATAAAATAAAAAAAGCGCATCATATCAACGATTGAAGACGTTGACAGATGCACAATGTTGTTAGGATTGGGTATACAGGGATCGAACCTGTAAATTATGGATTCAGAGTCCACTGCCTTACCATTTGGCTAATACCCAATAAATTGAGTTGATTGCTTTTAACAACGATTATTAGTATACATAATAACCTATATTGAGTCAACACTTTTTCCAAAATTATTTTTAAAACTATTTATCGTCCAGTTTGTTACTTGAATTTGACTCACGAATTATGGTTGAGATTAGGTTTCGAATGTATGATCCCTCCAGACAATCCACGCAAGCGGCAAAATGCTAAAATCAGTGCTGCTATCCGCAAAATCATATAATTGCTAGTACCAGTCACCTTCACCATAACACCCAGTCTAATCTAAGCAGACAAGATCCAGTTCAAAATTATAAAAGGACCTTTGATTAATATTTTTCATTTCAATAGGAAAATAGCTGACTTTGTGAATAAAAGACCGCGCTGCTCGTCATTACCATTACTGCTCGCTGTCGCAGCTGCTTTAAGATATCTATCATCCCATCGAAACCATTCAAAGTTTATGACGGCATCATTTATCCACGCCGCTGTCAATTTTGCCGATCAGCACCGAGCAATCGCGTAATAGCGGATATTTATCGAAATCGCCATCAACTTGAACTGTTCAGGAACGACCATCCGCCGCTCATTTACCGTCGTTTTTTAGTTGCATCAATCATGCCTAGTTTAGTAAGTAAAAAAAGGTCAACGTACGAAAATCGCACATTGACCTTTTAAAATTATTAAGTTTTAATTTTGTATCACCCACACGGGGATTATGTATATTGATATATCAGTATTTGTAAAGGGCAAGTGTCCCAAAAGTGTCCCAACCATACTAAAAAAACGGCCGTCATAATGACGACCGCAGCCCCACTTGCGGTGGGGATAACTTTTAAAAAATCCAAATATTATCATATTAATATCGGGATCACGCCCACATACATGGGGAACCATATTCTTATGATACTTTTTAGGCAAAATAAAAAAGAGACTGGGAAAAAAGTCTCAAAACTAAAGAATCGCTAGGAACCACGTTGCTGAAAACGTTGATTTCTAGCGATTTTTAAGATTACTATTCTCTAAAATTCATCTGAAAATATAGTTTTTTCCCAGCCTCTTAATCATTTAAAAAGTAAAACAACCCAGGAGAGCGTTCGATTTAGTGATGAGTTAACGCTAAGACAAGCCCTATAGTAAAAACAATCATCATTGCAAATATCCCCACTGAAAAGCCAATATGCCTTATTATTAAATGCCTAAAAATGTGAACACATTCTTGGTTGCCATTTTCTTTACATTTATAGCATGTTCTTCGTAAGGGTCTCCCTACAATTTGACCCAACCAACCAATAAACATATAGAGAATAATCATAAGAGCAATCATTATTGTAGCAGACATCATTAATGGTTTGCCAATTAACCTGTTCTTTTCAAATATCTCGAGTGTAGTGTTTATTGATTGGAACCCCCCAAAGATTCCAAAAATAAATGCTGAAAATATACCTAATATGGTGATGAATTCTGTATAAATAGTACCCTTCATTGTCTCTACACCGTTTAACTGTTTTACAATCTCTTCTAAATCACCTTTGTTCTTTTTCAAAGTATCATTTTGATTACTTAAATTGCTTTCCACTTCTTTAATTTCTTTATCTTGCCTACTGTATAAATCACTCATTTGATTTGTAGCAAGGTCGAAGTGTTCTATTAACTTAATCACACACTCAACACCGTTAAGATTATCTCCTTTGTAATCTCTTATCACGTCTTTCATACATAGCTTTATCTGCTGGGAATAATTTGGCAGGTCCGTCGTATTGTTAGCCCTATAAACTATTGCTGTAATTGACGCATACGGTAAGAATTTAGGATCCAACTCTTTTGCATATTCAACCAATTCGTTTAAATCGTTTTCTAATGCTTCATTTTGCCTATCTACAGGATTATACTCACCTTCATCAAACTTAGCTATAATTTCTTTGTATTTTTTAGTAAAAGCACTTGATATTGAGGCATCAAGTGCTTTTACTAGTTTTTCTTTTTTATTTTGATTATCACTGTTTCCTGACGTCATCAAGTTGATACCTCGCGTTTCCACGGCCAAAAACGATTTGACTTTCGTTTTCTTTCCAAAAACTTTCTTGATGGCTCTCTCGTACTAACTTGAAAACATTCTGTTTCAACAAATCACAGATTTCACGATTAAATCCTTCATTGTCTAATTCTTTCACTAATGTATAGTCATCCAATATAGGGGTAGCCCCATAAACACTAAACTCATTGTATACATCTTCGACAACTGGGCCATATCTCCAAACAAGAAACGGACGGTCATACATTTCTTCTATGACTTCTTGTGGTAAAAGGTTAGCATTCATGGCATGTTTAAGTGAAAAGAACATGACTTTTTGAAGTTGTAAATTAGTAACGGGAATGTTGTTTTCGTGTGCAACAGCAATTATGTGATGTGCTAGATCCATCATTGTCATAATAATTCCCTCCTTCATCTTGATACTACTCCTCTTTACTGTTATTTTAAACTATAATTCCCAAGAAATGAAAATAAATGAATTGTCAATCCTTGGTATATCAAACATGTAGTAATAATCAAGGGAATAGATACTACATATAGTATTTATTAAATATACATATTTTTAATGGGCACTAAATGGGCAAAAACGCCTATATATCAACGTTTATACGCCTGTTAAAAAGAACGGAAAAATAAAAAAGCCCGGCATTAAAGCCGAGCCTAAGTTGCGCGATATGGACTAGTCTCGACCAAGTGCGCTGAGTCTGGTCTTTCCATATTGCTATTATGCTACATTAGATTGTCAACGTTTGACCAACATAAATTACGTTTGGATCTGCAATACTGTTCTTCTGAGCTAAAGCCTGCCAAGTCGTTCCAAGCTTAGCCGCAATCCCGGAGAGCGTATCGCCGGATTGCACAGTATAAGCGTTGGATTGTCCCTGCGTAGCTTCACCAACGTAAATCTTTTGTCCAACGTAGATGACGTTAGGATTGCTGATGTGATTAATGCTTACCAGGTTTGAAACCGTCGTACCAAACTTAGTTGCAATTGCTGACAAGGTGTCGCCAGCTTGCACGTAATATGTTGATTCTTGGCTAGCTGCACCAGTAACTTTCAACACTTGCCCCGGCCAGATCTGGTTAGGATCGCCAATGCCATTGATTGCTGCTAAAATCTGGTACGTCGTGCCATACTTATTTGCAATCGCCGATAAAGTATCGCCTGGCTGAACCGTATAAGTGCCAGTAGCTGGGTGACCAACATGTTCTACTGGTTGTGGTGCCGGAATTGATACTTCTGGCACTGTGCCCGAAT
>ERZ791897.898-NODE-898-length-16519-cov-19.627490_pt1 | contig 16519 bp, 26 predicted proteins | sample MGYA00510152_ERZ791897 | MGnify/ENA primary metagenome ERZ791897 (study PRJEB30046, sample SAMN00792050) | human gut metagenome | study: EMG produced TPA metagenomics assembly of the A metagenome-wide association study of gut microbiota in type 2...
CGGCGTCCAGGGTGTGGTACAGGCTCACCACCTGCTCCTCTGCGCCCGGGGCATCCGGCTCCATGACATGGGGTGCGGTGGCGTCCACGATGGCGGCGCGCTTGTCGAGAAAGATGACGCCGTCCAGACTGTCGGGGTCGCTGGCGCAGTGGATGCGCTGGATAGGCTCGCCCCTCTGCTCGGCCTTGATGGCCAGCCGCTTCATCAGCGTCGATTTGCCGCAGCCCGGCCCGCTTTTGATGAGATACATCTGCATCCCCGGCTCCCGCCGAAGCGGCTCAAAATAGCCCTTGAACCCGGCGGGGGTGGTGGTGCCAAGAAAGAAATCAACAGAATCGCTGCGTACAGCATTCATACTCAAACACCTCACTTTTGCTTTTAGGTTATGCAAAAGTGAAGGAAAAAGTGAGGGGTGTGATGGCAAAGGCTCCCCCTTTGGGGGCAACGGCGACGACCGCCGCCAGCGGCGGAAGCAGGGAGTCGCTGTTGGGGCAGCGGCCAGCAGGATGCAAGCGACAGCGTAGCAGACGCAGGGAGCCGCAACCCGGCCTTGGCGCGAAGCGCCTGAGAGGGCAAGGATGCTGACAAAGAAGCATGTGCAGCGATAATATGGCTCTGACAAAGAAACTGCCTATCGCTGCGCAGAGGCCCTGTCTCGCCGGGCTTGCCCTCTCCGTCACCTGCGGTGACACCTCTCCCAAGGGGAGAGGCTTAGCCCCCATCAGTAGGTATGCTCGCACACCTCGTGTATTTTATCCCGCAGGGCCACAAAGTCGCCGAAAGCCTCCGGCTTGTTCTGGGGCTGACGGAGCAGGGCGGCGGGGTGGAACGTCCCCATGAAGAGGATGCCGTTCTTCTCAATAAAGGTGCCGTGCTCCTTCGTCACCGAAAAGTCGGCGCGTATCATCCGCTGGGCGGCGATGCGGCCCAGGCAGACGACGATCTTAGGCCGCAGCAGACGGAACTGCTCCCGCAGCCAGGGCATACAGGCTTCGCTCTCGGCGGGCAGGGGGTCGCGGTTCTGGGGCGGGCGGCACTTGACGATGTTGGCGATATAGCAGTTGGAGGCACGGTCGAGGTCGATGGCAAAGAGGTATTTGTCCAGCAGCTGGCCGCTGCGTCCCACGAAGGGCAGGCCCTGCTCGTCCTCGCTCTGGCCGGGGCCTTCGCCCACGAAGAGCACCTCGGCATTCTCCACGCCCTGCCCGAACACCACGTTGTGCCGGGTGGTGTGCAGCGGACAGCGCTGACAGGCGAGACAGTCGTTTTTCAGTGTTTCCCAATCCATAAGCTCGGTATCCTCTCACAAACTAAATGACATTTTCTTAACAAATCATCGCGCGATTTCTTCCTTAAAATATACCACAAAATTCAAGATTTGTCTTGAAGTTTTCTGACTCTGTGCTAGAATAAAAAAGAAGGGCATATCTGTGATGCCCGGGAATAATTGCAAAGTAATTTCGGAGGTAATCAACAATGGCTGATATGTTTGCACCCCTGGTAGCCCAGCTGAAGGCAAACCCCAAGACGATCGTTTTTACCGAGGGCAATGACCCCCGTATCCTGGAGGCCGCAAGCAAGCTGCTGGCTGAGGGCGTGTTGAAAGTCGTTATGGTCGGCAACGAGGCAGAGTGCAAGGCCGCTGCCGCTGCTGGCAATTTTGATATTTCCGCTGCTGAGATCATCGACCCTGAGAACTACGCCGGCTTTGATGAGATGGTCAACACCATGGTCGAGCTGCGCAAGGGCAAGCAAACCGCAGAGGAGTGCACTGCTCTGCTGAAGAAGTCCAACTACTTCGGCACCATGCTGGTCAAGATGGGCAAGGCTGACTGCCTGCTGGGCGGCGCTACCTACTCCACCGCCGACACCATCCGTCCCGCTCTGCAGCTGGTCAAGACCAAGAAGGGCGCTCATCTGGTGAGCTCCTGCTTCATTCTGGACCGTGACTGCGGCGAAGAGGGCCTGAAGCGCATCGCTATGGGCGACTGCGCCGTCAACATCGACTACACCGATACCGTCGATAAGACTACCGGCGAGGTCAAGGTGGCTGCTTCTGCCAAGCTGGCTGAGGTGGCTGTCGAGACCGCTAAGACCGCTAAGCTGTTCGGCATCGACCCGAAGGTCGCTGTCCTGAGCTTCTCCACCAAGGGCTCCGGCAAGGGCGGCACCGTCGCTCTGAGCCACGACGCTGTCATCAAGGCTCAGGAGATGGATCCTGAGCTGGCTGTGGACGGCGAGCTGCAGTTCGACGCAGCCGTTGCTCCCGAGGTCGCACAGGTCAAGTGCAAGGGCAGCAAGGTCGCCGGTCAGGCCAACACCTTCATCTTCCCCTGCATCGAGGCCGGCAACATCGGCTACAAGATCGCACAGCGTCTGGGCGGCTACGCTGCCTACGGCCCCATCCTGCAGGGCCTGAATGCTCCCATCAACGACCTGTCCCGTGGCTGCAACGCCGACGAGGTCTACAAGATGAGCCTCATCACCGCCTGCCAGTCCTGAGCTGACACCCGGCTGAACTGAAAAGCTGAAAAGAGCCGCTGCCGCATTTTGCGGGCAGCGGCTCTTTTGGCTGTACATCGACTGCGGTTTATGGTATGATAAGCATAAGAAGCCCCGGCAGAGAAGGAGAACATTCGAACGTGAAAATAAAAGCTTTGTCCCTCGTCCTCACGGCGGTGCTGCTTTTGTGCGGCTGTGGGCAGAAGAGCGAAACGGCGGCTGCGGCCCCGGCTCAGGCGGTCACAGCGTCTGCTGCCCAGAGCGGTATGGCTCGTCCGGTGAGTACCGGCGTTGCGCCGGAACAGTTCGGGGCGAAGGGCGACGGGATCGCGGATGACCTGCAGGCTCTGCAGGCCGCGATGCAGCAGGCCAGCGCGTCCGGTCGTCCTCTCGAGCTGACGGCGGGGGCGGTCTACCGCTTCTCCTCCTGCCTTGGGCTGCCCAGCGGACTGACCATCCGGGGAAACGGCGCTGTCCTGCTCAGTGATATTCAGTACCCTGACCCGAGAGAGGACCGTGTGGCGGTGGAGCTTATGAAAGACTCTGATGATGACCGCGCCCACGACGTCCGGCTGGAAAATGTGACCTTCCGGGCAGCGGACAGCTGTCAGGCCAACTATATGCTCCGGGTGATGCTCGCCCGCAATGTGGAATTTGTGGGCTGCACCTTCGACTGTGAGCCCAACGAGTGGGGGCGCTGCGCCGCCGACCTGTATGGCGGCAACGAGAATATCCGTTTTGAGGGCTGTGTGTTCCGCCAGATGACCTCCGGCGCGTCCGGCGGCATCTGGGTGCGCAACTGGACAGACAGGGTGGAGAGCCGGAATATCCGCTTCCAGAACTGTGAATTTTACAAGTCCGGTGCCGACGAGCTGCTGGCGGTCTGGGGATGGGGCGGCGCGGTGCGGAATGTCGTCCTCTCGGGCTGCAGCTTCTATGAGACACAGACACAGGAGGCGCTGGACGCCGGTCATCGCCCGGCGTGGTTCATCACGCTGGGGCAGAGCGGCACCACAGACGTCCGGATGGAGGATTGCACCGTCCGTGCGGAGTATTGCGAGACCATTTTCCGTATGGTAGGCGATAAGACCCGCGCCGTCGTGGACAACTGCGACATCACCATGAAACAGCCGGACAGCATGGCAGAGCACGATATGAAAAAGGGCGCGAACCCCATGCTGGCCCGGGGCAATGACCGTGCCGACGGCAGCACGGTCATCCAGAACAGCCGCATCACCCTGAGCGGCGACAACGGGCGGCGCATCTGCTATCAGCTCAGCGCCTTGAAAGGGAATACGCTGGACGTCTCCCTCGGCTACGGCATCGCCAGCACGAAGGAAGTCAGCGGCAACACCATCCGGGGCCGGATACGGCATAAAGTCTTTCAGGACTGCTCCGGCGTGGAGAATAACAAGGTAGAAGTGCGGAGATTCTCGATTCTGGGATGAACCGCTCATAAAAAGGAGGTTTTATCATGCGAAGAAAATTTATTGCGGCGGTCACATCGGGGGTTCTGGCCCTGACGGTCATGGCAGCTCTGCCCACCCATGCGGAGGCGGTGAGCATCTGGCTTGACCTTACCCCGGGGACGGAAAGCGTCGAGACGTTCCAGTACAAGGATTATGCAGACCGCTATTCGGACGCCTACGAGCTCTATGGTTACGATGCTGAGGCGCTGTTCAACCACTATGAGACGGTCGGCAAGGCCGAGAATCGGGTAGGACGCTTCAAGAAGACGCCGGAAGAAGATGACCGGCATCCCTATGTGTGGGATGCCGATGAGCCGCTGGACCCGCTGCCGCCTTTGGACTTTCACGCGCAGCCGGACTGGTTCGATGCCCGTACCCTCCCGGAGAACCTGTCCAACGTCCGTATCATAAAAGAATATGAGCAGCTGGAAGCCTTTATAGAGAAAGACAAGTGGATCGGAGACCCCGTTCTGGTGCGGAAGGAAGAGCTCCTGACGGAGATGAGCAGCCGCGCCCGGAACTATAGAGGCTGGCTCGGCGGAGCTGACTATCTCCGCGCCATCAGTCAGGACATCGACGTGCTGCTTGATTTCATGGGATAAGGATGCTATAAGATGAAAAGGGAAGAGCCTCACCGCAAAGCGGTGAGGCTCTTCCCTTTGGTGGAGCACAGAGGGTCCGTCTGGCTCACGTGTGGTGGAGGCGATGGGAGTCGAACTAATTCCCGCCGTTCTATCGTGAAAAAATCGCAATTTTCAGGCTGAAAATGTGGCGCTGCTATGGGCTGAAATTCTACACATAGAACCGCACCCAGTTCCCTAAAATCGGGAAGTGTGGTAAAAAGTGTGGTATTTTTCAGCCGTGCAGCAGCTTCATAAATACCGCGTTGACGGCCTGCGCTGTGGCTACATCCTCACCGGTCAGGGCGTGGGAGTAAATGCCGTATGTGTCCATATCTTCGGAGTGACCTACAAGCGCCTTGACCTCACCAGCGGGCAGCGTCTTGATTGCGGAAACAAAGCTGTGCCGCAGCTCATACAGGCTGACCGGCTGCAAGTCGTTGGCAGCGCAGAACGCTTTCCAACGCTTATAAAACCGGCGCTCTGTTTCCAGACAGAACACGCTTTCACAATGCCCGGTAACAGCCCTCTGGGCTTCGAGAACGGCTTTTGCAACGTCCGGCAGGACGAATGACCGGCAAGCATTTTCGTTCTTTCCGCGCGTCTCTATGCCCTTCACGTTGATAGCCCGGGAGAGGTTGATGGTGCTGCCTTTTATGTCTGCCCAGCGCAGCCCCAGCAGCTCACCGGGACGAAGGCTGGTCAAGACTTCAAAGCGGTAAGCGTGGACAAAGTCATCATGCACCCGCTTGCCTCTGTAAAGCGTTGTGTCGATGCTGAACAGCTTTACAAGGTCATCGGGCTGCAAGACCTTCTTGCCCTTCAGACGTGCGCCTGCCGGTATCTGTACATCCTCGGGCAGGTAGGTGGAGAGCTTTGCTTTGCGGCAGAATTTGCAAAAGGCCCGCAAGTCACCGGCCAGGAGCTGCAAGGTTTTGCGGCTCCTGCCTGCCGCGTGGGCCTTGTTTATGATGGTCTGTAAGTCGGCATCGGTAAGGGCATTGACCCGCTTTTTCCCGATGATTGGCAGCACCCAGACCCGCCAGCGGCTTTCGATGGGCTCCCAGTTGCCCGCGCTGGTGGTCTGCTTCAGGCCGTCGAGCCAGAGCTTGTACACGTCCTCGACCCGGCCCGCCTTCACGCCTATGCCGTCCTCAAGCCACGCATCAGCTTTGCGGTTCGCTTCCCGCTGGCCTGTGCGGCCGGGAGTGCTGCTGTAAAAATACCGGCGCTGGCCGTCTTTCTGCACCGCCACACGCCACCGGCTGTAAGCTTCCTGCCAAACGGCTGTGTTCGTCCGCTTGCTCATCTGTTGCACCCCTTGACAATAATTGAATTATAATTATAATATAAGTATGGAAACAATACAATTTGAATGGGACGAAAACAAAAACCAAATCAATCAGCATAAGCACGGTATTTCGTTCCATGAAGCAAAAACGGTATTTTATGACGAAGAAGCGCTAGTGATTGATGACCCGGAGCATTCAGAAACGGAGGACAGATTTATCATTCTCGGCCTGAGCAGTAAGGCAAATCTGCTTGTGGTGTGTCACTGCTACCGCGCGTCTGATACCGTTATCCGCATCATCTCGGCCCGAAAAGCCACCAAGACCGAATCTAAATACTATGGAAAGTGAGGTTTGTACTATGCTTCCTGAATATGATTTCTCTAACGCCAAGAAAAACCCTTATGCGAAGTCTTTGAAAAAGCAAATCACCATCAACATTGACAGCAATACCATTGATTACTTCAAGGCGCAGTCTGAGGACATGGGGATCCCCTACCAGACGCTTATCAATCTGTATCTGAAGGACTGCGTAGCAAACAAGCGCCACCTGTCCATGTCGTGGCCAGAAACCAAAATCGGCTAATAGAACATCTCGCCCGTCCGGCTCTGCGCTGGACGGGCTTTTTTATCTCCGCCGCCTGCTGTGCTCTGCACAGTGGGCTTTATTTTTTATCAGGGTCTGTGGGCTTTTGATAAATAGGAAGCTGTGCAAGCTCTTTTACGCGGTCGTACACTTCTTGTAGTGCTTCAAACGCGTGGCTATTAGATGCTTCGCTTGGAGTAGCGATATTTTTTATAGAATCATAGGCTTCTTTTTGCAGAAGCTCTACATAATACTTAAATTTTAATGCGTTTGAATGGTTTAGCCGATGGTCAATAACTTCAAGAACCGATTGCAGTGCGACAAATTGTCCGGCATCGTTTAATTTCAAAAAATCCGCAAAAACTGCTAAATCTGGATCCAATTTAGGCGCTTTTCCGGTTCTCTTTTGTTCCTCTAAGAGATCATCATAGCTTATTTCTTTTATTCTTCCGTTTTCCACGGTGATTGTGCCAAGCTCCCACTTTATTTGATCGAGAGCGGCATTGTTTAAAGACTGGTTGTCTAATCCTTCATACAAATCATACCAGTTTATATTTAAGATTTCTGCGATTTTTCGGATATTTTCGATTTTAGGCTTTCTTTTTCCGTTTTCCCAAAATTGTAGAGTTTGATATGGAACACCCACTTGCTGAGCAAGTTCCTTTTGCGTCATTCCCGCATCAATGCGCGCTTTTTTTATTCTGACACCTAAAGATTCATCCATTTGGCTATCCCCCTTTTTGAAATTGTAGCATAAAACAATGCACTTCGCAACAAAAGATGGTATTTTGGTATTGACACCAACTTTTGTTGCGATATAATACCAACAAAAGGAGGTGAACAGAATGTCTAAATCTATTATCGTTGACCGCGTGAAGGTTATTGCAGAGATGGCACGCCAGAATCTGACCGGCGAAGAGCTGGCACAGAAGGCTGGTGTAGGCCGCAGCGCAGTTATCAAAATGCGCAAGGGTCAACCGGTCTGGCGCACCACTGCCGGACACGTTGCTGCAGCTCTGGGCGTGACCGTTGACGATTTGAAGGAGGCGTGACGATGTACCGTTTATTTAAGCGCTTGCGGGTGCGCTTTGTCGAGTGTGACCTTAAACAAAACGAGGTGGCAAAGGCCGCAGGAATGGCCCCCAGCACACTCTGCGCCCGCATGATGGGAAAGCAGCCTTTCACCGCATGGGAAATTTCCCGTATTGCCGAAGTGCTGAACATCCCCCGGGAGCAGTACGGCAGCTTCTTCTTTGAAGATTTGCCCACGAGCAAGAAAGTTGGGTGATGTGCTGGTTGAAACGAAAAAGTTTCCTGTTCTATGCTTCATATTTGGAAGCGGCCAACACTCTAAAGGCGAAAGAGCGTGATACTCTTTATCGGGTGATTCTTGAATACGGCATTTTAGGGACTGAACCGCAGTTGAAGGGAGCACCGCTTACATGTTGGATTCTCATTAAGCCGCAGCTTGATGCGAACAATCGCAAGCATGAAAACGGAAAACGAGGCGGCAGACCGTCAAAAAATGCTTCTTTTGGTTTTGACGATGCGGAAACCACTGGTTATTTTGAAAACGAAACCATTGGTTTTTCTGAGCGACAAACCAAAATGAAACCTGATGAAGATGTAGATGTAGATGAAAACGAAAATGTACAGCAGCGCCCGACCGCGCCGCCTGCCGCCTATGCGCCCATGCAGGGCGCTAGGGGCGGCATGGCGTCGCTAGGTAGTGCTTTAGACAATGGCGACAGGGACGCGGCAACGGATGAAGCACGCCGCAAATTTTTTGAAAACATAAAGCGCCCGGCGTGGGCTGCTGCTGATGCAGCCCCACCGGACGCAGAAAAGAAGGAGTGATAACTGATGGATTTGAACGCATGGCAGCAGCACAGCGCACGGCTGAAAGCTGAATACAACCACCCAGACGGAAGCCCCTGCCCGGTCTGTAATGGCAGCGGCCACGTTATGGAGGTGTGGTCGAATGATGAGCATTTCCACGGCTTGCTGACCATCTGCCCGGAGTGTGGCTCTGTTCGAGTACGTGAGGACGACGCACGGAAGGCAGGCAACGCGCCCCGCTACGGGGACTACATCGACGGCGACAGCGAATGGAGACGCAACCTCCACCGCAAGGCCGGAGAATTTGCCCAGCGCCCCGCTGGCGTGTTCTACATCGGTGGCCAGACCGCCACTGGCAAGAGCCACCTGTGCAGCAAGATTTACTATCACCTCATGGCCAACGGATGCAACGGCTTGAACTTCCAGCCGTGGAAGTCCTTTGCACGGCGCAGCTCCAAGGACTGGCAGCTCATCGAGACGGCCAAAGGCTGCAATATCCTGTGGCTGGACGGCTTTTTGGACGTTGTGAGCAGCAGGGGAACGCCCAGCGCGACCGACCTTGACCGGGCCTTGGAGGTCATCGACGCCCGGTGCAGCAGCGGGAAAGTCACCATCATTTCGAGCTGCTGGACGCCGCAGCGCCTTGAGGACATCGCCCCGCCCATCGCAAGCCGCATTGAGCAGGCCAGCGGAAACGGCCAGTATTTTTTCGCCGTTCCGGATGGCCGGGAAAACCGCTGGAAGTGTCCGGCGTGAGGGGGTGAGCACATGAATGATACCGACCGCACCGGCTATATCGCCGCTATTACGAAGCTGCTGGAAAAGGCAGACCTGCGCAAACTGCGCCTGATCTGGGTCTACGTTGAGCGTATGACCCGCACCAACTAAGCCGACCCGGTCAAAACCGGCCGTGTTTATAAATTTTGTTTCGCCCGTAGTGGCGAAGAAAGGACAAAACCATGATCATCAACCACGATTCCAACCCGAACCTGTTCGCACTCGTAACCGACCGCAGCAGCAACCGCCCGCTGATGAAGAAGCTTTCCAAGCTGCTGGGCGCAATTAACCATCTGGACGGCATCGACCCGGAAACCCGTTCCGAACTGTACGAGCGTGCCGTTGATGCTGTCTTTGCAGCCGAAGAGAACGCCTTTGACAAGGCGGCAGAGATGCAGGCGGCAATCACCGCGGACGAGCTGACCCACAAGGACGATTAAGCCCAAGACCGCAACAAACAAAAAAGCCGCTCACGCTGTACCAGCAGCGAGGGCGGCAAATGGCGGGAATATGCTTTGCACGGCGTGTTTCCCGCCTCTATTTTTACAAAAACGGAGGAATTTTACAATGACTGCTTATCAATTTCAGTGTACGGCTCCTGTGGCACTGATGTTCTTCGTGGGTGCCGTGGCCTACTGGTTCAGCGGCAATGTGTAAGGGGGCTTGACAGTATGTGCCTGAATGATGTAGATTATGGGCAGTTGGCCGGAGCTGTAGAGGACATTCACAATCTGCTGTCGATTTTTGCAGAATGGTTTGAAGAAAGCCACAAAGCAAATAACCTTGACCGCAGCCACACAAGAGACGAGATCACGTTTCTATGGGAAGCTGCCCCGCGGTATGATTCGCTCCTGAGTGCTGCTATATGCGACGTTGCAGGGCTGAAAGACCAGCTCAACGAGCTGACGGACAAACAGATTGCAGCTATGGAAGCCGCACGCAAGTAATCGAATGGAGGTAACATCATGGAAGCAACTATTAAGGCCCTGAAAGCCAGAGCGAACGCCCACAACCTTGCTGTGTACGTAGATAAGCACACGGATTCTTTCTATATCGCAGATCGCGCAACTAATACCGTGATCGCCCCGCCGCCGATGAACCTTGAAACCGTAGCGGCATGGCTGGACGACTACGAGAAGAAAGCAGCCAAAGAATGACACTACACGGTAAAATTCTTGCAGTTGTGTCCGCTTTATGGTACAATATGAGCGTAGTACAAGCGCTCTTTTAGACCATTACAATGCGTAAAATTTAACGGTGGTGCGTTGAGTACATAGCGCCACCCCCACCCCTAAGAGCGTATGACGGCCCAGCAAGCCGCTGTGCGCTCTTTTTATTTGCCGGAGGTCATTCTATACCATGACGAAAACGAAGCTCAAGAAGTGCCCTGTATGCGGCGCTGTGCTGTGGCATTTTGCCAATGAAAGCCGCTGCCTTGAATGTGCAGCACGGGAAGCCCAGGACGAACGGGAGCGGAACCGCGTAAAAACTCTGGCATGGGCTGCATATCATCTGGAACACGGCGAACGGCTGTCGCTGGGCGAAGTGGCCGCTATGGCTGACGCTATGGGCATGAGCTACGGCGCATACAGTTTACAGTTGTCCCAGCAGAAACACAATGTAGCAACAAATTGACATTAAATAGCATTATATTTGAATTTTACAACAGAATGTGGTATACTGAGCGTAGCAGGCGGTTTATAGCGCCGTCCGGCTCCTGACTGCTCTTTGCTGCACGGTCTGGCTGTGGGTGTGCCATGACCCACGATCAGAACGCCTAGCATTGCAGGAGCGGACATACCCCCTTGCACCGGACTTTTCCTTTCCCCGGTGCGCCATGCGCGGCATAAGGTTTGCCGCCTGCTGCTTTTTACGTCTACTCATACGGAAAATGAGGTGCTATCAATGGAAAATCCCAACCCTACCCCCAGCGCCGCCCAGCAGGCCGAAAATAACGGCTCTGAGCGGACTTTTACCCAAGACGAAGTAAACACCATCGTTGCAGATTGGCTTGCCCGTGAGCGCTCCAAGAGTGCCGAGCGCGTGGGCGACCTTGACGCACGAGAAAAAGACTTGAAAGCCCGCGAGGAAGCGTTGGAAGCCAAAAGCCAGCGTTTCAGCCAGTGGGAAGCCCGGGAAGCCTGCCGTCAGTATCTGGCTGATAACCATATCAGCGCGGCGCTGCTGGATAAGCTGGACACCAGCGACCCGGAAGCGTTCAAGACCGCTGTAAAGGCGGTGCAGAGCGTCACCGATGGCGGCTATACTGTCACCACGACCACCACCGGCGCAAAGGTGGACGCCCCGCCGACATGGCTTTCCAACGGCACGGATAAAGACGCGGCGTTAAAGCGGGCTTTCGGTTTGAAAGACTGAAAGAGGATCTATAAATGGCTATTGAGTTAGCGACCCAGTTCCAAGCATATACCGATGAACAGTTTTACTCCGAGAGCAAGACCGGCCTTGTGACCAACAAGGATTTCAATTTTGATGGCGCAAAGACCATCAAGCTGTATAAGGTCAAGTCCACCGAGATGGAGGACTTCGACCGAAAGGGCCCCATTCTGGAGGGGAACAAGTCTCAGTATGGCACGATCAGCACCTTGCAGGCCACCACCGAGACATTCACGATCAACAAAGATTGTTCCTTCACTTTCGAGGTGGACAAGATGGACACGGACGAAACCAAGATGCAGGTTGCAGCCGCCAGCGCTCTGGCACGCCAGCAGCGTGAGAAGGTGTTCCCGGAGATTGACTCCTATGTTTACAGCGTGATGGCAGCAAATGCAGGCATTAAGCCGGAAGCTGCAGCCCTGACCGCTGAAAACATCTATACGCAGATCATCACGGCAAATGCCCAGATGGATGATGCAGAGGTGCCCGCATCTGATCGCGTGCTCATTCTGCCCCCCACCGCCTACACGCTCCTGAAGCAGTCCAAGGCCACCTTCGACAATCAGGACATCGGTGCGGAACTGCGCAAGAAGGGCGTCATTGCCCAGCTGGACGGCCTGAACGTGGTCAAGATCGCGTCCAACCGCCTGCCTGAGAAGTTCGGCTTCATGATCGCGCATCCCGTGGCTACCGTGGCCCCGGTCAAACTGGCAGAGTACAAGATTCACCTTGACCCGCCTTTCCTGTCCGGCAGTCTGGTGGAGGGCCGTATTTACTACGACGCGTTTGTTCTGGAAAACAAAGCAAAGGGCATCTATTATCAGGCAATCGCCTGATATGGCATCATCTGGGCGCATGGGGCAACCTGTGCGCCCTTTTTGTATCGAGGTGAGTATATTTGAAGATCAAACTTTCAACTCCCGCAGAGGTACGCCGCACGCTGTCCAAGATCGCAAATATGCTGCTGAATAACCAGATCGACCCACAGCGGGCAACGGCTATCACAAATTGCTGCAACAGCGTTCTAAACTGCATCCGCATTGACGAACAGCAGAAGAAGCTGGCAGAGCTGGAAAAGCTGCTGGACGAGGTGGAAGCGAATGGAGCTTGACCGGCTGGAAAAGCGCATCAGAGCGCTGCAAGCCCGGAAAGCGGCCAGAGCTGCCACATTTGAGCGTGTACAGGGGATAGACCCCACCGAGCACGAGGCCGCTGTATATCACGCTATCCACGCGGATATAGAAGCCGATGCACACACCTACTACAATCTTCCCGGTGGGCGCGGCTCTTGCAAATCGTCCTTTGTATCGTTGGAGATCGTGGACGGCATCCAGAAAGACCCCACCGGCACCGGCTCTGCTGTGGTGTTCCGGCGGTGGGGCAGTACCTTGAGGGAATCCGTGTTTGCACAAATCCAATGGGCTATTGACGCGCTGGGTGTGGCTGACCTGTGGAGCTGCACGGTATCGCCCATGCGCTGCACCTACATTCCCACCGGCGCACAGATCATCTTTCGAGGGCTGGACGATAACAGCAAAATCAAATCTATCAAGCCTGCAAGAGGCTTTTTTCGGTGGGTATGGTTCGAGGAATTTTCCGAGCTGCCCGGTGAAAACTTTGTTCGCAGCGTGATGCAGTCCGTGGGGCGTGGCGGTAAGCCTGTGGTGTTCCGCAGCTTCAACCCGCCTGTGTCCCTGAATAACTGGGCAAATAAGTTCATCCAGCAGCCCAACGAGGAAGCATTGACCCTGCACACGGATTACACCCAGGTGCCGCCTGAATGGCTGGGAGAGGTGTTTCTGAACGAAGCGCAGCGCATCCAAGCTCTGAATCCCAAAGTGTACGATCATGAGTATCTGGGCATTCCCACCGGCAGCGGCGGCGAGGTATTCACCACGCTGGAAGTGCGCGAGATCGCGGACGAAGAGCTTGCAATGCAGTGTTACCGCTATGTTGGTGTTGACTTCGGCTTTGCGTCTGACCCTGCTGCCGTTGTGGCGCTGTTCTATGACCGCAGCACCGAAACCATCTATTTTGCGGATGAGATTTACAAGCGCGGCCTGTCAAATGAAGCCCTTGCCGCCGAGATCAGGGCGCACGGCCTTGACCATGTGGGCGAAAGCAGGAAGAACCCCATCACAGGCGCAGAAACGGCCCCGGAACAGGTTATTTATTGCGACTGCGCCGAACCCAAGAGCATTACAGACCTACGTACATACGGCTTGCAGGCCCGGCCCTGCACCAAGCACCCCGGCTGTGTGAACTACCGCATCAAGTGGCTGCAAAAGCGGACGCTTGTAGTTGACCCCAAGCGCACACCCAACATCTACCGTGAGTTTTCACAATATGAGTACGACACGGACAAGGACGGCAATTTCCTGCCCAGTGTGCCAGATCGGGACAATCACACCATAGACAGCGTTGCATACAGCCTTGACCGTCTTATTTTCAACAAGAACGAAGGAGCGTAAAACCATGCTGGAAATGCACTTGACCTGCCCGAACTGCAAAAAGACCTTTGTTGTGTATCCGCTTGTGGCAGCCGTGGAGCTTGACGGCTTTGTTGACTGCTGCCCCCGCTGTCATACATCCGTTGGCTATCGCTGGCTTGAAGAAATCCAACCGGCCTTTTTGCAGCTGGCAGATATTGACCAGCGCATGAATAGCGATAAGGACGGGCAGCCGCTGCCGCCTGAAAAACAGGGCTGGAAGATCGAGATCAGACAGGGATAAAAACACACTAAATCCGAAAACGTGGTAAATAGTGTGGTATACGCAAAGAAAAGCGCCTAGATTTTAACGAATCTAGGCGCTTTTTACTGGTGGAGGCGATGGGAGTCGAACCCATGTCCGAAAAGAGTTCAGCGTAGGTGTCTCCGGGTGCAGGCGATCTACAACATTCCCTCCGCGTCACGCCGGTCGTCAGGCTAACGCTTCAGTAGCTTCATGAGTTCCTGCCGGTCCGCAAAGCTTAGGTCCGTTCAGGTGCTGTGTCTAAAGGACGCCCCGGCCCCACACGACACAAGAGTGGGTGGAACGCGCAGCACTCAGGCTGCGAGCAACTGATAATTATTGTTGTCAGTTAATTTTTTGGAGGAGTTTAGAGCAGTTCCCCCACTGCTACCCGCTGCCCAGGCCTCGCTCCCCCCGTCGAAACCTTTACGCCCCCATAAAGCGCATGCTGCCATGCGCAGAAAGCTTGGTGTTCTCAGGGCAGGAATGCTGCCTGAAAGAGATTTAGCAGAATTTGCCGTTGGACTTCACAGCCCGGTCGATGGAGCGCTTGGCGTCGCGCTTGGCGGCGTCGGCACGCTTGTCGTAGAGCTTTTTGCCCTTGCACAGGCCGACTTCCATCTTGACGCGGCCATGCTTGAAGTAGAGAGAAAGGGGAACGAGAGTATAGCCCTGCAGCTTGCACTGCTGGTGCAGACGCCGGATCTCGGTCTTGTGGGCCAGCAGACGCCGCACCCGCAGAGGGTCCTGATTGAAGATGTTGCCGTGGTCGTAGGGAGTGATGTGCATTCCCTTGACCAGAAGCTCGCCGTCCTCAATATCGACCCAGCTGTCCTTCAGGTTGACGCCGCCGGCACGCAGGCTCTTGACCTCGGTGCCTTTCAGCTCGACGCCCGTTTCCAGCGCTTCGAGCACGAAATACTCGTGACGCGCCTCGCGGTTTGTGGCGATGGTCTTTGTCGCCGGACGTTCCTTGGCAGGTGCCATGAAGCGCGCCTCCTTTCCTTTACTCCAGAAGCCGTTTTCATAAGCATTGCACACCGTCCGAACGGCCTTTTTGCTCACATCCTGCGTTGTTTCCCCTTGCAATCCACCAAGGATTGCTGCGGGAAACCGCCTTGTATACGGGCAAAAATTCTCGTCGTTCGGCGCACTCTGCTTATAAAAGCAGCTTCTTTGTCTTGTCATTATATCACATTTTGCTGGATTTTCAAGAGCGATTTTTGAAAGAATCGTTAAGGTTCTATAAAATCTGCTCTTTACAGCTCGTCGCGGCCGGAGAGCGCGCGGTAAAGCGTCGTCTCATCGGTGTACTCGAGGCTGCCGCCCACGGGCAGGCCGTAGGCCAGACGGGTGGTCTTGATGCCCAGGGGCTTGATGAGCTTTGCCAGATACATGGCCGTGGCCTCGCCCTCGACGGTGGGGTTCATGGCCATGATGACCTCTTTCACCTCGCCGCTGCCCAGCCGGGCCAGCAGCTCCTTCACCGAGAGCTGTTCGGCGCCGATGCCGTCCATGGGGCTGATGAGGCCGTGGAGGACATGATACAGGCCGTGGTACTCCCGGGTGCGCTCAAAGGCCTGCACATCGCGGGGCGTCTCGACCACGCAGATGGTGGAGCGGTCCCGCTTGGCGCTGGAACAGATGGGGCAGAGCTCGGCCTCGGTGTAGTTCTGGCAGACGCGGCAGCGGTGGAGCCGGGTGTGGGCGTTCTGGATGGCCTCGGCCAGCGCCGCGGCGTCCGCGTCCGACATACTCAGCACCTGATAGGCCATCCGGGTCGCGCCCTTGCGGCCGATGCCCGGGAATTGGCTGAACTGCTCAATAAGCTTTTCCAGCGGCGCTGCGGTGTAACCCATGCGTATCCCTCCCGCTTAGAGGCCGGGGATGTTCAGACCGCCGGTCAGCCTGCCCATCTCGGCCTCGGCAGTTTCGTCCACCTGCTTGACGGTGGCGTTGACGGCGGCGGCCACCAGGTCTTCCAGCATCTCGATGTCGTCGGGGTCAACGGCCTCGGGCTTGATGGTGATGCCAAGGATCTCGTGCTTGCCGTTCATGCGGACAGTGACCATCTCGCCGGAGGCGCTGCCGGTGTACTCGGCGGCTTCCAGCTCGGCCTGCTTGGCCTTCATGTCATCCTGCATCTTCTGAGCCTGACGCATCAGGGCGTTCATATCGGGGCGGCCAAAGCCTGCGGGCATTCTTGCTTTCATAATTGGTTCTCCTTTTTGATGTTCGATTGAGCTTTTATAGAAAACCTCTCCGTCACGGCTGACGCCGTGCCACTGCCCGGGTTGCGGCACCCAGCAT
>ERZ791897.899-NODE-899-length-16509-cov-2.177282_pt1 | contig 16509 bp, 8 predicted proteins | sample MGYA00510152_ERZ791897 | MGnify/ENA primary metagenome ERZ791897 (study PRJEB30046, sample SAMN00792050) | human gut metagenome | study: EMG produced TPA metagenomics assembly of the A metagenome-wide association study of gut microbiota in type 2...
TGGCGATACTGGAGAAGGCAGTGACTACAGCATCGTTTTGGGGCGCAATGCTTCTGGTAAAGGGACCTATGATGTAGTCATCGGCGATGGGGCTTATGCGGAAAAAGCCAACGCTGTTGCCATCGGGAAGAGTGCATCTTCCCAGGGGAATTCTTCCATAGCCCTGGGTGAATCGGCACATGCTACGGTAGAAGATGGCATGGCCATCGGCCATTCTTCTGAATCCACCATGGGAGGAGCCCTCGCTTTCGGGAAAGGGGCCAAAGCCCATGGAACGGATGCCGTAGCCATCGGGACCGGGGCCCAGGCGAACAATAATCCCTATGGAATCGCCATCGGGAAAAATGCCATCGTGAATAACCAGGGATCCATTGCCATCGGGCAGGACAGCTCTTCGGACCATCCCTACGGAATTGCCATTGGGGGCAATAACGTGGGAGAAAAGGGCGCCAACGCCAATGGGACCTATTCCATCGCCTTGGGTGCAGATTCCATTGTCAATGGAGCAGAAGGTGGTGCGGCTATCGGATATGGAGCGGAGGTAGATGGCGCTAACGCGAAAGATGGAGTGGCACTGGGGGCGTATTCAGTGTCCAATTGGGCTACCCAAGCGGGAGTCCAAGGATATCTGCCTTGGGAAGGTTCCAATACGGGAAATATTCAGAGCAGTGTCTTCCGGAGTGCCATTTCTTCTCCAATCTGGAAATCCACTACAGCAGGGGTCTCCATTGGGGATACTACTAGCGGAGATAAATCGAAATGGAAATTCTGTAGTTATTGATGGCAATGGCGGGACGGTGACCATCGGTAATGGTACCAGCGGTCACCAGACGGTGACTATCGACGGCAACAACGGCACCCTCAGCGGCCTCACCAACAGGACCATCGACGCACAGGACTTTGCTACCAAGGGCCGGGCCGCCACGGAAGAACAGTTGAAACAGGTGGCTGACAATGTAAGTGACCGGAAGAAGAACAATTCCGACTTCCAGCTGGTGGGAGAAAAGGACAAGGAAGGGAACTACACCGGGGACTACAAGGTTTCCGATGACAATAAGGTGAAACTCCATGTCCAGGATAAGATGCATCCGGACCAGGTGAAGGATATCACCATCGACAACGTTGCCAAGGCTTCGGATCTGGGAGATGTATCCAAGATCAGCGAAGATATCCGGAACAAGGAAAACAACAATGTGGTGGATGCCCTGAACAACCTGAATGAAAAGGTGAAGGATGCGGCCAACGGCAGCTGGGAAAGCCAGATTGATGGCAAGACGGTGAAGAAGATTAAGGCCGGCGACGTCCAGAACTTCACCAGCGGCGACAATATCGAACTGTCTAACGACAACGGTGCCATCAAGATTTCCACCAAGAAGGACGTATCCTTTGACAAGGTGACTATCGGCAGCGGGGACAGTAAGATGACCCTGGACAAAGACGGTATCCAGACTGGGAAGGTCAAAGTATCCAGCAGTGAAATCAACGCCGGCGGCAACCAGATTCATGGTGTAGCCGACGGCAAAGAAAAGGATGATGCGGCCACCGTCGGTCAGGTTGCGAAAGTGGCAGATGCTGCAGGAGAAGCCATCAACAGCCTGGGCCATCACCTCAGTCGCCTCGATACGCGCATCAACCGCGTCGGTGCCGGCGCTGCGGCTCTGGCAGCACTTCATCCGGATCCCAATGGCGACGACTCCTGGAGTATTTCTGCCGGCATCGGCAATTACCGTAATTCTACGGCAGCGGCTATTGGCGCCTTCTACCGGCCCAATGACAATATGATTGTCAGCATGGGTGCGACCGTGGGAAATGGCGAAAACATGATCAATGCCGGTGTCACCGTGGGGATCGGCAGTGGTGTCAGCCGCGGACCTGTTTCCAAAGCTGCGCTGGTACGGGAAATCTCCACGCTCAAACAGGAAAATCAGGCAAAAGATGCCGAAGTAAAGAATCTGAAGAATCAGGTACAGGAACTGCAGAAACAAAATCAGGATACGCAGGACAAACTCAATCGTATCATGGAAAAATTAGGCCTGAAATAATGTACCTGGCGACAGGGGCTGTCTCTATGGCAGCCTCTGTTTTTTTACCGCAGAAAGTCATCATTTACTCACCTGTACCCTACACAAGCTGCTTATTTTTGCGTATAATATACCTGTTGTTTTGTGCAGGTAAAGGAGGTTCCTCTTGGAAGAAAATATACTATTTGATATATGGACCATTGCCCAGGTCGTTCTCATCGATCTGGCACTGGGTGGCGATAATTCTATCGTCATTGGCATGGCGGCAAAAAATCTGCCCCATCATTTACAGAAGAAGGCCATTTTGTACGGGACCGGCGGGGCTATCGTCCTGCGTTTCCTCATGGCGGCTGCTGTCGTCTGGCTGCTGCAGATCCCCTATCTTAAGACCGTCGGTGCTATCCTGCTGGTCCTTATTGGTATTAAACTCATCGGAGCCGATGATGATGAAAATATCCACGTAGAAGCCAAAGATTCCCTTTTTGCGGCTGTGCGCACCATTATTGCCGCCGACGCTCTCATGAGTCTCGACAATGTGCTGGGAATCGTCGGTGCTACTGGTGGACACCTGGGCCTTCTGGTGCTGGGCATGATGATTTCCGTCCCTATCATCATCTTTGGCAGTACCATCGTCATTAAAATCATGAACCGTTTTCCCATACTGGTCTATATTGGCGGGGCCATTCTCGGCTGGGCCGCCGGCGGGATGCTGGCAACGGACCCGTATTTTCCCTATGGGAAAGGGAATGAAATGGTGATTCAGGGCATATTGGTCGCTATTACCCTGGCAGGAGGATTTCTCTGGAAACAGAGGAATGACCGGAAACAGAAAGACCGCGGGTAGCCTGGCATTCTGGTTGCGATGGCTCTGGCAGACTGTTATAATGATAGACAGAGAATGAGTGGCTATAATATACATATTATATTATAGAAAGGGTCTGATACGTATGTTAACGGGAGTTCCCGGCATTTTATCGCCAGACATGCTGAAAGTTCTTTGTGAAATGGGCCATGGTGACAGTCTGGTCATTGCAGATAGTAATTTCCCTGCCGAATCGGTAGGAAAGAATGCTATTGTCCTCCGGGCAGATGGACACGGCGTCCCCGAATTGCTCGATGCCATCCTTACCATGATTCCCCTGGATCAATATGTCGAAAAACCGGTTCATCTCATGGAAGTTGTACCCGGTGACCCTGTCGAAACCCCTATCTGGGATACGTACAAGGAAATCATCGGCCTTCACGACGAACGGGATAGCGATGTCATCGGAACCTATGAACGATTTGCGTTTTATGAAGAAGCCAAAAAGGCATATCTCGTCATCGCTACCAGTGAAATGGCACAGTATGCCAACGTCATGATTCAGAAAGGCTGCGTCCTGGCAGAAGGCGTCAGCAAACCTAAAGACATGGCTAAATAATGTAAATATTTCACTTGACTTTTGTTGTGAATATGGTATTATATACAAGTCAGGTAACGGGGCGTAGCGCAGTTTGGTAGCGCGCTTGGTTCGGGACTAAGAGGTCGCAGGTTCGAATCCTGTCGCCCCGACCATATTTACACATTGGGTGTTGATCCCGACAGCACCGTGAAAACTTCATAGAGTGCAACAATGTGTAAGGCATGGAGAGGTGTCCGAGTGGCTGAAGGAGCATGATTGGAAATCATGTGTACGGCTACAGCTGTACCGAGGGTTCAAATCCCTCTCTCTCCGCCAAAGCAATGAAACGGCCCTGTACTAAGCGATACATAAATCGCTTAGTACAGGGCCGTTTTCGTGTTTATGAAGGTTTTAGTTCTATAAGAAATGGGTATAGCCCAACCACAAAAATTGGACTATACCCTATTATTTTATCTTCTTGCGTTTTCACATCATGATATTCGTTGAATATGAGTAAGACATAATCGTGAAAGAGAGAGAATACCAATGAAAGAATGATTATTTTTTTATATCGATTATCTGATTTTTCAATATGTAATTTTGTAATATAATAGAACAATATATTAGCATAAAGAAACGAAATGGCAGGGCGCCATTTGTCTGATTCTATTTTTTCAGTGATGCTGTATTAGCGTGCCGATATGCCAAATTCGTATATTATAAAACAAATAGATTTTATTTTGAACGCTGTGTTTTTATAATTATGTTTTATTTTATCATTCAATAAAATAAATTTAACATTACGAAAAATTATGGATTTATAATAGATTTTGTTATATAATATGGGCGATAAAGAATAAGAAAAATAAATTATAATTTGATAATTAATATTCGTTATAGACATGATGTTTTGACGGAGTATGGGGGGATATTATGGTGAAAAGGAGTCACAACAGAAAGATTAGGATCATCATAGCAGCTGCTGTTTTAGGAGCTGCTCAAGCTGTCTGTATACAAGCGGCTGCTCCGGCTGGTCTGCCGGAAGGACTGCGGGATACGCCACGCAAGGCCGATGCAGGCATGCTGCAGAATGAATGGCGGGACCGGCAGCGCACGCTGACCGTTCCTGAAGCATCGAAAGATGTCAAGGTACAGACGCCGGAACAGGGGACTTCTCCGGCTGTTGAGGGAAAAGAGGTCACCGTTCCCGTCCGGGAGTTCAAGATTACCGGACAGGATATCTATTCCGAACAGACGCTGCAGGCACTGCTGGCGGATAATAAAGGAAAAGACCTCACCTTTGCCCAGCTGCAGGGCGGGGCTGATGTACTCACGAAATATTTCCGTGACCACGGCTATATTGTCGCCCGGGCTTATCTGCCGCAACAGCAGATAGACCAGGGGATTGTGACCTATGTCGTTCAGGTGGGCCGGCTCGATGGGGTAACTGTTGAAAATCATACGAAAATCAACGATGCAGCCATCCAGCGGCAGATCGGATTCCTGAAAAAAGGCGATTACGTTACCCGGGCCGGACTGGAACGGGCCGTCTGGCTCCTGTCAGATCTGGCTGATGCAGACGCCAAAGTAACGCTCAGCCAGGGAAGTGAACCGGGAACGGTCCACGTACTGCTCGATGTCGATCCATATAAAACAAAACATGGTCTGGCAACGGCCGATAACTATGGCAGCCGCTCCATGGGGTACAACCAGTACGGTGTCAATTATGATTTCACCAATCTGGCCCACGAAGGGGATCATCTGAATACGGGCATTGCTACTTCCGGCCGCAAGATGTTCGACTGGGGTGCCAATTATACGATTCCTGTCCTGACCGATGGCTTGCGCATGACCGTCGGTTACAACGTCATGAGCTATGATCTGGGCGATGAATTTTCTTATCTGGACGGGGTAGGCCAGTCCCGCGTGGCTTCTATCGGATTTGATTATGCTATCCAGCGCAGCCGGCTGCACAATTTTTATGCCGGCATCGGATACGAACACAGCCGCATGAAAGATGAATACCGCCTGTGGGATGCAACCTATGGAGATAAGACGGGTAACGCAGCCGTGTTCTCTCTGTACGGGGACAGCCAGGATAATGAAGGGTTCACGAACTGGCGTGTCGATTATAAATGGGGACACATCACCAATGATGCACTGTATAATTCGTCCAATCCTTTTGTTCCGCTTCTGGCCAACAGCCCCCGGACGACCGGTATATATGAAAAAATGCGGGGCTATATCGAACGGCATCAGAATATCAACAGCCGCCTGTATCTCCTCCTGACAGTACGGGGCCAGTACGCTTTTTCCAACCTGGATTCGTCCGAACATTTCTATCTCGGCGGGCCGTACGGCGTACGGGCTTATCCGACCAGTGAAGCCTCCGGCGATACGGGATATCTGACACGGGCTGAACTGCGTTGGCAGCTGCCTCTCAAGAAGAACGACCAGCAGCTGCAGCTGGCCGCTTATCTGGAACACGGCGGCATCTGGATCAATAAAGACAGCAGTCTGAATCCTGGTGCCAAAAACCACCGCAATCTGCAGGGCATCGGTCTGGGGCTTATCTGGTCCCGTCATGAAGACTGGTTCGTCCGGGCTGATTATGCCTGGAAACTGGGTTCCGAAGAACCGGTCAGCGATACGCGCCATAGCAATGGACAATTCTGGCTCCGCACGGGCGTATATTTCTAAGAAATATGTATATATAAGAAAGGAATGAAGCGGATATATATGAGATATAGAAATAGAAACCAATGGAAACACCGGCTGACGAGCATGGTCCTTCTGGCCATGGCGCTGGGCGGCTCTGTACAAGCTATGCCTTCGGGTGGAACCATCCGGTCCGGCAATGGGTCCATTGTAGAACAGGGACAGACGATGACGGTCCAACAAAATAGCAACCGCATGGCTATCGACTGGACGCAGTTTAATATAGCTAAAAATGAAACAATTCGTTATGCACAGCCCGATAAGAATGCCGTAGCGCTGAACCGGGTAACCGGCGGCCAGCAGTCCCTGATCGAAGGGAACCTGAATGCCAACGGCCATGTTTTTCTGGTCAACCCCAACGGTGTTGTATTTGGTAAAAATGCCAGCGTTGATGTAGGAGGACTCGTCGCCTCGACGGCCCGTCTCGCCGATGACACGATGAATCACTTCGGCAGCAGCCAGGATTCCCTGAATCTCGCTGACGATAATGAAAACAATGCGGCTGTTATCAATGAAGGGATCATCAGGGCCCAGGGCGGTCTGGTCGCTCTTCATGCGTCAAACGTAGAAAACAGCGGTACCATTACTGATGACGGCGGTACGGTAGCTCTTACGGCAGCAAAGAATCTGAATCTGTCCAGTGATGCTGATGGGAAACTGATTTTCACTGTCGATGGTACGATGGCACGGGCACAGTCTCTCAACAGTAGTACGCTCAAAGCCGATGGTGGATACGTCGTCATGACGGCTAAAAGTGCTGGCGATGTCCTGAGCACGGTCGTCAACAACAGCGGTACTATCGAAGCTAAGACGTTGCGTAAAAATGAAAAAGGCCAGATCCTTCTCGACGGTGGGGACAATGGACAGGTCGAAGTCAGCGGTACCCTTGACGCTTCCGGTACGGAAGAAGGGCAGGATGCCGGTTCTATCAAGGCAATCGGCCAGAAGACCATCGTCCATGATGGAACGCAGCTTCTGGCACGGGGCAACGTCAACGGCGGTACGATTGAAACATCTGGTGACGTGCTGAATCTGGGAAATAGTCTGAATATCGACGCAAAAGGGATAACCGGCAAGGCCGGGGAATGGTTGCTGGATCCGCTGGACGTAATCATTGCTGATAACGATCCTACAACGACAAGCAATTATGAAAACTCGGAAAAGAAAACCGCCGCGGATTCTGATTTCACCAATGGCAGTGCCTCCATCGGCTACAACGACCCCGATGCCACCACAGCCAATGCGTCTTCCGTCAACAGCGCCGTGACCTGGATTTCTACTGATATGGTGGAAAAAATGCTGAATGCTGGCACGAATGTGACCATCCAGGCAGCAGCCACTAACGGATCGGCCAATATCATCGTCAAAAATGACATCGATAAGACGGCAGGAGACGATGCGACCTTTACCCTGGACGCTATGCGGAATATCACCGTCAACGGCAACATCACTTCTACGGCGGGCAAGTTGAATGTGGTCCTGAATGCGGACAGCAACGGGGACCAGATTGGGGCCGTAATCATTAATGCGGATATCGATACCAACGGAGGAAGTTTCACATCCGCTTCCGGCGGTACGGTGAAATACACCAGTGATTCTGCCAATACCAAAGGGTATGGGAAAGGAACCCTTACGGGCAAGGCAGATCCTGCGGGTCATACGGTCGGTACCTATTTTGGACATGTGGACAGCAGTGGTACAGCGGATGGTGCAAAGGATGACCGGCTGATCAAAACCAGTGGCGGGAAGATTACCCTCAACGGTGAAGTGGCTATCGGTCTTAATGGGGGTACATTGACCCTTGATTCCACGAATGCAGATGGAGAAAAAGGAGATATTACTGTTACTGGCATCATCAACTCCGGGAATAGCTACGGGGCCTATGTGTATGGCACTACTACCTGGGATGAACTCACAGCTGATAAAGTCAATGAATATCTGACTTCCGATACGGTTCCGGCTTATCATTATCAGGGGGTTAATTATGTAAAGAATGCAGATGGCACCTATAAAACGACAACGGATACAGCGGACTTTTCCAATGGAGAGCCCCATTATACCTTTGATAAGGAAACGGATACCCAGAATATCCGCTGGCTGGGAGACGGCAGTTCGACAGCTGTCAGTGTAACAAAGGGAAAAGGATACTCTTCTGTAATTATTACGGAAGGAAAAATGTCCACGAAGGAATATTTACAGTACGTGGCAGTCTCAGATCCAGAAGGCTTTTTAAGCAGATATATGACCTCTGACCCTACTATTACAGTTGGGAGTACTTCTTATACATTGACGGTAGGTTCTGTCAATGTCAATGGGGTTTCTAATAATGCACTGGGTTATAAGGTGGGAAATAACTTTACCGCTTTGACACAGGCGCAGATTCAGAGCCTGGCGGATAGTGCACTGACATTTGCGAAGAACAGCACGGATACAACGAAAATGAATAACGGAAGCACTGTTTATACAAATTTAACCAATGATATCAAGCAGCTTATTGCCAGCAACTGGTTTGTATCCGAATCGTTGGCCAAATACAACCCGAAAACAAAAACGTATAATGAAGGTAAATCGGCTGTAGGAGATTCCTATCTGGCTACCATTACGACGGTGCTGGAAAACTCTCTGACCACGCCAAACGGACAGCAGTATCTCTGGGGAGGCGGCCGTGGGTCCGGTGTACTGAATAAAACAGGATCCACGAATAATGACAAACTGTATCCGTACTCTTACTGGGGTATGCCGGATGATCCAACTTATCAGGATGGCATGTACTGGGTTACCGGTCCGGAAGGAGAAGCCAACAATGGAAAAGGCACCCAGTTCTACAGCAATGCCGGTTCTGACTGGAGTACGGTATCATTAGGCAGTGATGGGAAGACCTATACGTATAACAAGGGAAGCAATGTATATGGCTATGTGAACTGGGATACCTGGACCGACAAGGCAACGGCAACGGATAAAAAACGTGTCGATGTTACCCGTTCCCAGCCGGATAATAGTTCCCCTTTCCTGACCGTAGGGTATGGTACTCATGGTAAATGGGATGATGGAGCCATGGGTGGTGCTACTACTGTAGGCTTTGTCAAGGAAACCAACCTGGCTAATTCCAGTCTGAACATCAAAGCTGGAAGCGGGACAGTCAGCCTGGAAGGAGACATTGGTAAATCGAAGGCATTGGATACGGTGAACATCGAAAGCACCGGGACCGTGACGGTAGGAACTGACAATAACAACGTTACTAATTATTATCATGGTACCATCTATGCGGACCATGGGGTCTACCTTTCCGGGGGCACCGTATCGGTAGGCGGGGAAATCCATTCCGGCACTACGGATACCACTTCTTCTGCCAGCGACATCGCCACCCGTACTGATGGGTATCAGAACACTGCCTTCCAGCTGGACAGTGTGACCATCCAAGCGGCCGGTGATCTGACAGTCCACGGGGTGGAATCTAACGGGTATACCGACAGCAATAACACCCTGAACGGCGGGAAGATCAGCCTCACTTCCACCGGAGATAAAGGCCGGATCACTCTGGGGGCCGGGGTGGACTACAATGGAAATGCTACCGATGGCACACTGGCTGCAGCCAGCGCCGCAGCAGGGGCCGTTGTGGTGGATGCCCAGGGCAGCCAGGGTTCCCTGGTGAACAGCACCACCGGCACATCTGCCATCACCACCGGCACCGGAGGCACCTGGCAGGTCTATGTGAATTCCCCCAGCGACTACGGTACCAGCCTGGGCAGCAATCTGGTCAGCGGCACCAATGCCCAGTGGACGGCCAAATCCGATGCTAACAGCACGGCGACTAGCAATAGTTCCAATAAAACGCTGACGGACTATACCGATACCAGCAGCAATAAATTCATCTTCCAGGTAACCCCTGTCATTACCATTTCTGGTGGCTATGTTTCCAAGACCTATGGAGATACCCTGTCCGAAGAAACAATGGCGGACACGCTGACCTCTAAGGCTGTCTATAAGGATTCCAGCGGGAATGACATCGATGTCACCAGCTTCAAAAACTTCGATGAATCCAGTTATCTGACCTATGTGACCAGTTCGGACGGAACGAAGACGGGCCTGGCTACGGTCAGTGCATCCAGTGACGGCGCTGCGCAAACAGCTACCCGGACCAGCGGGAATGAAATGGTGACAGATGCAGATGGCAATAAAACGTATAAGACGGCCAGAGATGGGAACAAAGCTTTCTATGTGATGGATGTGGCCTATCAGGATGGGGTCAAGACCCTGAACGGGTATGACAAGGCTGCCAATGATGGGGAAGTGGAAATCACCCGGAAAACATTGAATATCAGCACCGATGGTACCCAGACCTACGGCAATACTGCAGTGACCAATGGGACGCCTTCTTACGACAAAACCCAGCTGGTGAACGGAGATACGCTGGGCGATATCCAATATACCATTGCCACCGACGGCAGCTATGCGGACAGCAAAGGCAGCAACGATACGGCACATGTAGGCAAGTATGAAGACCAGTACCTGACTTCCAGTGCAGAGGTAAAGGCCAGTGACGGCAGCGATGCTTCCGCCAACTATGAGGTCAGCGGCAGCGGCACTATTACTGTTACTCCGGCTGATCTTTACCTGACGGTGGGGGATGTGTCCACTACCTATGGTAAGGCCTTCAACACGGACAAGTATACCTACACCATTGATACGGCAAAAGGCGGACTGGTGAACGGGGATAGCTAGGCTTCCGTTCTGGGGGACAGCTTCCTCAACTACACCAACACCGGGGCGAAAACCGATGCCGACAATGACAAGGTGAAGACACAGAATGCCGGGACCTATGCACTCCAGGGGTCTGCCAACAAGGACCTCTCTGACTATACCGTCCATATCACTAACGGGAAATCCACGGTAAATAAGGCCAAACTGACCCTGAAAGTAGGGGATACGAGCACGACCTATGGGTCGAATGATTGGACCCCTTATACCTATACCCTGTCCGGCAACGCCAATGGAGATTCAGAGGACGACGTAAGGAACAATCAGATTGAAGTTTCCTATTCTAATGGCGGAGAAAAGGCTGATTCCAGCAATTCCGATGTCAAGACCCAGGATGTAGGAGACTATGATCTGACAGGGACGTTTACCCTGAAGGGTGATACGGCTAAGAACTATGAAATCGATAAGGAAAACTCTGATTTGACTGGTACGGCCACGGTAAACAAAGCCACAGTGAAGGTGAAGCTCAACGATGTATCCACTACTTATGGTACGGCTTTCGATACCAGCAAGTACGGCTACGATGCCAGCAATATAAAAGGCCTGACCAACGGGGATGGTACCGATGTGGTGACCAACGTTCTGGACGGAACCTATGGTACCGGCAACATCACCTATACCAATACTGGCGACGCTTCTGAAGCAGAAAAACAGGCTGGCAAAGTAACTAAAACGGTGAATGGCGGGCGCTACTATTTGCAGGGAACCACTTCCCAGACGCTGAATAACTACAATATTGAGATTGAAGATGGCAATGCTGCCATCGACAAGGCCACCCTCCATTTGTCCACTGGCGACTATACGGAAGCCTATGGGGATGCCGGGGCAGTTCAGAAGGATCTGGATAGTGCGACTACGGTCAAAGGCGAAAAGAACGGGGACAGCCTGGCTGAACTGACGTCTGAAATCGGTATCACCAACACATCCGGTGTTCTTGTAAGCAAGGACCGGACCAACGATGTAAAGTACAAAACGGATGGCAGCCTGGACAGCTATGGCATTACGACGGACTTCAACAAGTCCCTGGACAACTACGAAGTGGTTCTGGATAAGAAAGGTTCCGTTACTCTGACGCCAGTAGCCATCAAGGTCACCAACGATATGATCCAGACCTACGGTTCGGACAAGAGGACCTTTACGGAATCGTCCAATCCCAACCTGGTGAACGGGGATACTATTTCTACCGACGGCCTGACGATGACGCCGAAGGCTGGCGGAGCGTACGAAACCAACCGGGCTGGCCGGACTACGGCCGATGCCGGGACGTATTACAATGACCTGGAATCGGATGGTGGAGGTATCGTCCATGAAAATGGCAGCGATGCCCGGAAGAACTACATCGTCACCATCGAAGGGGATATCATCGTAAATAAAGCGCCTCTCCGTATTGATACGGATGACGTATTCACTCCGTACGGTGTCGTACGGACGACCCAGTCCCGCGTTACGGGCCTGACCAATGGGGACCAGCCGGGAGGTCTGAACTATGATTATGGCGATTATGGTCATGGCTATCTTAATGGTAATACGCGGACAAACTGGCCGGGTACGTATTCCTTCGGGACCTTGCTCAGCGGCCCTGATTTTCTGAAGAATTATCTCGTTTCCGGTGGAGTCGCGACATTGCAGATTGTCCAGACCAAACCGGATATTACGAATCAGGATGTCTGGAACCGTGATGGTGGCCGGCCGCAGCACAAAGTAGAAGTCTCTATGCCGATTTTCCGTGTTCAGGACAATACAGTAAAACAGTATGGCACCTATGGTGTTTCCCAGGCGGGAGAAACGACGAAGCTTTCGCCGACGGGCATGCGCCTCACGGAACCGGTACAGCCGCAGCTGCACAACCGTTCTATCAAAACGAACCTGCAGACAGAAGATGGCAGTGGTATGTTCCGTCTCGATTATGATGGAGTAACCCTGCGGATTTATCCGCTTGATGACGGGGCACAATACGTCGTCAAAACCGGTGATGCAAAGAAAAACGTAGCACTTTCTGAAAAGGCAATCCACGCAGCCTTTACAGAAATGGGCCTCGACCTCGTACGGCTCAAAGGTGTATATGTATATTTTGCGGATCCTGTCGTATAGTAGCAATAACGAAAACTGCCGCACGAAGCAGATGATTTGCTTCGTGCGGCAGTTTTCATTAGTTTAATGATTATCCTTTGTAGATGAGATCGATGAGTTTCATCGTGACTTCATAGGATTTTTCCAGACTGGGAAGGGGCAGGAATTCATAACGGGAATGGAAATTCAGGCCGCCTGTAAAGTAATTTGGCGTGAGGATGCCTTTGGTGGAGATAAAGGAACCATCCGTACCACCGCGCATGGCAATGGGTTTGGGCTGAATGTTCAATTCCTTGAATGCATCGAAAATGTAGTCGATGGCCTTGTGATTGTCATCGGTAATCGCATCGGCAATATTGCCATAGGTATCTTCCATTTCGCAGGTGATGGCAGCCCGCGGTTCCATCTGTTTCAGCTTTTCTACGTTGGCAGCAATACGCCGTTTCTTTTCTTCGTATTTTTCTTTGCTGTGGTCGCGGATATTGAGGCTGACGATTGCTTTGGACTGGTTGGATTCTACGGCCTGGCACCAGATGTATCCTTCTTTTCCTTCTGTGCATTCCGGCGTTTCGCTGCGATCGAACATATTGATGAAATCGCAGGCCAGGAGCGTCGGATTGACCAGATTGCCTTTGGCGCTCATGGGATGGGCGCTGACACCGTGAATGGTAACCGTAGCCGAACCGGCGTTGAATGTTTCATAGACGATTTCTCCGAGAGCGCAGCTGTCTATAGTATAGGCGAAATCGACAGGGAATTTGGAAAAGTCCATATTCTTCGATCCGAAGAGACCACATTCTTCGTCGGGGACAAAGGCGACGTAGATATCGCCGTGATACAGGTCCGGATGGGTAGTCAGGGTGTGCAGTGCCGTCATGACGTTGGTGATGGCGGCTTTGTTATCTGCCCCGAGGACACTGGTGCCATCTGTCGTGATCAGGTCCTGACCGATATAGTCGCGCAGTTCCGGATGGTCACTGACGGTCATGACGATATTTTTATCTGCATTGAGGACGATGTCGCCGCCGTCGTAGTGTTCGACGAGCTGGGGATGTACGACAGGTGACAGGTCTACATCGACCGTATCCAGATGGGCACAGAAGCCGACGGCGGGAATCTTGCGGTCGCAGCCCGGTTCAGTATGGGCAGGGAGACGGCCTGTGAGTACGCATTTATCTGACAGGGACAAATCGACGAGGCCCATGTCTTCGCATTCTTTCATGAGAGTACGGGCCATATCCCACTGCGATTCCGTGCTGGGGACCTGCGTGCCGCCATTGGGCTTGCTCTGGGACGGAATGCGGACGTACCGGCAAAAACGGTGCATCATTTCTTCTTGTAATGGATTCATAGGATGGTTCCTCCTTTACTATATCCCGTTAGAACATCTGACGGGGATATACATAATCTGCCTGGAAGCCGAGAGGAATATTGAACCACCAGAAGAGGTACAACATGATGGTCAGGGCTACGAGCAGGGCACCGGTGTAGGGCAGCATCATACTGCTCAGGGTACCGACGCCGGTTTTTTTGTAATATTTCTGGCAATAAATGATAATCAGGGGATAGAAAGCAAACATCGGTGTGCAGACGTTGACGGCGGAGTCACTGACGCGGAATGCAGCCTGGGTAAGTTCCGGGGCAATGCCGACGGACATGAGCATCGGTACGAAAATCGGTGCCAGGATGGACCATTTTGCCGATGCCGATGTGATGAGCAGATTGAGGAGGGCAACGAAGACGATGCCCCCGAAAATCGTAATCTGCGGCGGCAGAGCCAGAGATTTCAGGAATTCGGCACCGGATACGGCGATGAGAGCCCCCAGGTTGGAAGCACCGAAGGCATACATGAACTGGGCAGCGAAGAAATAGAATACGATAAGCTGTACCAGTGTCTTGGTGATTTCTTCCATGGAGTGGGTGAAATCTTTGGAACTTCTGAATTTACCGCTGATGATGCCGTATACGATACCGGTGACGGCGCAGAGCATAAAGATAATAGCGACAATAGACTGCATAACCGGCGCTTTGAAGCTGGCCAGATTTCCCTGGGGATCACGCCAGATCGAGTCGGCAGGCATGAGGCTCAGGAAGAGGCCGGCAAGCATGGCGACGAGGACGAAGGAAGCGATATAGAAAGCGCGGTTTTCTTTGGGGGTAATAGCCGTCATGGCACTTTCCGATACGTCGATGTCCGTATCGAGGGGGCAGGCTTTCCAGCACCACGGTTCCGTGACTTTTTCCGTAATCCACCAGCAGGAACCGATGACGGCAAAGGTTGAACCGACAGCATAGAAATAATTGCAGAGGACATTGACTTCATAAGTCGGGTCGATGATTTGGGCTGCCATCTGGGTAAAGCCCTGGATGACCGGGTCGATAGCCGACGGCGTATAGTTGGCGGCAAAGGCACCGGCAATACCGGCAAAAGATGCGGCGACACCGGAAAGAGGATGCTTGCCCGATGCATAGAAGAGGTATGCTGCGATAGGGATAATGATCATATAACCACTGTCCGGTGCCAGATGGCTGAGCATACCGACGACGATGACAATCGGTGTGAGAAGGAATTTCGGCGTGACCGTCAGGATTTTCTTGAGTCCCGTGTTGATATAACCGGACCCGTCAGCAATGCCGATACCCAGGGTAGCGACGATGATCATGCCGAGGGGCGGGAAACCGGAGTAATTGGTGACCATTTTGGTCATGAGAGTCACCAGGGACGCCGGGCTGAGCATATTGGTGATGGCAATCTGCTTGCCAGTCGCCGGGTTGACATAATCAAAGGTGAAATAGGAAAAAATCATGGAAACGATACAGGTGATAAAGAATGCGGCAATAAACAGCATGGTAATGTCGGGAATTTTATTGCCGATCCGTTCAATCCAGCCGAGGAATCCCCCCGACTTTCTGGGGCTGTACGGTTTCAGGGGTTGTGTTTGGCATAGAAATAAGCACTCCTTCTTGTCTGTTGGATATCCATAGATGGGGTGCAGCTGCAATGCTATATATATACGATCGTAATCAGCGCCTTCAGTATACCATGTCCTATATAATAAGACAAATGTATGAAGCATAATTATGACAAGTATTATTTTTTAGAACATGCTTTTTAAAAATAAATTTAAACGTATAACCTATAACAAATTTGTTTTAGAAAGAAAATTTTACATGAAATTTACAAAATTTAAAACGTAAAAATACGATAAAAATTATTTAACAATCGAAAGACTTTATGATTTATTTTTTATAAATAATAACTATAGAATAGCATAGAAAACAAAAATTAAAAAAGAAAAAACAAGATGAAAATGAGAAAAGACAGTTGCTCAAAGCTCCTTTTGTTTGGTAGAATAATACAGTTAAGGTGAATTTATTATGCATACCTGTGAGACAGGAGGAATATAGACGAAATGAAAAAAGAATTGATTCATTTGCAGGGTGTATCAAAGTCTTTTGATGGTCATCTCGTACTGGATGGCCTGGACCTGACGATTTATGAAAATGAATTCGTAACACTTCTGGGGCCGAGCGGCTGTGGCAAGACGACGACACTTCGG